>ERZ894220.340-NODE-340-length-42370-cov-19.616_pt1 | contig 42370 bp, 30 predicted proteins | sample MGYA00380292_ERZ894220 | MGnify/ENA primary metagenome ERZ894220 (study PRJEB32331, sample SAMN06328446) | human gut metagenome | biome: human gut microbiome; feature: stool | host: Homo sapiens | collected 2014-12-05 ... | reverse complement strand
GCAGGTTATGGCATTTATACCACTATCTTCTCGCACTTTATGAACGACAACATGATGAGCTACGGACAGCAACTCACTCTCACGCATTTGGATATGGCGCACTTCAACCTCGGCGAATACGTTGGCCGCGACTTCCTGCACTCCATGATGATGGTGGCAATGAAGCAGGTCTATGGCTATGTTATCTGGTTCGCTTTATGCCTTGCCGCCCTCTTCCTACTGTGCGACATTCCTGCTGTCCGTACAAATATCCGCAAAGTTCCCCACTGGCCGGTTTATGCCATCGAGTATCTTGCGAGAAGGAAGTAGAGGCGCCGGCAAAGCAGAAGATTTCATCGGCAGTGATATTACAGCTCTGCGCATCTGTTTCTGGGCAAACAGTGACATCCGTATCACGGCATCCGGCACTACCCGTACCGAGGGACTTGCGCTGAAGGGAGGCCTTCTTTTCTCCAAAAATGACCGGTATTGATTCGGGACAGACGGCATCATCGTCAATCTGGCCGGTAGTGAACGTGGAGTAGATGATGGAGAAGGAGGTGGAGGCATTACTGAAGGAGCGTCTCAGTACCCGTGGCTTTACGTTTACCAACATACAGTCGTCCGTGAGACCCAACGATGTGCTGCAAGCTGCCATTGTCTACCGGTGGAAATACGTTACCATTCTTGAAGTTGCAATGACAAGCTCATGAGAACTCATTGGCAACTTGATTCTTTGGGGAAGGTACTGATTGTGTACGCGGGTACTCACAAATAAATCAAGCGGTAAGCCATCTATCTTTTTCTTTGCTAAGATTTATTCGTCCGATACTTGTTGAATTATCGTCCGACAGCTGTTGCAGATTCGTCCGACAACTGTCGGACGATAATTTAACGGCTGTCGGACGAATAAGTTTTAGTAAGCAAGAATTTAAAATGCAGTATTGCAGGAATTGTTGCTTAAATAGGGAATGTAGTAAATGGGAGACTGGCAATATAGACTACCGATTGGGAGCTCGCAGGCGACGGCTGTCGGGGGTCATTGAAGCTATGAGGTCACTGCTGAAAAGAAGAACACTTTCTTTGCTGGCACGGCTTCCTGTATTTTTTACGTCCACAGTGAAGATAAGCTCGTCATCGGCTGTGAAGTCTGCCTTGTTTACTTTCAGATTACTATAGCTGAAGCTGGTATAGCTTAGTTCGTACCCAAAAGCCCATTGCACGGATACAACCGCGTCATAGTCGTAGGCCCCTTCCATTTTTTCCATTTCCTCGCTCACCTTGTAGTCGTAGTTGATGAGTGAGTTGATTTCTTTCGGATAGGTGAAGGGCAGCTTTCCACTGAAGTTTTCATCACCGCTGAGCAGGTTGGCAAGGGCGTCTCCTCCGTAGTTTCCCGGCAGAATGATGTCTATTACGGCCTTTGCCATCGGCTCTATTTCATTGATGAGGCGGGGACGGCCTTCATTCTTCTCTTGGCCGAATTTGTTGGCAAGGGCTTCGAGGATAGTATTGTATTCATCAGTAAAATGGTTGGTCAGGTGTCCTTGCCAAGTATAAGACCATCCCTGCCACTTTTTCGCGGCGCCAGAGGTTGTTGATGTCAGCCCAGTCCGTGACAAGTACTCCATCCCAGTTCAGTTCTTCTTTCAGCCATTGGGTCAAGAGTTTGTAATTGGCGTGTACGGGCAATCCGTTGACAGAACACGAATTTGCCATGACGGATAATGCTCCTGCTTTTACACAAGCCAGGAAAGGAGCAAAGTGTTTCTCACGAAGGTCTTGAGCCGAGATGTATACCGGTGTACGGTCTTTTCCGGTGAAGGGGACGCTGTAGCCCATATAATGCTTTAGCGATACGGCAATATTTTGTTTGCCGATATGGTTCGGGTCTTCTCCTTGGAAGCCGAGTACGGCAGCCCGCCCCATTTCTGCATTGACGTAGCAGTCTTCGCCATAATTCTCCCATATGCGTGGCCAGCGGGGATCGCGTCCCAGCTCGATGGTGGGAGAATAAGTCCACGGGCAGCTGCCGGCTTTGGTTTCATAGGCAGTAATACGTGCGGCTTCACGGGCCAGGTTGCGGTTGAAGGAAGCAGCCACATTGATGTTTTGAGGAAAGAGCGTTCCACCCATTGTGTAGGTTGTCCCGTGATTTTGGTCCAGTCCATAGATGCAGGGTATGCCGATTTCTCTCATGGCCTATTTTCTCTTCAAGGGTCATTTTTTTCAGTAGGACTTCCACTTTCTGCTCTATTTTTTTGTCTTGTGGAATGGCTGGGGCAGTTGCTTGCTGCGCCATTGTTGGCAGGAGAAACATGCTTGCCAACAAGAAAGATTTTATTCTATTCATGGTAGTGTGTATTTGGGTTCAACAATCATTTGGATGTTTTGGTATTCTTCTTCATCAACCAGTGTTGTTTCAGCCACTCGCGTACCGGTTCGTCATACAGTTTGAGGCAAGCGTATGCAATGGCAATGGAGAGTACAAAGACGGATACGGCAATGAACAAGTGCATTCCTGCCGGTGCGTCGGGGTTATTCCGTGCCCAGGCTATCTGCATGTATATCAGCGGGAAGTGTGTGATGTACAGCGGATAGGATAGTTCGCCCAGGAATTTGCAGAGGGCTACGGAACGCTTGCCCGTGACGTTGCTGCCTGCTCCCATAGCCACTATCAGCGGAAAGAGGGCGAGCACGCTTACGGCTTCGTAGACGCCGTTCATCCATTGGCTGGTCTCGCCTCCGATGCGCGGCATCACGAGGATAACAGTCACCAGCAGGGAACACCAGTAGAATCCTCTCTTCACCTTCACCAGCTTGCCTATGCGAGACAACAGCAGACCCATGAAGAAGGGATAGAGCAGGCGTGAAATGCCTATATAGAGCTGGCCGGGTGTCAGGCTCCAGCCGCCGATGAGGGTGTAGGCGGCTTCTCCCCGCGATGAAAGCAGCCCAAAGGTATCTATGTTGAGCGTGACGTCGAGCGTAAGGCAGGCAGAGAGTCCGACGAATATGCCCAGTGCCAGTTTGGAGAAGCGACGGATGAATAGGGCATAGAGCACATTGGCAATATATTCCCACATCAGCGACCAGGTGGGGCCGTTCAACGCGTTTGTCTCCCACCAGCCCCGGATGTCCCATGAAGTGGGGGTGGGGAACATAAGGCAGCCCAGGAGTGTCATCAGCAGCACGTTCCACCACGGTGTCTGCATCACCATCGGGAAGGCGGAGCAGGCACTGAAGTAGAATAGGGAGGCGCCGAGGAGTGTGCCCATAATCACCATGGGGTGCAGGCGTACCAAGCGTCGCTTGAAGAAGTCCCACGTTGTCATACGGTCCCAGCGGTCGTCGTAGGCATAACCGATGACGAAGCCGGAGAGTACAAAGAAGAAGTCCACGGCCAAGTAGCCGTGGTTCAAAATCTGGTGGGCAGGCCCTGCGGAATAGGTTTCAAAAAGATGGAAAGCTACCACGATTATTGCGGCTACGCCGCGAAGCCCGTCCAGTATTTCGTAACGCGGCTTGGATGCTAAATAAGTTGTTGTCTTCATTGGAATTATGTTTGTTGTTAGATTAATATTCTTCTAAAATGCGGACGTGTCATGACTCACCACAGATTACACAGATTATTTTAGGAGCTCTGATAATCAAGAACTTTTATCGGTGTTAATCTGTGTAATCTGTGGTGAGTGTGTATTTTGACACATCCTCAGACAATCCGGATTCCCGGCATAACTTTATTTCGCGGGCAAAGTTAGTCTGCAATTTCTCCGGGCATTTCTCTTATTGTTTATTAGGATTGTCTTATATTTGCATTTACTCCCCTTCAGGGAGATATTTTACCCAAATTATGAATGATAATGCAGTGCCTCGGCCGGAAAACACTTCTTTTACCTTCGACGATGTATGCCTGGCTCCCGGCGAGCAGATAGGTCTGCATGAGCAGGCAACGTGGGAGTTGTCGTATATCATTGTAGGCTCAGGCATGCGGCTGATAGGTGACCGTACTGAACCTTTCGGGAGTGGGGAAGTAGTGATAGTTCCTCCGGAGATACCGCATTGCTGGTATTTCGAGAATGATGTGACAGATGCGCAGGGGCATATTGCCAATATCACGATAACTTTCGGCCGGGAATTTCTTGACAACTGCTGTGTTGCTTTCCCTGAGCTGCAGGAATGTACGGAGAAGCTGAAACGGAAAAGGGATGCCGTGAAGTTCGGGAAGGAAAAGTCGTCGGCTATTTCTTCCGTCCTCGAGGAGATGCGTCCTTTGGGGAGGGCTGAACGCATCCCGCTGATGATAAAACTGCTGCTTATTCTTGCCGGGAGCGAGGAAGAGAGTGTGGTGGGGCAGTATCAGAAGATGGACCCGGAACGGGAGCGAATGAATAGGATACAAGTCTACGTCGTTTGTAACGCCAAGCGGGATATTACGCTGGATGACGTTGCCCGCCACGTGGGGATGAACCGCACTTCTTTCTGTATCTTTTTCAAGAAAGTCTCGGGGAAGACTTTCGTCACTTATCTCAATGAATACCGCATTGAGCTTGCCTGCCGGTTGCTGAAACAACAAAAGGTATCCGTAGCAGAAATCTGCTATCAGGTGGGATTCAACAATGTTCCTTATTTCAACCGGGTTTTCAAGAAGATGAAGGGCGTTTCGCCGAGTGAATATGTCTTTTTGTAAGGGAAAAGGGGAAGATACGAAAGGTGTGGGCATAAAAAAAGGAGTACCGCTGTACTCCAACCTTTGTTAACCTTAAATCTAATACTATGAAAAACACATTGCAAAGGTACGGACTTTTTGCTTATCTCCAAATAAAGCAAATAAAAAAGGCTGTTTTATAACATGTTTTAGGAAAATACGTCTCTTTGTTAAGGCTTGCTAAGGTTTTGAAGCCTCTACGCAGCTGTTTTCTAAAAAAGAATTATCTTTGTCACATTAAGTTTTGGGCCTTACTTGACGATTTTCTGCTCTCTTGGCTCAAAATCCTGGAAATTAAAAATTAAAGACTTGTATGCACGAAGATATTGTCCTTACCCCGATGATGAAACAGTTCCTCGACTTGAAGGCAAAGCATCCCGATGCTGTCATGCTGTTTCGTTGTGGTGACTTCTATGAAACCTATTCCACCGATGCCGTCGTCGCGTCCGAAATCCTCGGTATTACCTTGACCAAACGTGCCAACGGCAAGGGGAAAACCATCGAAATGGCGGGCTTTCCGCATCATGCACTCGACACCTATCTGCCCAAGCTGATACGTGCCGGCAAGCGCGTGGCCATCTGCGACCAGTTGGAGGACCCGAAGTTGACAAAGAAACTCGTAAAGCGGGGCATCACGGAGCTGGTGACGCCGGGAGTCTCCATCAACGACAATGTGCTGAACTACCGGGAGAACAACTTCCTGGCTGCCGTACACTTCGGCAAGGGTGCCTGCGGTGTGGCTTTCCTGGACATATCTACGGGCGAATTTCTGACGGCAGAAGGTCCTTTCGACTATGTGGACAAGTTGCTGAACAACTTTGCCCCCAAAGAGGTGCTTTTCGAGCGTGGCAAGCGGTTGATGTTCGAAGGGAACTTCGGCAGCAAGTTCTTCACTTTCGAGCTGGACGACTGGGTGTTTACCGAGACTTCCGCCCGCGAGAAGCTGCTGAAGCATTTCGAGGTGAAGAACCTGAAAGGTTTCGGTGTGGAGCATCTCAAGAACGGTATCATCGCTTCGGGAGCTATCCTGCAATACCTCATCATGACGCAGCATACGCAGATAGGGCATGTCACTTCGCTGGCACGCATCGAGGAGGATAAGTACGTCCGTCTGGATAAGTTCACGGTGCGCAGCCTGGAGCTGATGGGGTCGATGAACGACGGCGGTAGCAGTCTGCTGAATGTGATAGACAAGACCATCAGCCCGATGGGTGCCCGCCTGCTGAAACGCTGGCTGGTATTCCCGTTGAAGGACGTGCAGCCGATTAACGAACGGCTGAATGTAGTGGAATACTTCTTCCGCCAGCCCGATTTCAAGGAGTTGATAGAGGAGCAACTGCATTTGATAGGTGACTTGGAGCGCATCATCTCCAAAGTGGCGGTAGGCCGTGTCTCTCCGCGTGAGGTGGTGGCGCTGAAGGTGGCTTTGCAGGCGATAGAACCCATCAAAGCGGCTTGCATGGATGCCGATAATGCCAGCTTGAATCATATAGGCGAGCAGTTGAACATCTGCCAGTCCATCCGCGACCGCATAGACCGGGAGATAGACAATGACCCGCCGTTGCTGATTAATAAGGGCGGTGTCATCAAGTCCGGTGTTAGTGCCGAGTTGGACGAGTTGCGCCAGATAGCCTACTCCGGTAAGGATTATCTGTTGCAGATACAGCAGCGCGAGAGTGAGCTGACGGAGATTCCCAGCTTGAAGATAGGCTACAACAATGTCTTCGGTTATTACATCGAAGTGCGCAACACGCATAAGGACAAAGTGCCGGCAGAGTGGATACGCAAGCAGACCCTTGCCAATGCCGAACGCTACATTACCCAGGAATTGAAAGAGTACGAGGAGAAGATTCTCGGTGCGGAGGACAAGATACTGGTACTGGAAACACAACTCTATGCAGAATTGGTGCAATCATTGAGCGAGTTCATCCCCGCCATTCAAATCAATGCGAACCAGATAGCGCGTCTGGACTGCCTGCTCTCCTTTGCCACGGCAGCGCGCGAGAACAACTATATACGCCCCGTCATTGCCGACGACGACGTACTGGAAATCCGCCAGGGGCGCCACCCGGTGATTGAGAAGCAACTCCCCATCGGCGAGAAGTATATTGCCAATGATGTGATGCTGGATAGCCAGACGCAGCAGATTATCATCATTACGGGTCCCAACATGGCGGGTAAGTCTGCTTTGCTGAGGCAGACGGCGCTGATTACGCTGCTGGCTCAAATCGGCAGTTTTGTGCCTGCGGAGAGTGCCCATATCGGGTTGGTGGATAAGATATTCACCCGTGTAGGTGCCAGCGATAATATTTCCGTGGGCGAGTCTACCTTTATGGTGGAGATGAACGAGGCGGCAGATATCCTGAACAACCTTTCTCCCCGCAGCCTGGTGCTGTTCGACGAGCTGGGGCGCGGTACTTCTACATATGATGGTATTTCCATCGCCTGGGCGATTGTGGAGCATATACACGAGCATCCCAAGGCAAAAGCCCGAACCTTGTTTGCCACGCACTACCATGAGCTGAATGAGATGGAGAAGAGCTTCAAGCGTATAAAGAACTACAACGTTTCGGTGAAGGAGATAGATAACAAAGTCATCTTCTTGCGCAAATTGGAGCGCGGCGGTAGCGAACACTCTTTCGGTATTCATGTAGCCAAAATGGCAGGTATGCCCAAAAGCATCGTGAAGCGTGCCAACGACATACTGAGACAATTGGAAACGGACAATCGCCAGCAGGGGATTTCCAGCAAACCGATGGTGGAAGTGGGAGAGACACGCGGCGGCATGCAACTCAGCTTCTTCCAGCTCGACGACCCGGTGTTGTGCCAGATACGCGATGAGATACTGAATCTGGATGTGAATAACCTGACGCCGCTGGAGGCACTGAACAAGCTGAATGATATAAAGAGGATAGTGAAAGGGAAATAACCGGATAGGGGTGTGTCAAAATTCACCACAGATTACACGGATTAACACAGAATGAGCTTAATCTACTGATAATCAAAGATGCTTATCTGTGTAAATCTGTGTAATCGGTGGTGAATACCAGTTTCGACGCATCCTCATCCGGATTGTTTCAAAACACGGCTGGTTTCTTATAGTTTGACTTTTCCCTCCAACCGTATATCTTCCGATGAAGCCCCTATCAGCAGCTTCACCGTTCCGGGTTCTACAACGAACATCTGCTTTTCTTCGTTCCAATAGCCGAGCTCCTCCTTGGGAACGGTAAGCGTCACTTCCCGGCTTTCACCAGCCTTGATGGGGATACGCTTGAAGGCGCGCAACTGCTTGGAGGGACGTTCCACTTTGGAGTCCGGATAGCTGGCATAGAGCTGCACAACTTCTTCCCCGTCGCGTCCGCTTGTATTCTTCACTGATACCGTCACGCGGATGTTCTTCTTGTCTTGCTTGACGGATTCAATCTTCTCGTATGCAAAGTCGGAATAGCTCAGACCATAGCCGAAAGGATAGAGCACCGGGCCCTGGTGGTACATATACGTGCGTCCGTTGCGGATGTCGTAGTCCATCATGTCGGGTAGGTCAGTGATGTCTTTCACCCACGTCTGTACGGTACGTCCGGCTGGATTCACCTTGCCGAAGAGTACGTCGGCCAGTCCGTTGCCCTGCTCCTGACTGCAGTGGGTGATGTGGACGATGGCAGGCACGTGCTCCTGGCTCCAGTTGATGGTGTAGGGGAAGCTGCTGACGAGCACCAGTATGGTATTGGGATTGGCCTTGAGCACCAGCTTCACCAAGTCTTCATCGGGCAGCATCAGCGATTTGCGGTCCACGGCTTCGCGGCCGTCACTGGGGACGGGAGAGAACTTCCAGTCCGCACGCGTGCCGTAAGGATGGTTTCCTACACACACGATGGTAACGTCGGCGGCTGCAGCAGCCTTTTCTGCCTGGCCCATGCGGTTGTCTTCGGCGTGGATGATTTCGGTTCCTTCTTTCACAGCATTGCGTATGCCACTCAGAATCGTTGTTTCGTAAGGCGGGGTACCACTATACCAATCTTGCACGATTTTGTCCGAATACGGGCCTATAATGGCTATTTTACGCAGCTTTCCGGCATCGAGTGGCAGGAGTTTTTTGTTTTTCAATAACACCACGGACTTGGCGGTGACTTCCCGTGCCAGCCTGCGGGCTTCTGCTGTCATGAAAGGCGGTGTCTCCGTACTGTTCTTTCCGATAGAGAGATAAGGGTTACGGGAGTTGTCCCCGTCCAGCAAGCCGAGCTTGAGGGCGACGAAGATGTTCCCGCGGATAGCCTTGTCGATGTCGACTTCGGTCAGTAATCCCTTTTCCAGAGCTTCCTTGACGTAAGGAACGTATGCGTCGAGAAATTGTCCTGTGGTGGCTTTTACTACGGCAGCGGCACCCTCCGCAAAGCTCGGAAAACTCTTGTGCGCTTCAATCAGCAGTTTCAGGGCACCGCCGTCCGTACAGATGATACCGTTGTTGCCCCACTGCTTGCGGGTAATCTCTTCGAGGCAGGGATGGATGGACATGGGGATGCCGTTCCAACTGTTGTAGGCGGCCATGAAGGCGCGGCTGCCTCCCTCGGTGATGCCTTTATAGAAAGGATAAGCGTAGTATTCATGGAACAGCCGCGTGTCGAAGTCGGAGGAAGTGCTGTCCCGTCCGTCCTCGTTACTGTTGGCAAGGAAGTGTTTCATCAGAGAGGCAGTTTTCCAGTAGCGGGGATGATTGCCTTGCAGGCCGCGTACGCTGGCAATGGTGAGTTGGGCGGTGAGGAAAGCATCTTCTCCGAAACTCTCCTCGGTACGTCCCCAGCGCGGGTCGCGGGCAAGGTCGGCATTCGGAGCGCGCATCACGAGGGCATGACGCTTGTTGCCGGTGGTCTGCATGTAGTAGCGGGCTTCTTCAGCGGCTTGTTCCGCTACTTTCTGCACCAAATCGGTGTCCCATGTGGAGCCCAGACCGTAGGATTGGGGGAATATGGTGGTGGGGCAGTCTGTGGGGACTACTTTCCCGTCTTCCGTTCTTTGGCGTCCGCCCCACATGGCAGGCCCGCCGAGGGTCAGCCCGTGCAGTCCTTCGTAGTGTCCGCAACGGGGAATGTTGAGGCGGGGGACACCGAGGTCGGTGGAAAGAAGGTTTATCTTTTCATCCAATGTCAGGATGGAAAGAAGATGGTCCACGCGCTGTTCGTCGGTGAGCGTGGTATCTTGGAAGGCTTGTGTTTGTTGTGCGCTTGCCTGTAAGCCGAATAGCAGGGGCAAGGCGAGGAACAATAACTTGTTTCGCATGGGGTATTAGGGTTTAATGTGTTTGATATATCGGTTATGGGATTGATATCCGTTGTAACTGTCCGTCCTGCGGCAGGCAGAGCAACCCTTCGGCTTTCTTTTCGTCTGCCAGATACTTCTTCCACGTAATCTTGTCCCACTTCATCTGGTCTGTGCATTGTGCCACGGGGATATGGGGGATGGCCGAACCGTCCTTTACAAGAATGATGATGGGCAGGGTGCCGCACTCGATATGGTTCCATCCCGGAGCATACACCTTTCCGGTCTGGTAGTCTATCCATTTCTGCCGTCCGGGGAGGTAGACATCCCGTCCGCTGCCCTCTTCGAGCATGGGGGCCACGAGGAGATTGGAGCCGAACATGTACTCGTCCTCTACCAGCCATGCACCCGGGTCGTCGGGATACTCCAGCAGCAGGGCGCGGAGCATCGGCCAGCCGTTCTCGGTGCACTCTTTGGATTGTGCGTATACATAGGGCATCAGTTTGTACTTCAGCTCGGCGCAACGGCGGAAATAGTCTGTGAACTCTTTCCCGTAGTACCACGGCTCAGTGGGAGGTGCTCCGTGCACGCGGCTGTGGCTGGTGAGGAAGCCGAAGGGCAGCCAGCGGCGGTAGAGGCTTTCGGGGCTTTGGGTCACGAAGCCGCCTATGTCATTGCTCCAGAAGCAGAACCCGCTCAATCCGATGGAGAGACCGCTGCGGACGGTTCCCTCGAAACCGGTTTCGGTGGTGGCGGCATCACCGCCCCAGTGCAACGGATAGCGTTGTGAGCCTGCCCATGCAGAGCGTGCCCAGATGATGTTTTCGCCGTGCAGCTTCTTGATGATGTCGGCCACGGTTTTGTTGTAGCGCAGCGGGTAGAGGTTGTGTTCGTACAGTCCGCTACGGCCGTTGGCATAGATGGCATCCAGCGGGGCACCTTCGCCGAAGTCTACTTTGATGGCGCTTACACCCATTTCAATCAGATTGCCGAGTTTTTCCTGATACCACTTCACGGTTTCGGGGTTGGTGAAGTCCAGCACCACGTCCTCGTAGGGGAGCTGCCCCTTACCGTTGCGTACGTACAGACCGCGTTCCACCAGCTCGGGGAAGAACTTGTTTTTCGGAGTGAAGTAGGGGAGTTGCCAGAGGCAGGTGCGGAAGCCTTGTGACCTTAGGTCGGTGAGCATCTGCCGGGGATTGTCGAAGCGGTCGGCGGCAAAGGCGTAGTCGCACTGCCAGTCCACGCCGAACCAACCGGTATCGAAGTGGATGACGTCGCTCGGTATCTTGTTCTCACGCAGTTTCCGGGCTACATCGCGGCCCTCTGCTTCGCTGAAGTAGGTGATGCGGCTCATCCAGGTGCCGAAGCTCCACAAAGGGGGCATTTCGGGCCGTCCTACCAGTGCGGTGTATTCGCTCAGCATCTCCTTCGGCGAACCCAGGAAGATGAAGATGTCCATCGCTTCGTCTGCCATAAAGAGTTTGGTGGCTCCGATGTAGGAGCAGCCGAAGTCGCAGGTCACGGGGGCGGAAGTGTGCATAAACATGCCATAGCCGCGGTTACTGAAAAAGAAGGGGATAGGCTTGTACATGTCCGGGGTTTCGGGGCCCTGCGGGTCGGTGACAAAGAGGTTGACCTTCTGCCCGGCCTTGTTCAGTGCGGTGGCGGACTCGCCGCAACCGTAGATTTTCTCGTTTGGCGCGAGGCTGAATACGGGATTGATGCTGCGTGAGTTGTCCGAGCCGCGCTTGATGAAGCTGAATGGAGGTACCTTGACCTGTGTGGAGTCGTTGTCGCTCCAGCAACGAGTCTGTGTCAGCAGGCGTCCGTCGGCATCTTTCAGCACCAGGCGCCAGGGGTAATTCTCGATGAGCAGGCTGCCGTATCGGGAGGTGTACAGGGTACCTTTATCCGTCTTCTCGGCTTTCCAGAAGGAGCGTCCGTCGGCAGGCTTTCCTATGAGCATGGGGTCGTCGGCATCTTCTTTCGGTACGATGGGCGAGGTAAGCATACGGATGCGGAGGGTACGTTCGCTGACCGGTTCGACGGTGAACGTCAGTTGTGGATTGTTGTCGTAGGCCGTCTCCGGGAAGTCCAGCGACTGGAGGGGCTGGTGCAGGTAGGTGTTTGCATTGAATGCCTGGCGGGGCATCAGTTGCTGGCGTTTCCACTGGACAGTCCCCTTGCCGGTGGAGGTGTCGAACGATACCAGGCTGTCGGCAAAGAAATAGGTGTTGCTGAGGTCTAGAAAATCCTGGCTCATGTCTTTCGACTGGGAAAGCAGGTATTGCACGCCGGCATTTGTTTTCAGTTGGGCATGTGCGGGCGGGATGGCAGTTGCTGCTAGCAGCATAAAAGCTGCCCCTTTCATCAGTTGTTTCTCTTTCATGATAAATATATGATTTACGGTTGTTGTTTCGATGCCGTAAAAGTAGAGAAATCTACACAGATGAAAGGGGTAGGTATGTTGCTTATGTAGGGCCTAAATGTTTATTTGGAAGCTTTCTTTCCGTAGAAACACATGAAATACACCCCGATAATCACAAACGGGATACTGAGCCACTGGCCCATGTTCAGCGTCATGTTGTCCTCAAAGTTCACCTGGTTTTCTTTCAGGAACTCGATGAAGAAGCGGAAGGTGAAAATCTCCGTCAGGCAGAGTCCGAAGAAGAAACCGCGGTGATAGGGCAGGGAGGCTTCGGCCTGCACGGTGGTTGATTTCCGCTTGGTGGTGCTGAAATCTGTTTCAAGTTTGCTCTCTTGTTTCTTCTGCCCGCGTTTGTATAGCCAGACCATTCCCAAGAAGAAAATGAAGTAGGCGATGGCTTCGTAGAGCTGTGCCGGATGGCGGGGCAACATGTCTTCTCGTTCGAAGATGAATGCCCAGGGCACGTCGGTCGGTTTGCCGATGATTTCGGAATTCATCAGGTTGGCAAGGCGGATGCAGCAGGCGGTGATGGGAGTGGCAACGGCTATCATGTCGAGCACGTCCATGTAGTGCATCTTCGTCTTGCGGCAGTACATCCAGAGGGCGATAATCAGTCCCAGCGTGCCGCCGTGGCTGGCAAGGCCGGTGTAGCCCGTCATCTTCCAACTGCCGTCCGGCAGGATTTTTATGGGGAGAATCATCTCGAGGAAATGGTCCTGGTAGTAGGCCCAGTCGTAGAATATGCAGTGGCCCAGTCGTGCGCCTATCAGTATGCCGAAGAAGCAATAGAAGAAGAGAGGTTCGAATTTCTTTTCGTCTATTCTGCGGTCGCTATACTGGCGTTGCACGATGAAGTAGGCAAGAGCAAGACCGATAATCCATAACAGTCCGTAGTAGCGGATGGATATGCCGAAGAACTTGAACAGTTCGGGGTCGGGATTCCAGTTGATGGTGAGTAATGATAACATATTTATTGAAGAATTAAATTACTGAATTACGGGGTTGTTCGGGACAAAGGTATGAAATTATCTTGTTTGGCAGTTCATCGTGGCAGTTTATTTGAACTTCTCCGCCACCATCCTATACGTCGGCACCTCAATCCCTTGTTCCTCTGCAGCCGCAATCATGTCGAAAAGCAAGCCTTGTACTTCGCTCTCGTGTCCTTTTGCCATATCTTTCTGCATGGAAGCAGTGCTTTCGGGGGCGAGTTTGTCTATTACTTTGAGGTTATACTCTACTATGTCTTCTTTGAATTCTATATCCAATTTCCTACCCAAAGCTGCGCTCTCTTGTGATAGTCCGATGAAGGTATCGCGCACTTTGCCCAGTTTCTGAACTTCGCCCATAGGTACGTCGTAATAGGCTCCGGTGACAGCCATTGCCGAGATGAACGACCATTTGACGAATGTGTCCCGGTTGATGTCGTCGGAGATTTCGGCTTTGATGCCGCTTTCCTGCAAATCACGTTGCACGGCTTCCAATGTTTCACGGGAAACAATGGTGTTCCGATGTGCTCCATAGACGAGCCTGAAAATCTTTCCCATCTGTGTGATTTCTCCCCGTCCGGATACAAAGCCTACGATGTAGATGCAGCCGTCGAGTACCGTAACGCCGGGTACCAAACGCTGAATACGGGGACCGGTTCCGTAAACATTCAGGATAGGGATGACCACTGTACGTTCGTGTGAGGCACGCTTGATTAGTTCCGTAATGGAATCTACGGAATAGCCTTTGACGCAGACGAAGATGACGTCTGCCCGGTAGTCCGCAGATGCGGAGGCAAGGGTAGTGTATTCTTCTGTCGTATAGGCTTTCACTTTCAGTGTATGTTCACCTTTCAAATCGGAGTGCAGTTGCAGACCGTTCTCGCGCATAGCAGTCAAGTGTTCGCCGCGTGCAATGCAAGTGACGTCTTTGCCGGATAGTGCGAGAAAGGCGGCGATGCTTCCGCCTACGCCGCCGGTACCTGCTATGAGGTATTTTAATTTACTATTTGCCATTTACAAAGTACAATTTAGAGGTAATGGCTCAGATAACTGAGCGGTTATTATTGAACGTAGTTTTCTTTCTCCATATAGTAAAGACCTTCGCCCTGGTCACCGTTCTCCATGTCTTCCAGCTCTACTTTGAAGATACGGTAGGGAAGGTCTTTTCTGGGATGCTTGGGCATATCTACTGTCAATAGATAGGCGTTGCCATATTCGTTGCTGTCGAAATACTCTTTTATTTCCTGCTTCATCAGTACGGGGACTTTCTCGCCGTCTATCCAGGCGGTGTTCAGTCTCGGGCAGCCCGCTTTTCATGGCAATGTGCGCATAGGAGGGCAGATAAATAGAGGCTGCACTTTGACATTTCCCTTTGGGTATACGGGCCGTGTAATGCCCGTCTTTGTCGGTTATGGCTTCTATGATGTCATTGAACTGTGGGTTTTGCCACCAGACGCTGGCACTGTCTATCGGCTGTCCGTTGTAATCAGTCGCCCGTCCGTGAATGGTTACTGAGTCTTGCTGTTGTGCATAAACGGCAGTACAGGACAATAGGAATAAAAGGAAGATAATCTGTTTCACAGTATTGTTATTGTATGGAGTTTATTAGAAAATGGCAATGTACAAAGAAAGTACATTGCCATCTGGAATGAATATCATTATACATTGAACCTGAAGTGCATAATGTCCCCATCCTGCACCACATACTCCTTGCCTTCCACGCCCAGCTTTCCGGCTTCGCGCACAGCGGCTTCGCTGCCATACTTGATATAATCCTCATACTTGATGACCTCTGCCCGGATAAACCCTTTCTCGAAATCCGTATGGATAACGCCGGCGCATTGCGGCGCTTTCCATCCCTTGCGATAGGTCCATGCTTTTACTTCCATCTCTCCGGCAGTGATGAAGGTTTCGAGGTTCAGCAGGCTGTAGATAGCTTTAATCAAACGGTTGCAGCCGCTTTCTTTCAGTCCCAGGTCTTCGAGGAACATCTGCTTTTCTTCGTATGTCTCCAGTTCGGCGATGTCGGCTTCGGTCTGGGCGGAGATGATGATGAGTTCCGCATCCTCGCCCTTGATGGCTTCGCGCACCTGCTCTACGTACTGGTTGCCGCTGGCGGCACTGACGTCATCCACGTTGCAGACGTAGAGCACGGGTTTGGTGGTGAGCAGGAACATCTGCTTGGCACATTGTTCCTCGTCGTCGTTCTGTGGGATGACGGTGCGGGCGCTTTGTCCTTGTTCCAGGGCATCCTTGTAGCGGAGCAGGAGTTCGTACTCTATCTTTGCCGCCTTGTCGCCACCCACTTTGGCAATCTTCTCTACACGCTTGATGCGGTTTTCCACCGTGTCGAGGTCCTTCAGTTGCAGCTCTGTGTCGATGATTTCCTTGTCGCGCACGGGGTTCACCGAACCGTCCACGTGGACGATGTTGCCGTTGTCGAAGCAGCGCAGCACGTGAATGATGGCGTCGCACTCGCGGATGTTACCCAAGAACTGGTTGCCGAGTCCTTCACCTTTGCTGGCGCCCTTCACCAGTCCGGCAATGTCTACGATGTCGCACACGGCAGGTACGATACGCCCCGGGTGAACCAGCTCGGCGAGCTTCGTCAGTCGTTCGTCGGGTACGGACACTTGTCCCATTTGGGCGTCGATTGTACAGAACGGGAAGTTTGCCGCTTGTGCCTTTGCGCTGCTCAAGCAGTTGAAAAGAGTGGATTTTCCTACGTTGGGAAGGCCCACGATACCAGCTTTTAATGCCATAGTGTTATCTTGTTTTTTAGTTATTGTTCAGTTAATTGGATGCAAAGATAGTGCAAACCGAATGCAGAATAAAATGAACTCGTTCATTTTTTATGCTGAGGTGCAGCCTATCTTCGCTTTTTTAAGCAAAGATAGTGCAAACCGGACAAACTTACTGAAAAATAGCTGATTTTTGCATACACCAACGAAGAAAGGAGGAGATGGGAGAGCCGCCGGAACGGTATTTAGAAATTCGTATTGAACGTGTTAATTTGCATTAAAAGCATGACGATGAAACGATAAATTGATAGTTTTGTCGCAATTATAATTTAAGTATCATTCTATAAATCAATGCGATTATGAAAAACAAAGTAAGAAAAATTCTGATGATTTTATCATGTCTCGTCAGCTTGTCTTTTACATTATCTGCACAGAATCCTTATCTGCCGCTTTGGGAATTTATTCCTGATGGTGAGCCTTATGTGTTTGAGGATCCTGACTGCCCTGGTAAGTACCGTGTCTATATTTATGGTTCGCACGACAATCTCAAGTGGATGTATTGCGGACGTGACCAAGTGGTGTGGTCGGCACCCATAGAGGACCTAACCCGTTGGAGATATGACGGCGTGATATTTAAAGTCAATGAGTCGCCCGAGCTGTATAAACTGAATGCTGATGGAACCGACGACGTGCTTTTTGCCCCTGACGTGACAGTAACTACCGATGCCGATGGTAAGAAAACTTATTACCTCTTTCCGAATAATCAAGGTAGTGGACGCAATTCCATGATTGCCAAAAGCGACCGTCCCGATGGTCCGTTTACAGTATGCAATTGGAACAAGGAACGTCCTCGTGAGACTTTCGGCTGTTTGGGATTCGACCCCGCAGTGTTTGTTGATGATGATGGACGCGTGTATGGTTATTGGGGATTTGGCATTTCGCATGGCGCGGAGTTGGACCCTGCTACCATGTGCACGGTAAAGCCCGGTACCGAAGTGGTGGAGAATATGATTTCAGGCTATCGGCAGGAAGGTATATTCCGCTTCTTTGAGGCATCTTCTATCCGCAAGATTGAGGATAAATATGTGTTTATCTATAGCCGTACTACCGCTGAGGGTGAAGATGGCCTGCCCAACGCCAGCAACTATACGTTGGCCTATGCCTACAGCGAGCATCCCTTGGGCCCGTGGACCTATGGTGGGACAATCATCGATGCGCGGGCGCGCGAATATGATGAAAAAGGCAATGTGATAGCTTCGGCCATGCCCGGTGGAAATACGCATGGCAGTATCTGCAAGATAGGTGAGCAATGGTACGTGTTCTATCATCGCCAGATAGGTACCGATTGCTATGCACGCCAAGCTATGGTGTCGGCCATTGATGTAAAGGTGGAAAAAGGAAAAGGCGGGAAAGTCGTGATTTCACGCGGAGAGTTCAATTCTGAAGGTTTCCTTCTTGAAGGGCTCAATCCTATGCAGCGCATCTCTGCCGGGCTGGCTTGTTGGCACACCAATCCCGGAGGAATCAAAGAGGTCTATCCCCATTATGTGTATACGGGGTCTTATATCCGGCCTGTGTACCGGGATAATAATCCCTATGCCGGCGATAACAACCACAAAATCCCGTTCGCTCCGGTGGTGAATAATACAAGTGGGTCGATTGTAGGATATAAATACTTGAATATGAATGCCGTTCCGCGAGATAAGTCTTTGCAGATGCAGTTAAGGTTGAAGGCTGAAGATACCGACGGGCGCATCCGCATCATGCTGGGTAGCCCTTGGACAACAAAAGGCGGTGTAGAGATAGGACTTGTGAATGTGAAGGCTGGCAGCACTTGCAGGGAGTTCTATGCTTCGCTCTCTATTCCGGCAAAGCTGCATAAGGGAAAGCAGCCGCTCTTCTTTGTCTTCGAATCAGAGACCGAAGGCCAGTCCATCTGTGAGTTTTATGATTTCCTCATGTTGGCACGCCCATAAGTCTTTATACTTATGGAGGCGGATACTTATCTTGTGAGACCTTCTAAATAGAGCTATTGTATTAGTTCACAGTACTGAACACTTTGTTACACCCCGTCGGAACAGATTGTTTCTCTTGTATGAAACGACTTGTTTCGACGGGATAAAACGATTTGTTCCGTTATAGGAAACACTTTGTTTCCTTATAGAGAACACTCTGTTCCATTATAGGAAACAAACCGTTTCCATAGTCGGAAATGAAATGGGGCATATGCTTCATTGATACCGCTATTACTTTTCCTCCTCGAATATTCGGTTGAAAACTTGCCGCAGCTGTCCTTCGTCTGCGATAATGGCTTGGAGCTTCTTCAGCTGTTCCGCATTCTTGCCCTCGGGAAACCAGAGCTTCAGATAACCGCCGGGTGCATATTTTGCCATGAGATGCTGATGGAACCGCTGGTAGTGCCACTCCTTGTCGGCGGCAGGATTCTGTTTCAATCCGTACTGCACGGTGCGGCGCAGGGTGATGTCCGGGTCGATGATACGGTCCGCTTCGGCAACAATCTTGCCGTAGATGCTACGAGGTTCGTGGTCTGTAGAGGCGCGGTGGTCTTCTACGGCTTCTTTCATGAGGAGGATTTCCGTGTCGGAGAACCATTGCCGCAGGGTAGAGTCCGCCATCAGTATCTCGCCGGAGACAAGGTGGTGGGTGGCGCGGTCGCGGCACAGTCCCGTGTCATGGTAGGCGGCAATGACGTATGCCAGGCGTTCGTCCGCTTCGGGATATTGCCGGGCGAGGGCAAGGCTTTCTTCGATGACGGTGCGGACGTGTGAGAGGTTGTGTGCCTTGTCAAACTCCTTGTACCGGGGAATGATTGCTGTCTCGATGTAGGTAATGAGGGTCTCGGGTATCATGTGGCATTCCTTTTTAGGAGGCGAAGATATAATAAAAGAGCCGGAATGTGCGAATCATTCCGGCTCTTTTATGAAAGGTTTCGGTTATTGTTGTTAGGAATAAGATTTCTTACTTTAAGAGAGAGTTTGTCAATTACATGTTAGGGTTGTCCATGATTACTGTCATCTCGGGAACCAGTATGTATTCGCCTTTCTTGTTGTTCCATTTGTAGTATGTGGTAGTCATCGTCTTGCCTTGGTATGCATAGCGGATGCACATGTCCTTGCCCCATGTATTCTTGGTGCTGTTCCATTTCAGGGCTTCGCTTTCCGTCATGCGGTTCTGGTCGTCGTACTTATAATTGTACTTCATATAGTTGGCAAGCGTGTTTCCGTCCATCTTGTATACGGTCTCTGCCACTTTCATGCCATTTACTTCTTCCGAATTGTAAATGAGGTTGCTCTTATTGTCGGCTGAGGCATTTAATCCGCAAACTAAGAGAAGTGCTGAAACAATCACTGTTTTTAAAGATACTTTTGCTTTCATGGTTTTATGTCTTTTTTAGTTTAACTTTCTATTTTCTATCAATATGTCATTGATTTCGCTGCAAAGGTACGTATTAAATTGACATAAATATAAATATTGGATTAAATTTTATCAATATGTCAGTAGTGAGGGTTTCGGTATGCTTTCCTTTTGGCAAGATTGGTGAATAAAAAATATCCGGCAGTGAGGTCGCCGGATATTCTGATGAGCAAACTGTATTTGGAAAGGATTGCTTCTGTTGCTTTCTGATTGTAAGTTAAATAAAGTTATTGGGCTGTTTAGTGTGCCTGCAACCAGTTGTTTCCCCACCCACAATCGGCTTTCAGGGGTACGTACATGCGATATGCCTGCTCCATCTCTTCGATTACGATTTTCTGTACAAGCTCTTTTTCTGCCTCTGGAACGCTGAAATTTAGTTCGTCATGGACTTGTAAAATCATCTTTGCTTTCAGATTGTAAGCTTGGAAGCGCTGATAGATGTGTGCCATGGCTACTTTTATGATGTCGGCGGCACTTCCCTGGATGGGAGCGTTGATGGCATTCCGTTCGGCATAGCCCCGTACCACCCCGTTTCTTGAGTTGATGTCCGGCAGGAAGCGCTTGCGGTGGAAGATGGTTTCCACATAGCCGTTCTCGCGTGCCACCTGGATGCTTTTATCCATATACTCCTTCACTTGTGGGTAGGTTTCAAAGTAGCCGTCTATCAGCTCTTTGGCTTCCTGGCGAGAAACGCCCATGCGTTCGGCAAGCCCGAAGACGGAGATGCCGTAGATGATGCCGAAGTTTGCCGTTTTTGCCTTGCGGCGCATGTCGGCGGTTACGTCGTTTATATCTATCTTATATATCTTGGCAGCGGTGGCGGCGTGGATGTCGTGTCCGCTGAGGAAGGCGTCTATCATGTTCTTATCTTCGCTGAGGTGTGCCATGATGCGCAGCTCTATCTGCGAGTAGTCGGCAGAGAAGAACTCGCAGCCGGTGTCGGGGATGAACGCCTTGCGGATTTCCTTTCCGTCTTCGTCGCGGATGGGGATGTTCTGCAGGTTGGGATTGCTGGAGCTGAGGCGTCCGGTAGCGGTCACCGCCTGGTTGAAGGAGGTGTGTATGCGGCCCGTACGTGGGTTGATGAGCTGGGGCAGGGCATCTATATAGGTGCTCAGCAGTTTCTTCAGTCCGCGGTATTCCAGTATCTTCCCGATGATGTCGTGCTTGCTGCGGTAGCTTTGCAGCACCTCTTCGGAGGTGACGTATTGTCCGGTCTTGGTCTTTTTCGCTTTCTCCACGATTTTCAGCTTGTCGAACAGCACTTCGCCTACCTGCTTGGCGGAGCTGATATTGAATGTCTCGCCAGCCATCTCGTAGATTTCCTTCTCAATCTCCTGCAGACGGACGGTGAAGTGTTGGGACGATTGCTTCAAGGCTTCCGTGTCGAGCAGCACTCCGTTGCTCTCTATATTGACAAGTACGGGGACGAGCGGCATCTCTATTTCGTAGAACAGATGTTCGGCACCTTGCTCCTTCAGTTCCTTTTCCAGCACGTTTTTCAGTTTGAGGGTGACGTCCGCATCCTCGCAGGCATAACGGTAGACATCTTCGGGTGGAAGGTCGCGCATGTTCTTTTGGTTTTTGCCTCGCGCTCCAATTAGCTCATCGATGTGGATGGTCTGGTAGTGCAGGTAGATTTCCGCCAGATAGTCCATGTTGTGTCGCAGTTCGGGTTGAAGCACGTAGTGGGCAAGCATGGTGTCGAAAAGTTTGCCTTTCACCTGGACGCCGTAATTTTGGAGGATAATCATATCGTACTTGATATTTTGTCCCACCTTCATGGATTTCTCGTTTTCGAAGAGGGGACGGAACTCGTTTACAATTTTTAAGACTTCCTCTCGTTCGGCGGGAACGGGTACGTAGTATGCACGGTTTTCGGCATCGCTGAAGCTCATTCCTACAAGTTCGGCGTCCATTGGCTCGGTTCCGGTAGTCTCGGTATCTATTGAGAGAATTTCGCTTGTAAGTAACTTTTGAATAATTTCTGCTCTTTTATCTTCTGTATCAATGAGTTGGTAGTCTATATCGAGCATTTCTAACCGCGTCAGGTTTGAATTTTCAGAAACGCCCGTCCCCTCGCCCGCAAAATTTGCAAACAAATCGCCTTGAATCGGGGCGCTGTTTTCGGGAGTGGAGGTTTGCGGCTGGGCAAACAGAGTCCCGGCAAAGAGGTCGGGTACCGGAGAGGTTGGAGTAGGGGAGGACGAATTGCCGCTTCCCTTTTTGAGTACCCGGTCGATGAGTGTGCGGAATTCCAACTCCTCGAAAATCTTGCGGAGTTCTTCTTCGTTCGGTTCTTCGCGGACGAGCGAATCCATGTCGAGCTGAATGGGAACATCTGTTTTGATGGTGGCAAGGAATTTGGAGAAGGTAATCATCTCGCGGTTGGTCTCCACTTTCGTTTTCAGTGCGCCTTTCAGCTGGTCGGTATGCTCCAGCAGATTTTCGATGCTGCCGAATTCGGCAATCAGTTTCTGTGCGGTTTTCTCGCCCACACCCGGACAGCCGGGGATGTTGTCGGAAGCATCACCCATCAGTCCCAGCATGTCGATGACCTGCTCGGTGGTCTGTATGTTGAACTTGGTTTTTACTTCTTCGGTACCCATCACTTCGAATCCGCCGGTGTGCTTGGGGCGGTACATGAAGACGCGGTCCGATACCAGTTGCCCGTAGTCCTTGTCGGGAGTCATCATATAGGTGGTGATGCCCTGCCGTCCGGCTTCGGTGGCGAGCGTGCCTATCACGTCGTCGGCTTCGTAGCCGGATACTTCAAGGATGGGAATGCGGTAGGCGCGGATGATGTCCTTTATAATAGGTACGGAAAGGCGGATGGCCTCGGGTGTCTCCTCGCGCTGTGCCTTGTATTGCTCGTAGGCCTCGTGGCGGAAGGTGGGGCCCGACGGGTCGAAGGCTACTCCTATGTGTGTGGGATTCTCTTTTTTGAGCACTTCTTCCAGGGTGTTTACAAAGCCCAGAATGGCCGAAGTGTTGAATCCTTTTGAATTGATTCTCGGGTTCTTGATGAACGCGTAATAGGCTCGATATATCAGTGCATAGGCATCGAGCAAAAACAGTTTATCGATTGAATTCATACATTTAATCCTTTTTTTCATGGTAAAAGTACAAAAAAATACCGTATTAACCGTTTTATTACTATTTTTGTAGGCAAATAGCGATGCATGGACAACTCATCATTGATAAAATCTCCGATTTCTGAGGAATTGGAGGACTTCAAGAAGCTTTTTGAAAGTACCCTCTCCAGTTCCAACCTTTTGCTGAACAGCGTAATTGCGCATATCCGGCAGAAGAACGGGAAGATGATGCGCCCCATTCTGGTGCTTCTGGCTGCGAAGCTTTTTGGCAAGGTATGTCCTGCAACCCTGCATGCTGCGGTTGCGTTGGAACTTCTTCATAATGCCAGCCTTGTGCACGATGATGTAGTGGACGAAAGTACTGAACGCCGTGGACAACTCTCCGTTAATGCCATTTTCAATAATAAAGTAGCCGTACTGGCAGGCGATTATCTGCTTGCAACAGCGTTGGTGCAAGTGGGCATGACCCGTAACCATGACATTATCGACATCGTCTCCTGCCTGGGGCAGGATTTGGCAGATGGTGAACTTCTGCAGCTTTCCAACGTCAGCAATCTCCATTTCTCCGAGGAAGTCTATTTCGACGTTATCCGCAAGAAGACGGCCGTGCTCTTTGCAGCTTGTACGAAGGCGGGCGCTCTCTCGGTGGGAGCCAGCGATGAAAAGGCGGAATCTGCGCGTCTGTTCGGTGAATATATCGGGCTTTGTTTTCAGATAAAGGATGATATTTTCGATTACTCCGAGAGCAAGGAAATAGGCAAACCTACCGGAAATGATATGGTGGAGGGGAAGTTGACTCTACCTGCGCTTCATGTGCTCAATACCGTGAAGGATAAAACAGCGGAAGAAATTGCCGTAAAGATAAAGAATGGGGAGGCAACGCCTGGCGAAATAGCCCATTTAATCGAATTTACCAAGCAGAATGGTGGTATAGAGTATGCTTCGCAAGTGATGTATGACTATAAGGAAAAGGCTCTTTCTTTGCTGGCTTCTTTGCCCGATACGGAGGTAAAAGTAGCGCTAGCCGGGTATCTGGATTATGTGGTAGAGCGGGAAAAATGACGGAACTGTTTCCGGTTGATAATATGAGAAAGCTTGATGGAACCCACTCCATCAGGCTTTATTTATAGGTAAATACAGCTTTCTCTTAGAAGAATTTCATCTCTTCACCCTTGATTTCCGAAAGCAGCAGGTTGGCAAGACGACTGGTTCCCAGACGGAACAGCTCGTTGTTCAGCCATTCTTCGCCGAGCACTTCCTTGACGATGGTGTAATAAATCAGTGCATCGTTCACGCAGTTGATTCCTCCTGCGGGCTTAAAGCCTACCTTGATACCCGTCAGCTCGTGATATTCCTTGATGGCCTGGCACATAACCAGGGCGGCCTCCGGCGTGGCGGCAGGCTGCTGCTTGCCGGTGGAAGTCTTGATGAAATCGGCACCCGAATACATGGAAAGGATGGATGCTTTTTTGATGTTCGAAGCCGTCTTCAAAGCTCCGGTTTCGAGGATTACCTTCATGTGGTGCTCTTTGCAGGTTGCTTTGAGTTCTTGTATCTCCTCGCACATGCCTTCATAGTCTCCCGCCAGGAACTTGCCCACCGAAATAACGATGTCTATTTCATCGGCGCCTTCCATCAGTGCCATGGCAGTTTCTGCCACTTTCACTTCAATGAAAGTCTGGGAGGAGGGGAAACCTGCTGATACACAAGCTATTTTTACATCTTCCACTTCCAGCGTGTCTTTTACGACTTCTGCAAAATTGGGGTATACACAGATGGCTGCCACATTCTTCAGGTCGGGGAACTCTTCGTCGAATTTATTCACTTTCTGGGTGAATTTCATGACGCTTTCATCGCTGTCTTCACTCTTCAGGGTGGTAAGGTCAATGCAGTTGAACAGAAATTTCTTTACCTCCGGTGTATTGTTTGCCGGTACTTTCTCTGCAATGATTCTGGCAGCTTGTGCAGCTATTTCCGCATCATCCAGTTGGGTGTTGTACTTTGCCAGGGCGGCGTCATACTTACTCTGGGTAGGCTCATTCTTCTCCATGGTCTTTCAATTTAGGGTTATTGATATGTCTTGTCTGGTCACGTCTGGTTTTCTTCTCGAAGTTGCGGCAGAAGGCGTCTGTCAGGTTCACTCCGGTCTGGTTCGCAAGGCAGAGAAGTACCCAAAGAATATCTGCCATCTCATCGTCGAGATTGTCTTTTTCTCCTTTCTTGAAGGATTGGTCGCCATACTTGCGTGCCATGACGCGGGCGAGTTCGCCCACTTCTTCGGTCAGTATCGCCATATTGGTGAGTTCGCTGAAATAGCGCACTCCGTATTCCTTTATCCAGGAATCCACTTGTTTCTGTGCTTCTTCTAACTTCATTATTCCTTGTTTTTTGTATCTATACAGATGGTCACGGGACCATCGTTCATCAGTTCTACTTTCATATCGGCACCAAATTCGCCGGTACCTATTTCTTTACCTAATGCTAAACTCAGTTCCCGGCAGAATTGTTCGTACAGTGGGACGGATATTTCCGGCCGTGCTGCCCGTATGTAGGAGGGACGGTTGCCTTTCTTGGTGGAGGCGTGGAGGGTGAACTGGCTGATAACCAGTATCTCGCCGTCTGCTTCAAGAATGGATTTGTTCATTACGCCGTTTTCGTCATCGAAAATGCGCAGGTTGACTATCTTCTTGCAAAGCCAGTCAATATCTTCTTTTCCATCGGATTCTTCGATGCCTACGAGTATCATGAGGCCCTTTCCAATGGAGGCTTTGCAGGTTCCGTTGATGGTGACGGAAGCGTGTCCGGCACGTTGTATCACTACTCTCATGTTGTTTTTGTCTTTTTGAGAGGACAAAGTTACGAATTAATTCGTTGTGTGCATGGCTTTGCAGGCTGATTTATCAGTCATTATTTCTCTGAGAAATAGGTCTGGATGATTTTGGCTTTCGCTTCTCCCACCACGGCGGCAAGCTCCTCGGCAGATGCTTCGCGGATACGCTTCACGCTTTTGAACTCCTTGAGCAACGCGCTTTTCGTCTTTTCACCGATGCCTTTTATCTCGTCCAGTGCGGAGGCAATCTGCCGTTTGCTGCGCTTGTCGCGGTGGAAGGTAATGGCGAAGCGGTGCACTTCATCTTGAATCTGCGTCAGCAGTCGGAAGAGGGGGGTGTTCTGTTTCAATCCGATGGTCTGGGGAGGGTAGCCATACAGCAGCTCGGAAGTGCGGTGTTTGCCATCTTTGGCAAGTCCGGCGATGGGGATGTTCAGGCCAAGCTCGTCTATCACCTCTTTTACGGCGCTCATTTGCCCTTTTCCACCGTCGGTGATAAGAAGGTCGGGCAGGGGTGCTTTCTCTTCTATAGCGCGCTGATAGCGCCGTTTTACGACCTCTTTCATGGAGGCATAGTCATCCGGTCCCTCTACGGTCTTGATATTGTACTTGCGGTAATCCTTCTTGGAAGGTTTCCCCTTGACGAAGACCACGCACCCGGCCACGGGGTCGGAACCCTGGATGTTGGAGTTGTCGAAACATTCTATCTGCATGGGCAGGCGGTCCAGGTGCAGCTCTTGCTGTATCTCTTTCAGCAGGCGCACGGTCCGTTGCTCCGGATTCAGCTTTTCGGCTTGCTTCAGGCGGTCGGCTTTGTACTGCTTCACATTGAGGATGGAGAGTTCCAGCAGCTTCTTTTTGTCTCCCCGTTGCGGGATGGTAAAGACGACATCTTTCAGCTCCATATCCAGCTCAAAAGGCACGATGATTTCACGAGAAAGGCTCTTGTATCTTTCCCGCATTTCGATGATGCCGAGAGAGAGCAGTTCTTCTTTGCTCTCATTCAATCGTTTCTTGTATTCAAAGGTGAAAGCCTGGTTGATGGCACCGTTCGTAATGTGCAGGTAGTTGACGAAAGCGGACTTTTCATCGCTGTCTTCTTCGATGGAGAACACGTCGATATTGTGCAGCACGTTGCTTACCACTTCCGATTTCGCCCGGTAGTTTTCCAGCAGCAGGTATTTCTTCTTTATCTTCTGTGCTTCTTCAAACTTCATTTCGGCTGCCAGTTCCTGCATTTGCTGGAAAAGCATCCGTTCTATCTCCTGGGTATTCCCTTTGAGTATTTCCTTGATTTCAGCGATGTTTTTCAGATACTCTTCCTGGCTTTGCTTCCCGATGCAAGGTCCTGCACAGTTCTTGATGTGGTATTCCAGGCAAACATTGAACTTTCCGGCACGTATGTTTTCCGGAGAGAGGTTCAGGTGGCATGTACGCAAAGGGTACAGATGCTTGATGAGGTCGAGTAATGCGTACATGGAAGGTATATGGCTGTAAGGGCCATAATAGGAGGAACCGTTACGGATTATCTTCCGGGTTCTGAATACGCGTGGAAAGTATTCGTTCTGCACGCAGATGCTGGGATACGTCTTGTCGTCTTTCAACAGTACGTTGTAGCGAGGCTTGTATTTCTTGATAAGATTGTTTTCCAGCAATAGCGCGTCTTCTTCCGTATTCACCACGATATATCGGATATCTGCAATCTTGCTGACCAGCACCCTCGTCTTTCCCGGTTCGTGCTCCCGGTTGAAGTAGGAAGACACTCTTCGCTTCAGATTCTTTGCCTTTCCTACATATATAATAGTCCCTTCGGTATTCAGATATTGGTAAATACCGGGACTTTCGGGAAGGTTGGATACAATCCCTTTGAGGTAGTCGTTAGTTCTGAGTTCTTCCATAATACCGACGTTTCACCACAGATTACACAGATTAGCGCAGATTTCTATTCGATAAAACTGTGTTTTGTGGTGGATAAATAATCTGTGTTAATCTGTGTAATCTGTGGTGAAATATGAAATGGCTAAAGCGACAGCACAGCCTCCACTTCCACATCATCTCCAAACACATCCTTGCCATGAAGCTCTTTCAGCTCGATGATGAAGTTTACATACACTTTCTTGGGGTTCATCTGTTTCACCAGTTTGCAGGCGGCTTCCATTGTTCCACCGGTTGCCAGCAAGTCGTCGTGTAGCAATACTACATCGTCTTCATTGATGGCATCCTTGTGCATCTGCACGGTGTCTTTGCCATATTCTTTATCATAGCTTTCTTCAATGGTTTCTGCAGGAAGCTTTCCCGGCTTGCGGATAGGTACGAAGCCTGCCCCCAGTCTGGTGGCGAGAATGGGGCCCATAATGAATCCTCTTGATTCTATACCCACTACTTTGGTGATGCCTTTGTCTTTATACATCTCGTATAGTGTGTCCGAGAGTTCCTGCAAGGCGGTAGGCTCCTTGAACAAGGTAGTTACATCGTAGAATAGAATTCCCGGAATGGGGAAGTCGGGTATTTCTCGGATGCTTTTGGTAAGAGTTTCTTTGCTCATAATCAGTTTATTTAATACGTTTATTGAATTCTTTGTTTCACGTGGAACTTTGCGCTCTATCGTCCGCAAAGTACCAGTAGCACGTTGATGTCGCTTGGAGATACTCCCGGAATCCGACTCGCTTGGGCTATTGTTTCCGGATCTATCTTCATCAGCTTCTGTCTAGCTTCGGTAGAAAGGGATTGAATGGAATTATAGTCAAACTTACCTTTTATCTTGATGCTTTCCAATCTTGCCAATTTATCCGCAATAATCCGTTCGCGTCCGATGTATCCCTCGTACTTGATGAGTATTTCTGCAGCTTCTACAATTTCTTCCTTTCTATCGGATATTTTATCCAGTTCTCGTTTAAAGGTACTGACGTGTTCGGCAATGTTCTCAATCGTTATCTGCGGACGGTTTATCAAATCTATCAATTTGCATCCCTGGCGCAGTGGAGTTGTGCCGAGCTGCTCCAATACCGGATTGATTAATGCCGGTTTCATCGAGTAATTCCGCGCGAAGTCTATAATCCGGTTCACGGCTTCACGTTTTTCTGTCAGCAGCTTGTACCGCTCTTCCTTGGCGAGTCCCAGCTTCCAGGCTTTTTCCGTGAGTCGCATGTCCGCATCATCCATACGGAGCAGGATGCGATATTCGGCACGGGAAGTAAACATACGGTAAGGCTCGTCCACGCCTTTTGTTACCAAGTCATCGATTAAAACGCCGATATATGCTTCATCCCTTGCAAGGGTGAACGGCTCTCCGCCGTGGCAATTGATGTGGGCGTTGATGCCAGCCATGATTCCTTGTCCGGCAGCTTCCTCGTAACCGGTTGTTCCGTTTACTTGTCCGGCAAAGAACAGATTCTTTATATTCTTCGTTTCCAGCGTATGTTTCAGTTGGGTGGGGTCAAAGAAGTCGTATTCGATGGCATAGCCCGGGCGGTAGATGACGAGGTCTCTGAACGCCGGTATCTTTTTCAATGCTGCAATCTGGATGTTCATGGGCAATGAAGAAGAGAATCCATTCAAGTAGAGCTCTTGGGTTGTTTCCCCTTCGGGCTCCAGGAAAAGCTGGTGCTGCGGTTTGTCGGGGAAAGTCACAATCTTGGTTTCTATACTGGGGCAATAACGTGGGCCGATACTTTGGATTTGTCCGTTGAAAAGGGGGGAATCCGGCAGCCCTTCCTGCAGGATGCGGTGTGCTTCTTCGTTGGTGAAGCAGGTCCAGCAAGGGAGCTGTTTCAAATGGCGTACATGAGTGTCCATGAACGAGAACTTGTGGAAGTCACATTCTCCGTCTTGGATTTCCATATCCTCATAATGCACGCTGCGTCCATCTATGCGTACGGGGGTTCCCGTCTTCATGCGTCCAAAGGTGATGCCATGCTTTGCGATGGATTCGGTTAATTGGTAGGATGCTGGTTCTGCCATACGTCCACCTGGAAGCATGGTACGTCCCACGTGCATCAGTCCATTGAGGAAAGTTCCTGCGGTGAGTACTACACATTTGGCATGGAACGTTACTCCCCATAGTGTTACTACTCCCGTAATCTCACCGTTTTCAACGAGGATTTCCTGCACGGTATCCTGCCAGATATGCAGGTTGGGGATATTTTCCAGTATCTCTCTCCATGCCCAGATGAATTTGTTGCGGTCGCACTGCGCGCGCGGACTCCACATAGCGGGACCTTTGGAACGGTTCAGTATACGGAACTGTATGGCTGTCTGGTCTGTCACCAATCCCATATATCCTCCCAAGGCGTCTATTTCGCGTACTATCTGTCCTTTGGCGATGCCTCCCACTGCCGGGTTACAACTCATCTGTCCGATTTTGTTCATATCCATTGTGATAAGACAAGTCTTCGAACCCAGGTTTGCAGCAGCGGCAGCGGCTTCGCATCCTGCGTGTCCGGCGCCGATTACAATAACGTCATACTTAAACTCCATTCGTTCAGTGTATTTTAAAACTGTGCAAAGTTACGAAAAAAGTTGTATGCCGGGACGTGTCATATCTTAAAATCCGGATATATCTTCTTTGGCATTGCTTATATTTCCGTATCCAGCATCATACTTATTGCTTGGAATGCTTAGGCTATAGACATATTGCTTGTGTTTAGCTTAAAATACAATCAAAATGAAGCTTTTTGAATACTATTGCTTTTCTTTTTGAAAAAGATACATACCTTTGCAGCGTTTGGATATTAAAAAGTGTTTTGATTGACTAATTTTAAGGAAGAGAAGCATGAGAAAGAAATTCTTCTTGTTAATCATTGTCTGCCTGGTTATGGGGGCAGGAGTGATGGCTCAGACGTCTACGGTCTCGGGAACAGTATTTGCCGAGGACAACAATGAGCCGATTATTGGGGCATCGGTATTGGTGAAGGGTACAACGCTGGGGGCCGTGACCGATATCGAAGGTAAATTTACAATCTTGAATGTGCCGGGCACGGCAAAGACAGTGATTGTCTCTTTTGTAGGTATGCAGAAAGTAGAAGCTGCCATAAAGCCTGCTATGAAGGTGGTGCTGAAATCGGATTCGGAACTGCTGGATGAAGTGATGGTGGTGGCTTACGGCACGGCCAAAAAGAGCAGCTATGCAGGTTCGGCTTCTTTAGTGAAAGCGGATGCGCTGAAAGACATTCCGACGACCAGCTTTGAAAACGCGTTGAACGGTAAAGTGGCGGGCTTGCAACTGACGAATAATTCCGGCCAGGCGGGTTCCGCACCGGCCATCCGCATCCGTGGCATAGGTTCTATGAATGCCGGGAATGAACCGTTGTATGTAGTGGACGGTGTTCCGGTCTCTTCGGGCAATACGGGGCAGATGAGCGGTGAGCTCTATTCTACCAACAACATCATGAATACGTTGAACCCGGAAGACATCGAATCTATTTCTGTATTGAAAGATGCGGCGGCCAGCTCGCTTTATGGGTCGCGTGCGGCAAACGGCGTCATTCTGATTACTACCAAAAAAGGACAGATTGGCAAGCCGGTGGTGACGCTGAAAGCCGAAGTGGGCTTCACGCCCTGCTGGGCAACGGACAACTATGAAACGGCCAGCGTACAGGAGAATGTGAATATGCTCTACACCGTATTTCACGATGCCCGTACAAGTGGTAAGGGCGAAACGGACGAAAAGGCGGCAGCCTATGCCATAGGCCAGTTGAACAGCCGTTTCAACAAACATGGCTACCAATTTACCACAAATGGTACGGGAGCTTACGAGAACGTCAATATCCTTGAGTACGACAACTCCGGGCGTGGAGGCAAATACTACGATTGGGACAAGGCATATTTCCGTACCGCCATTTACCAGACCTACGATATGTCCGTCAGCGGTGCTACGCAGAATACCAACTATTACACTTCCCTTTCCTATACCTAGGACGAAGGACGTTTGAAGATGAACAGCTTCGACCGTGTTTCCGGTCGCCTGAACCTCACCCAGAAGGTGGGGAAATTCCTTGAACTGACCACCAATGCCAGCCTGGCGCGTACCAAGAAAAGCGGTTATAATGATACACGCAACACGGGCAGTAATTACTTCATGCAGACCCGTAACTTGCTGTGGGGACTCTACTGGCCCACTGATTACAAGACCGGCGAGCTCTGGACCGAACGTTACGGTAGCTACGCCTACAATGGGCTTTATTATGACAAAGAGTGGGAGAACGGTTCTACCAGTACCAAAATCATAGCTGCGGAGACGCTCACCCTGCATCTGATGCCGGGCCTGGACCTTCGTTCTATCTACTCTTACGACAATACTACTGTAAAAGACCATATCTATTACAGTGCCAATCACTATAAAGGATCGGCAGACAATGGGAATGTCAACGAATACCGTACTACATACGAGAAGATGGTTACCTCCACTACCGCCAATTATACCGGCACCTTCGACAAACACACAGTTGGCACCATGGTGGGTTTCGAAGCGGAGAAGAACAAGACAGACTATGTGCGTGCCACAGGAAGCAATCTTGCGGTCAGCACCATTCATACAGTTTCTACTGCCGGAACGCAGACTTCTGCCGGATATTCCTGGGGAAACTCGATGGTGTCCGTGCTCTCCAAGTTGGATTATAATTACGATGAACGCTACTTCATTTCCGGTTCTTACCGCCGCGACGGTTCTTCCCGGCTCAGCAAGCAGGAACGTTGGGGAAACTTCTGGTCAGTGGCAGGAGCGTGGAACATCATGCGCGAGGGTTTTATGAGCAAATATTCTTTCCTGAGCAACCTGCGTATACGTGCCTCTTATGGTATTAACGGTACGCTGCCTTCGGACAATTACGGCTATATGAGCTTGATGAGCTATACCAGTAAGTACATGGGTAACCCGGGCGGTACAATCACTACCGTCACCAATGACAAGCTGTCTTGGGAGACGAGCTACAACACGAATGTGGGTATCGACTTCGGCTTCTTCGGCCAGCGTCTGCGCGGTACGGTGGAATACTTCAACCGTGATTCGAAGAACCTGCTCCAGGATGTTCCCATTTCGATGGTTACGGGATTTTCCTCTACGTTGCGGAACGTAGGATGCATCAACAACCATGGGGTAGAGGTGGAGTTGAGTGGTGACATCATTGATAGTAAAGGATGGTTATGGAGTGCCGGTGTCAACGCAACCTTTCTCCGTTCTGAGGTGAAAGAGTTGTATGGCGGTGCGGACATTATCTGGTACGACCCCACCAGTAGCGACAGCCGTGCGCAATATGTATACCGGGAAGGTCAGTCCACGCTGGCTTTCTATGGATACGAATGGGCAGGTGTGGACAAGACCAACGGCAAGAACGTCTACTATGTAAATGACCCCAAGAATGGCAAGGCCGGAGATTTTGAGTATAACGGACGCGGAGCTACTTATGACTATAACAATGCCAACTACACCATCATCGGCAATGCCGTTCCCAAAGTGTATGGGGGCATCAATACCTCGGTCTTTTACAAAGGCATAGCCTTTTCGTTGGGCTTTACCTATAAGATAGGAGGAGACTTGTACGATGGAGCCTACATGGATGTGGCCGACGACGGTTATTATTGGGAGCGTATCCGTGCTAAAAGCTACTACAACAACCTTTGGACGCCAGACCATACGAACGGTACAGAGCCCCGTATCGAAGGTGTAGACCTCGATGACCCGCAACAATACAGCAGCCGCCACTTGTTCAATGCCAGTTATCTGCGCTTGAAGAATCTCTCATTGGCCTATACGCTGCCCAAAGCCATGACCCGCAAGGCTTTCATCGAGAATGCCCGCCTTTTCTTCACTGCCAGCAACCTTTGGACAATAGCCAAATACAAGGAGGCAGACCCCGAAGTGAGCGAATACGGCACACGTGGTTGGGAAACCCCTATCGGAAAAACATTTGTCGTTGGCGTTGAATTGAAATTTTAATGAACTGGAGGAACTAACAATGAAAAAGATATATCATTTATTGGCACTTGTGATACTTGGTGCCTTTACATTCACTTCGTGTGACGATTTTCTGGATATGCAGCCCACCAACTCCGGAAATGCAGAAGGTGCTGTCGGTACGGTAGCCGATGCTCAGGTGGTTATCAACGGTGTGATGAGTGCGATGACCTCATCGTCCTATTACGGCAGAAACCTTTTTATGTACGGTGATGCCAAGGGCGGTGACCTCACGATTTTTGCTGCCGGACGCGGACTGGATGCATTCTATACGTTCAACCACACTTCCAACAGCAATACTTATTCCGGTTTCTGGAGCCGTGGATATTACTGCATTCTGCAGGTCAACACCTTGTTGAGCAACATTGAGAAGCTGGAAGAATCGGGCAGTATGGAAGACTTTTCCGAAGCCAAAGGGCAGGCGTTGACTCTGAGGGCGCTGTTCTATTTCGATTTGGTCCGTCTCTACGGGCTTCCTTACAATTACAACAAGACCTCTTATGGAGTTCCCAATGTAACCGAGCCGCTTACGGTGAACGCCCAGCCCACCCGTGCTACTGTGGAGGAGAACTATCGCCAGATTCTGCAGGACTTGTCGGACGGGGCGGCCCTGCTTGCCAAGAAGAAGACAAAGCAGAGCGGATATGCGGACTATTACACCAACATAGCCCTGCAAGCGCGTGTGAAACTCTATATGGAAGATTATGACGGTGCTTTGAACGCTGCCCGGGAGATTATAGAAAGCGGTGTGTACAAACTGTATGAGCCTGCCGATTGGACGGCTTCCTGGAGCAAGCAGTTTGGTTCCGAGTCCATCTTTGAGCTGGGCATCACCACTGAGGAATCAGACCTGGGAACTTCTTCTTTGGGCTTTTACCTGATGCGCTACGGACAGTTGAAGAATGCCATGGGCTGGTATCTTGCCAGCGATTATTTCCTGAACCGTCTGGGTGAAGACGAGACGGATGTGCGTTGGGGAATCATGGACAACGATGAATACTGGGTGGACAATGAGATTGAACGCAAGGGAGCCTGCTACAAGTATATGGGCAGTACCACCCTGGCAGGTGACGGCAAGGCAACCAATACAGCCGTCAATATTAAGATAATCCGTCTTTCCGAGATATATCTGATTGCCGCCGAAGCAGCCTTGCACTCCACGAAGCAGGAAGCAGGCGCAGATGCCGCCGCCGGTTACCTGAATGAAATCCGCAGGCGTTCTCCCGGACTGGCACCGGCCACTGCCGCTACCATTACCGATGATATGATTCTGGACGAGCGCAGCAAGGAGCTTTTTGGTGAAGGACAACGCTTCTTCGATATGATGCGTATGGGCAGAACCATCGAATTCAATGATGATTTTCAAGATATTCCGGTGAGTCACCGTGGAAAAACAATCGACCGTACTTTCGAGAAGATTGTGCTTCCTATTTCGCAGGATGAGATAAATGCCAATCCGGCATTGGAGAACCAGCAGAATCCGGGATATTAGTCGTTCCCTGCTGTCTATTGTTTGCTACTCCTTGTATATCAGGGAGGTATTTTGCCAACAAGTTGTCACTGCCTTGGCAAACTTTTGCCACGCCTATGGCAAAGTTTTGCCAACGCGGTGGCAAAGTCTTGCCAATGGGAAGGCAAAACCTTGTCATAGGCGTGGCAAGAAAAGCGGAAAAAGGTGCCTTTGATGAATTTCTTTGATAAAATGAGATGGTAATACCTTGATATTCCACAAAAATACTATTTATTGGTTCGAAATTTCTATTCTTTTTTTCTGAATCGGCTTATCTTTGCTTTCGTAGAAACCAATAAAAAGTTATAATACTATGAGAAGATTTTTCCTCATATCGTCATTCTTGACGTTGTTTGCAATCGGAAGCTCGGCGCAATGGAAGCCGGCAGGTGATAAAATCAAAACGGACTGGGCATCCCAGATCAATCCCGCAAATGTGTTGCCCGAATATCCTCGTCCCATCATGGAACGGAGTGACTGGAAGAACTTGAACGGACTGTGGAATTATGCCGTTATAAATAAAGGTGAGCATCTTCCGGCAGAGTTCGAAGGGCAGATACTTGTTCCTTTTGCCATCGAATCCTCCTTGTCCGGAGTTGGAAAAAGAATCAATGAAAACCAGGAACTGGTCTACCAGCGCAGTTTTGATATTCCTTCCGCCTGGAAGGGAAAACAAGTGCTGTTGCACTTTGGTGCTGTCGACTGGAAAACGGATGTATGGGTGAATGATGTGAAAGTAGGCAGCCATACGGGGGGATTTACTCCGTTCTCCTTCGATATTACTGCCGCCCTTTCTGGCAAAGGCAATAATCAGTTGGTCGTAAAAGTTTGGGACCCAACGGATAAAGGACCTCAACCCCGTGGAAAGCAGGTCAGCAATCCGGAAGGTATCTGGTACACTCCCGTAAGCGGTATCTGGCAGACGGTATGGATGGAGCCGGTTGCCGGAAAACATATCAAGAACCTCCGTATCACTCCCGATATTGACCGTAATCTGTTGACAGTGAAGGCTGAATTGAATAGTGCATGTCCTTCCGACTTTGTGGAAGTGAATGTGTATGACGGCAATCAACTGGTAGCCACCGGCAAAAGTATCAATGCAGAGCCGGTGGAGGTGTCCATGCCCCGGAATGCCAAGTTGTGGAGTCCGGATTCCCCCTTCCTCTATACGCTGAAAGTGATGCTGAAAAGCGGAGGCAAGGTAGTGGATAAGGTGGACAGCTATGCTGCCATGCGTAAGTACTCCACCCGTCGTGACGCGGATGGCATCGTACGCCTGGAACTGAATAACGAGGCTTTGTTCCAGTTTGGACCGCTGGACCAGGGTTGGTGGCCCGACGGACTGTATACAGCTCCCACAGACGAGGCTTTGCTGTACGATGTACAGAAGACGAAAGATTTCGGTTTCAATATGATTCGTAAGCATATCAAGGTGGAACCGGCACGTTGGTACACACATTGTGACCGTTTGGGTATCATCGTATGGCAGGATATGCCGAGCGGTGACCGTAATCCGGAATGGCAGAACCGCCGCTATTTCGACGGAACAGAACTGAAACGCTCTGCCGAATCCGAAGCCTATTATCACAAGGAATGGAAGGAAATAATGGATTGTCTCTACTCTTATCCGTGTATCGGTACATGGGTACCGTTCAACGAAGCTTGGGGGCAGTTCAAGACGGTAGAGATAGCCGAATGGACGAAACAGTATGACCCGACCCGTCTGGTGAATCCGGCAAGCGGCGGTAACCATTATACTTGCGGTGACATGCTCGACCTCCACAACTATCCCCAACCGGAAATGTATCTGTATGATGCACAGCGTGCCACGGTTTTGGGTGAGTATGGCGGCATCGGCCTTGTCTTGAAAGACCATATCTGGGAACCGAACCGCAACTGGGGATATGTTCAGTTCAACTCTTCCAAAGAAGTGACTGATGAGTACGTGAAATATGCCGATATGCTGTATCAGATGATAAAAAGAGGTTTCTCGGCAGCCGTCTATACACAGACCACGGATGTGGAGGTGGAAGTGAACGGTCTGATGACTTACGACCGCAAGGTGATAAAGCTGGATGAGAAACGCGTGAAAGAGATAAATACACGTATCTGCAATTCACTTAAGAAATAGGGGCATTTACAATTTACCATTTACAAAGTACAATTTAACTATGCAGATGACAGCGCAGCCAAATTGTACTTTGTAAATGGTAAATTGTACATTAAAAATGTTGTTATGAAACGATTGATTATAAAGCTTTTCCTTAGTCTGTGCCTATGGGCGGTATTGCCGGTCTGTGCGCAGGATGCTGTTCATTACTATTTCAGAACGATGGATATCCGGAACGGTCTTTCGCAGAACACCGTGTATCAGATTTTGCAGGATAGGAAAGGCTTTATGTGGTTCGGAACCAAGGACGGTCTGAACCGTTATGACGGATTGTCTTTCCGTATTTACAAGAAAGAGAACTCCGGTTTAGGAAAGAACTTCATAACTGCGCTCTACGAGGACCGCCGGGGAAATATCTGGATTGGTACCGATGGGGGAGTCTTTATTTACGACCCGGTACTGGATTCCTTTACCGCTTTCGATGAGGCCAGTGATAACGGCAGTATCATCAGGGATTTCGTCACCATGATTGGAAGTGACGAGGACGATAATATCTGGATATCGGTAGAAAACCAGGGGTTGTTCTGCTATAAACCGGATGAAGGGAGGCTGCTGAACCATCTGCACGATTCGGGACTGCCCAATGTAACCCGCTTTTGGCTGAATGGGAATACGTGTTGGCTGGCCTTGTATGCGGATAATCTTTACTATACGAAAGCTGACTTTGAAACTCCTCTGCAGCCTTTCAAGGACGCGGAAGGAAATGAGATTTTCAAGAATGATATTATCAACTGGCAGGTCAGCGGACCCCATAATTGTGTGTATATCGCTTCGCTGAACGGGTTGACAGAGATAAACCAGACTACCGGCAAGACGCGGAAGCTGCTGAACACCTATGTGAGGGCTTTGCAGTTCAAATCTGACAACGAGCTGTGGGTGGGCGCAGAGTCCGGCTTGTATATTTACAATCTGACGAATGACAAGATTACCCATTTGACCGTTCCCGACCAGGATGATTCGTATGCATTGTCGGACAATGCCATTTATTCGCTCTGTTGCGACAAGGAGAACGGCATGTGGATAGGTTCTTATTTCGGTGGAGTGAATTATTGTCCTTATCAGTGGACTTATTTCGAGAAATTCTATCCGAGAGACAATCTCAGGCATTTCGGCCGTCGTGTACGGGAAATCTGTGAAAGTAATGATGGCACCTTGTGGATAGGTACCGAAGACAAAGGCTTGTTCAATTACAATCCGGAAAACGGAAAGATAGAGCCTTTTGAGCATCCGGCCATTTATCAGAATGTCCACGGCCTTTGCCTGGACGGGGATGATTTGTGGGTGGGTACGTTCTCCGGTGGTCTGAACCGGGTGAATCTTCGGACCAGGCAGGTGAAACATTATGCCAAGGGTGAGAGTGAGAATTCCATGGTCGCCAATGACGCCTTTACCATTTGCAGGACCACTACGGGAGACGTGTGGATAGGCACCACGTCCGGTCTGTTGAAGTACAATCGCTCTACAGATGACTTTACCCGGATTCCTCAGCTGAAGAATATGTTTACTTATAACATTCTGGAGGACTTCAACGGAAATCTGTGGTTTGCTACTTTCTCCAATGGAGTGTTCTGCTACAATGTAAGAAGCCAGCAGTGGAGGAATTATCTGTCTAATGAGAATGATTCGACCTCTCTTCCCTACAATAAGGTAATCAGTATCTACGAAGACAGCAGGAAGCGTCTGTGGTTCATGACGCTGGGTGAGGGCTTTTGCCGCTACAATCCGGAAACGGACAATTTTACCCGTTATGACATGTCGAAAGGATTTCCGAGCAACACTATCTACAAGATGGTCGAGGATAAGCGGGGTAACTTATGGATTACTTCCAATTATGGTCTGGTCTGCTTCAATCCCGATACGGAGAGCAAACATGTCTATACCACGGCAAACGGGCTGCTGAGCAACCAATTTAATTTCCAGTCCGGTTACATTGACAAGAAGGGACGCATCTATTTGGGAAGTATCAACGGATTCATAGCCTTTGACCCGGAAACTTTTGTGGAGAACACTTTTCTCCCTCCCGTGGTGATTACAGACTTCTTTCTGTTCAATAAACGGCTTTCGGTGGACAGTCCGGATTCTCCTTTGGAGAAGAGCATCACCTATGCGGATGAAATAGAACTGGATGCCGACCAGAACTCCTTTTCTTTCCAGGTTGCGGCTTTAAGTTATCAAGCACCCGAAATGAACAGTCTTGAATATAAGTTGGAAGGTTTTGACCGCGACTGGTATACGGTAGGACGGAATTCCATCATCAACTATTCAAACCTTCCTTATGGAAGCTATACGTTGCGTATAAAAGGTTCCAACAGCGATGGCAAGTGGAACGCTACGGAACGTGTGCTCGACATCCATATCCGTCCTCCTTTCTATCTCTCCACCTGGGCATATGCCGGTTATACGGTATTGGCGTTATGCTCACTGGCTGCTGTAATCATCTATTTCAGAAAACAGACCCGGCAGAAGCATCAGCAGGCTATGGACAAGTTTGAGCGGGAAAAGGAGCGGGAGTTGTATACTGCGAAGATAGACTTCTTCACGAATGTGGCGCATGAGATACGTACACCGCTTACACTGATAAAGAGTCCGCTCGAGAATGTATTGGTTTCCCAGTCTGTCTCGGACGACATCAGGGATGATTTGGAGACCATGGAACTGAACACCAACCGGCTGCTCGATTTGGTGAACCAGTTGCTGGACTTCCGGAAGACGGAGACGCAAGGCTTCCAATTGAATTTTGTGGAATGCGACGTGTCTGAGCTCTTGCAGAAGACGTATAAGCGTTTCAAGCCTTTGGCACGTGAAAGGGGGCTGGCATTGAGTATAGAGACTCCCGAAAGCTTGTATGCTTCGGTTGATAGGGAAGGGCTTACCAAGATTATCAGCAATCTGCTGACCAATGCGATAAAGTATTCGGAGACCTATATACGCATCAGGCTATATTCGGAAGGTGAAAGACTGCTGCTTTCTGTATGCAATGACGGCCTTGTCATTCCGGTAGAGATGCGCGAGGAGATTTTCAAGCCGTTCATCCAGTATAAAACCGGTACCTTGCGCTCTGTACCCGGCACCGGTATCGGGCTTGCACTTGCCCGTTCATTGGCCGAACTCCATGAGGGTACGTTGTGCATGGAAGATTCGATGGAGAACAACTGTTTCCTGCTGTCACTTCCGCTGAAGCACGAGCAGACGGTGGCTATGGAGCATAAAGAACCGGTAACGGGCGGGGAATCCTCTGAGGAAAGTGGTGCAGGTACTGCCTTGGAACAGCACCGGTATACTCTTTTGGTGGTGGAAGACAGTCTGGAAATGCAGGCATTTGTTGTGAAACAGCTCTCTTCGGAATATCGTGTGCTGACTGCCGTGAATGGGGTGGAAGCTTTGAAGGTGTTGAAGGAACATACTGTAAATCTTGTCATTTCAGACATTATGATGCCCGAGATGAATGGATTGGAGCTGTGCGAGCATCTGAAGTCCGAGCTTGACTATAGCCATATACCGATTATCCTGCTTACGGCGAAGACGACCCTTCAAGCCAAGATAGAGGGAATGAAGCTGGGGGCTGACGTATATATAGAAAAGCCTTTCTCTGTGGAATATCTGAAAGTGTGTGTAGCCAATCTGCTGAACAACCGTGAGAAGCTACGGGCTTCTTTCGTCAATTCTCCTTTTGTGCAGACGGGCAGTATGGCAATGACAAAGGCAGATGAATCTTTCCTTAAGACATTGAAGGAAGTGGTAGTTGCCAATATGCAGAATCCGGATTTCTGTCTGGATGATATGGCAAGCCTGCTGAACATGAGCCGTTCGAGCCTGAACCGGAAGATAAAGGGCATATTGGATATGACCCCGAATGACTACATCCGCCTGGAGCGGTTGAAGAAAGCGGCGCAGCTTTTAAAGGAAGGAGAGTGCAAAATCAATGAGGTTTGCTACATGACCGGCTTCAATACTCCTTCCTATTTTACCAAGTGCTTCCAAAAACAATTTGGTATTCTGCCCAAAGACTTCGTGAAATGATAGCATGGAATGCTTGCTAAATATAACAATCCAATCAAATGCCCCTGAGGTGTCTCTCAGGGGCATTTGATTGGATTTATAATTGCATAGATTGAAGCGATATTTGCATTAATTTTAGCTTTATGCGGATATATTTGCATCCGAAAGCCAACAATTTATAATACTATGACCCCTATGCCTATGACGTAACAAATCCTAATCAATGTTCTATGATTGGCAGAAGTGACTAATCACTTTCTGCGGTGTATTTAAAAAGCGGGCGTTAGTTTCCGCATAGTTTTAAAATCTAATTCTATAAAAAATGATCAAGAAAATCTTATTCTTATTTATTGCTGTCCGATAAACCTTTTTAATTAGATCATACAATTAGGGCTGATTCATTTGCATAAATCAGCCCTTAATGGTTATTTTGCTGTAAGCACTCAAAAAAAGGCTCAATAATAAAATCTCTACCTTCGCTGCAAATCAAAAAATGAATAGTATGTATAGCAGTGAAGATCTTGAAAGGTTTTACTTTCAGTACCAAACGGAGGCTTTGCCTCATGGAGAATCTCTCCAATCTTTTTGTGTTAAGAATAAAGTACCTTATAACCTTTTTGAAAAATGGTATAAGGACACTCGTAAGAAAGTAGTCGAAGTGAAAGTTTCAGGTTTTCCGGCGGATTCGGATAACGGTAATCCAACGGTTGAACCTCAATCAACAAACAAATTCAGTCCTAATCCGATACGTATATGGATTGATATTCGCATAAGTAACGGTCTTCATTTGACTCAGAAGAATTTAAGCTATCAGGACTTAGTTCGTATGGTAGAGAAGTTGGAGGGATTATGTTGAGTGTTACCGGTCTGAATCATTTCTATTATGTCCGTGACTTTACAGATATGCGCTGCAAGCACAGTCGTGTGTTGTCTATCATTCGTGAGCAGCTTCATAGAGAGCCAAGTGATGGCGATGTATTCATAGTCATGTCTCGTAACCGTAGAATCGTCCGAATGTTTGCTTTTGACAGTCGTTCATACCGTTTGTTTGAAAAGAAGTTTGTCTCCGGCTATCAGTTTCTGAAAGTGGAACGAAAAGGGGCTGATAAAGTGTATAGGATAGACTGGAAAGACGTAGTTTTGATATTAGAGAATCCGATAGTTAAAATATTGAAAGTCAGATAATTATCATGTTTATATATTTGCGGTTTTATGATTATTTTAGTACCTTTATGTCTGTAAATCAAAGGCTTTGGAATGATCGAACTGCAACATATCATAG
>ERZ894220.334-NODE-334-length-43203-cov-15.7106_pt1 | contig 43203 bp, 33 predicted proteins | sample MGYA00380292_ERZ894220 | MGnify/ENA primary metagenome ERZ894220 (study PRJEB32331, sample SAMN06328446) | human gut metagenome | biome: human gut microbiome; feature: stool | host: Homo sapiens | collected 2014-12-05 ... | reverse complement strand
AACTCGCGACCCTAACCTTGGCAAGGTTATGCTCTACCAACTGAGCTATTTCCGCGATTGCGGATGCAAAGGTAGATATTTTCCTTAAACCTGCAAACATTCCGCAGACTTTTTTCACACAGAAAAGTGTACATTTTCGCCAGGCATACAAGCAGACTTTTGATTATCAACTCATTCGCCCACGATAATCTTCATAAGAAAATTGCTTGAAAACTTCAGCTTTTCCTTCTTTTGTCCACATTGCAATGGCCGGATGGTGAATTCCATTGAACATATTCGTCTTTACAGTGGTGTAATGTATCATGTCCTCAAAGACGATTCTCTCCCCTATCTGCAGCTCATGGTCGAAACTCCACAGTCCCATATAGTCGCCGCTCAAGCAGGAGTTTCCTCCAAGGCGATAGACGTAAGGGCCCGCATCGCCCATCTCCGCTCCACGCACTGCAGGCTGATAGGGCATCTCCAGGCAATCCGGCATGTGGCACGTAAAGCTAACGTTGAGAATGGCGGTACGAATGCCGCGGTTTTCCACGATGTCCACTATCTCCGAGCTCAGCACACCGGTCTGCCAAGTAAAAGCGGAACCGGGCTCAAGAATGATTTGAAGATGTGGATAGCGCCCCTTCAAGCCCTGCAACAGACGGACAAGATGCTCTACATCATAATCCTTACGCGTCATCAGATGCCCGCCTCCTAAATTCAACCACTTAATCTGTGAGAACCAGCGGGAGAATTTTCCTTCCAAGTGCTCCAATGTGTGTTCCAGCTCGTAGGAAGAAGACTCGCAGTGACAATGACAGTGAAAACCTTCAATACCCGCCGGAAGTTCTTCGGGAAGCTGGTCGGCCATTACACCGAAGCGGGTACCGGGTGCGCAGGGATTATAAAGCTCCGTTTCCACCTCAGAGTATTCAGGATTGATACGGATACCGCAGGAAATGCCGCTTCCCTCCGCCACCACTACCGGATAAAAGCGGTGGAACTGCGAAAGCGAATTGAAAGTAATATGGCTGCTGCACCGCATTATCTCCGGAAAATCGGCCTCGGTATAGGCAGGCGAGTACGTATGTGCCTTACTTCCGAACTCCTCCAATGCCAGACGGGCTTCGTAGACAGAACTTGCCGTAGAGTGGTCTATATACTCCCTGAAAATGGGAAAGGAACGCCACATGGCAAATGATTTGAAAGCGAGGATTATCTCCACACCTGCGCGGTCGGCCACACTTTTTATCAGTGCGAGGTTCTTTCTCAGCAATCCTTCTTCCATAATATAGCAGGGAGAAGGGAAAAGGGAAAAGTCTTTATTTGTCATTTTATATATATTTTTTTTACCATTTATGATTCCATCCTAATAAACACGCCACAAGGGGTTGACAAGCCCTCTCCAACGATTTAGTAAATCTTCTCCGAAGTTTTACTAAATCGTCCTCCTCATTTTAGTAATTCTCCGGGGAATATTTAGTAAAACAGATGCCGCCCTTCTGCAAAGTCATTCTTTTGTAAACAATATTCATCACCCTATAACTTTGAAACGCGCGAAGCGCAGCAAAAGTTGTTTGTCTCCCGCATTCTTGAAGCGGATGGTGGCTTTCGCATTGTCTCCTTCGCCCTCCACTTTCAAAACTTCACCCAGGCCGAAACGTTCGTGCTCTATCAGTTGTCCCTGCTGTACACGGTTGGCAGACGCGCCGGCAGAAGGCGATGTACTTGCCGTATTTGCAGAAGGCGCCACCCGTTTCAGGTTACGTGGAACGGTCGGCGCAATAATCTGCTGCTTCGGCCGTACAGACACACGCTCTTTTCCTCCATACGGAGCATCTTCCTTATCAGGCGCAAAGCCTCTGGCGTTCTCCCTGCGGAAAACGGCAGCTTCCTCCTCTACCCTGCGGAACATTCCCGCATCCTGAGGCAGGCGCAGGAACCGTACGTCTATATCCTTCAGAAAACGGCTGGGACTGCCAAACTCCATCTTGCCGTACCGGAAACGCGTCTTTGCATACGATAGGAAACAGTGTTCTTCGGCACGTGTGATGGCTACATAGAACAGCCGCCGTTCTTCCTCCAATGCCCGGGGAGAGTCACCCACCATGCTGCTGGGAAAAAGATTCTCCTCCATCCCCACTACAAACACATTCTTGAACTCCAATCCCTTGGCCGAATGTACAGTCATCAGGGTTATCTTCTCATCGTCCCCATCCTTATCCGAATCCTGGTCGGTAAGAAGGGAAACTTCCGAAAGGAAGTCACCCAACAACACGTTAGGGTTTCCTTCCTCCTGCCGTTGGGCGCAAAAATCACTCATACCGTTCACCAGCTCCTCTATATTCTCCTTACGGCTCAGATTCTCGGGAGAGCTGTCTTGACACACATCATTGATGATGCCCGATTGGCGAATAATGTCAGCACCAATCTCGTAGGCATTCTTCTCCGCAACATCTGTGATAAAGGCAGATATAAGTTCGCGGAATGCCTGCAACTTTCCCACCGTACCTTTATTGAAGTTCAAGCCATACGCCAACGGCTCACAAAGCACGGTCCACAAACTGACATTGTGCCCGGTGGCGGCAGCAATGATTTTTCCCACTGTCGTATCTCCGATACCCCGTGCAGGATAATTGATAATACGTTTGAAAGCCTCTTCATCATTGGGATTCACTATCAGACGGAAGTAAGCGATAACATCTTTGATTTCCTTGCGTTGATAGAACGACAAACCTCCGTAAATACGGTAAGGCATACTGCGTTTGCGCATGGCTTCCTCAAAGATACGGCTCTGCGCATTGGTACGGTAGAGTATCGCAAAATCAGAGTAGGCATAGCGCTTTTCACGCCGCAGTTCAGCTATCTTATTCACCACAATATCCCCTTCTTCCACATCACTGTATGCCTGGTACACACCAATGGCCTCTCCCTTCTCCTTTTCCGAGAACACTTCCTTGCGTATCTGCCACTGGTTCTTTTCTATCAGGCTGTTGGCCGCGCGGACAATGGTCTGGGTGGAACGGTAATTCTGCTCCAGCTTGAAGACCTTCGTATCGGGATATACTTTCGTAAAGTAGAGAATATTGTCAATATCGGCACCACGGAAGGAGTAGATACTCTGTGCATCATCCCCCACCACACAGACATGCTGATGGTTCTTGGCAAGTTGCAGCACAATGCTGTGCTGTGCAAAATTGGTATCCTGATACTCATCTACCAGAATGTAACGGAACTGGTCCTGATAACGCGCCAACACCTCGGGGTGGTCCCGGAACAGCAGGAATGTGTAGAACAGCAAATCGTCGAAGTCCATCGCATCTGCCTGCCGGCAACGCTCCCAATATCTCTGGTAGATGTCGCGAAGCGCCGGAACCTTGGCTGCACGGTCTCCTTCGTAAGCCTCCTTGTTGTTGGCATAGCCTGCCGGAGAAACCAGATGATTCTTGGCATTCGAGATACGCGCCTGCACCATCCCCGGCTTGTACACTTTCTCATCCAGCCCCATTTCCTTGATAATGGAACGTATCAAGCTTTTACTGTCTGCCGTATCGTAAATGGTAAACTGCGAAGTGAAGCCGATATACCCGGCCTCGACATGCAGAATGCGCAGGAACATGGAGTGAAAGGTTCCCATCCACAGATGGCGCGCCCTCTCCGGCCCCACCTGACGGGCTATACGCTCCTTCATTTCGCGCGCCGCCTTGTTGGTAAAGGTCAATGCCAGGATATTCCAAGGCTGGTAGCCATTCTCCAGCAGATAAGCAATCTTGTAGGTCAGCACGCGCGTCTTTCCCGAACCGGCACCGGCTATCACCAGTGACGGACCGTCATTGTATAACACCGCGTTCCGTTGTCCTTCGTTCAGTTCCTCTATATAATCGGGCATATCCGTATAATCTTAAAATGATGATATTTTTTCTTCCTTTGTTTTTACGGAGGCAAAGATAAAAAAAGCTTCGGAGACGTACGAACATTTCTATAGGTTATAGTGTTTATATAGTAAAGTTCCAAAATTAAATAATTGAAACTTATGAATACAATATTAACGATTTTAATGATAACAGTTATGACTTACGAAATGCCAAAACTTCCCTACACCAACAATGCACTGGAACCTGTAATCAGTCAGCAAACCATAGATTACCACTACGGTAAACATCTGCAAACCTACGTGAACAACCTCAACAACCTCGTTCCGGGAACGGAATTTGAAGGCAAAGACCTGGTAACCATTGTTGCCACAGCACCGGACGGTGCCATCTTCAACAATGCAGGACAAGTGTTGAACCACACATTATACTTCTTACAGTTTGCTCCGAAGCCTGCCCACAGCGAGCCTACCGGCAAGCTGGCAGAAGCCATCAAACGCGACTTCGGCAGCTTTGAGAATTTCAAGAAGGAATTCAACGCGGCAGCTGTCGGCTTGTTCGGCTCCGGATGGGCTTGGTTGTCTGCCGACAAGAACGGCAAACTCCACATCACCAAAGAAGCCAACGGTAGCAATCCGGTACGCGCCGGTCTTGTTCCGCTACTCGGATTCGACGTGTGGGAACATGCCTACTATCTTGATTACCAGAACCGCCGTGCCGACCATGTGAACGAACTGTGGAGCATCATCGACTGGGATGTAGTAGGTAAAAGACTGAAATAAGCAACAAGGTCCCACTAAACATGTTAATGACGCATTCTTGAGCAACTAAGGTTCAAGAATGCGTTTTCTTGTTTAAAATAGCCATCTAACATATTTTAAAGAAATTCTTTGGCTTCTACCATAAGTATTCATTAACTTTGCTAAACTTAAAAGTTAAACAAAAGAAATGAAACTCATCGTAGTAACAGCACCCACATTTTTTGTGGAAGAAGACAAGATTATCACGGCACTATTCGAAGAGGGGCTGGATATTCTACATCTGAGGAAGCCGGAAACTCCCGCCATGTATTCAGAACGGCTTTTAACGCTGATACCCGAAAAATACCATAAGCGCATCATTACCCATGAGCACTTCTACCTGCAGGAAGAGTTCAGCCTGATGGGGATTCATCTAAACACCCGCAATCCCAAAGAGCCCCACGACTATTCGGGCCACATCAGTTGCACCTGCCATTCACTGGACGAAGTGCAGAACAAGAAGCATTTCTATGACTATCTGTTCCTAAGCCCGATATATAATTGCATCACAAAGTCCGGAGTCACGTCCGGCTTCACAGCCGAAGAGTTGCGGCAAGCAGGAAAAAGTAAGGTCATAGACAGTAGAGTCATGGCTTTGGGAGGCATTACTCCCGACAACATACTGGAGATTAAGGATTACGGATTCGGTGGTGCCGTTGTAATGGGTGACTTATGGAATAAATTCAATGCCTGCACCGACCGCGATTATCTGGAAGTAATCCGCCACTTCAAGAAGTTGAAGAAAATGGCTGATTGAGCCTTGCCTTGGACTGGCAAATTAAAATTTACCGTACTCTTTGTATTCAATACCGGCAGGCAACGTGAAATAGAAGGTGGAGCCTTCCCCTTTCTTAGACTCCACACCGATACCTCCCCCATAGTGCTCCACAATAGATTTGGTGATGGAAAGCCCCAACCCCGTACCTTTGATATTGTAGTTCATCTTCACAAACCGTTCAAAGATGGCATGTCTTCCCACTTCATCGATACCACAGCCTGTATCTGCCACATAAAAATAGAAGTTATGGTTGCTCAATCTCCTGCAACCGATTTTCACACTGCCCATTTCCGTAAACTTCAAGGCATTCCTCACCAAGTTACCTATGACTTGGGCAAAACGCACACGGTCTACCACCAAACGGCATTGAGGCAACCGTTCTACAAACTCCACCTGAATGCCCGTGGGATGCGAGCGCATATTCTCCGTCGTGCAGACTTCATCAATCAGCGCGTTTACATCCACTTCTCCATCGTTATATTCCAGGGTATTTGCCTCAATCTTCGAATAGTCCAGCAAGTCATTGACCAGTTGCAGCAGCGAGTCCTTGTTATCATTAATCTCCTTCAGAAAAGCCATACGGGTTTCTCTGTCCAGATCATCCATTTCGGCAAGCATAGTTGTAAAGCCTACAATGGCATTCAAAGGAGTACGAATTTCGTGAGTCATATTAGCGATGAAAGCATTCTTCAGCTGGTTGGATTCTTCGGCAACCTCATTGATGCGCTGCAACGTCTTCAACCTTTTGCTCTTGCTGATGGAAATGATTATCATGATGACCAAAAGCAGAATGACAATTATCCCAAAACTATATACCAATGCTTCATTATTCTGATAGAAGTCATTCGTCCAAACATCGTATGCTGCCGTAATTGTCAATATCATCGTTTTTTGCTTGCTTATTGGAAACTATAAAATTATGGGAAGCAAATATACTAAAGAAAATACAAATAAATTAATAGAAACTACAGTTTTTTCCAACAAAATAGGCCGCATGCCATTACCAAGTAAAGCATGCAGCCCATAAATGTCATTATTCAGTATTATTGAAATCAGCCTTCAATGGCAGCCTGCGCCGCTGCTAAGGAATACTGATTACCAACTACATAGATAGGGTTTGGGAAACATCTGGGAAACATTTGTTTCATGTACTGCACATTCTGCTTCCATGTGCCAATCGATTATTCTCCATACCTTTCTATTCTTCTTTCAATTTTTTCTATTTTGTGGGTTAATACTAACTGCGTCACATGCCTGCTTGCACATTCTGCAAATTTTGCTTGCAAAAATAACGAATAATCTACAGAATACCAAACTTCCTGCAAGTTATTCACGCTTTACGTGCAAAATATGTCGTTTGCTTGATGAACAAACACCAAATCATATATTCCAAGGGGCAGTTTCGCTTTTCTGTAAAAAGAAAAGGATTGCAAGCCGTTAAGTTTAAGTTTAAGTTTAGAAACGCTTATATATATAATAAGGTAGGCAAACCTGAATTTCCACCTGACAAGTTTATTTTCAAGTTTAAGAAGGACATGTATAAATACATGGGGTAAGATAAACCTAAATCACTTCCTTCCCCTTCATCCTTGTTCTTCTCTTTTTACTGAAAAAGAGTCTTCTGCTAAGGCTTTACGCCCATCGCAGAATACTCTTTTATGTTTCTATGATTTCTTGAACATCCAGACTTCGATATTTCTCTTTTAACTGATCTGTTTTGCCATGCCAACTTTAATGTAGTTCATAAAGCTCCATTATGTCAAGCATCTTGAACAGGACACCATCAATATCATTATGCCAACTTTGATGGAAATGGCCATAGCACCAATGTGTGATGGGATGATTCTGCTGAATGAGTTTTTCATGTAACAAATCCATTATTGAACGCTCTGAATTCACATCATCAATAAGAGTGCTGTCTTCGTAAGCAAAACAGCAAAGACCATTTTTGCTTTGAAGTTCACAGAAGGAAGGTGCAGTGTGTGTTATGACTGTATCGATGGCACATGTTTCATTGATCCGGTCAAGTGCTAATGAATCAAAGACTGGTATTTCGTTTGACCAATAGCAATTTCTGGCAAATGGACCTATTTCGATATGCCCCTTTTGTTTTAGAACATATTTCTCCCATGATTGTTTACGGTACTGACGATCGATGGAGATAGCTCCACCGACACATAGTATAGCGTGGCTACAAGCTTTAATGATGGAATAATCAGCAACTGCCATAAATCTTTTGTGCATGAAAGCCTTGCCGTCGAAGTAGGCAGGGTTATCATGATTTCCTCTGACGAACACAATCCAATTGTTACACTCATTCATTCGCTTGGCGTTTCGCTTCACGATATTGTCGTAATAACCTTTTGCCTCAAAGCCAAATCCACAGTCACCAGCAACTATGATGAGAGTATCTCGCATCTGATATTGCACACAGATTTTGTTCACGAGAAGGTTAAAGTCCCCATGAATGTCGCCGCAGATGACAATGCTGCTGCAATCCTGAAATTCGTATATGTTGTGACGCGTGTCAGTTCTCATGACAGGAATGCCGTATTGAAGAGATCAAGAAGACGTTGGGCATCCAGACCTCTTAGTCCTGCATTCTTGAAGAAGTCTGTATTAGGCAATTCTCCTATCCTTTTATAGAAATCACTCATGTCATTTCTCAATTTCTCAGGTAGCGAGAATCGAGAGTTTTGTGGCAGCATGGCTATCAATCTGAACACATCTTTCTTATGCTTCTCTATGTCACGGCTGTCAACTTGTTCTCCTCCTGCTTTTCTTTCCAACATTTCCGTGTATGCCTTGGCTTTGAGACAAATGAGAGCTTCCGGACTTGCAATATGTATGTCATCGAGATTCCTGCTATGTTCTATAGTGAACGCATAGCAGTCATCATCCATCAATATGGCTGACAGGCTGGACAGGTCTTCCCCGATACTTATGGGCTCTATGTGCGCATCAGATGGCATGTTAAGTATTCTCGTACTACGAGCGAATAGTTCTATCTGCTTAGGGTATGTCTTGTCCTCTGGATTTGTAAAGCGGTAATATTCATGCTTAAACTCGTTCTCTCCTTTGCTTCTACCAGCGTAATTGGCGGACTTGATAAAACTCCACAGGCGGGCTCCGAAATCAGGAGTGAGAGCTTCAACTACAAGAACCAAGTCAAGATCCTTCGTCGCACGAGGATTCATGTCCAGCTCTTCTTCAAGCAGATTGCAGGCTGCTCCGCCTATCAGGACATACTTGTCCTTATAATCATTGAAATATTCCTTCCAACGTTCAATTCCTGTTACCATTTCATTTCTTCAATTAAAGTGTCACACTCCATTTGTATTCTTTCGTCTTCACTGTCCTTCATACTTAGATAGAGGGATAGCCTGTCTGCCCATTCGTCCTCAGACAGCAAGGCAGGAGAGTATTTCCATACTTCCACCTTTATGCCACCGTATTCCCTGTTCATCAAGGCGGCATTCTCTTTGGCTGTTGTTTTATCTACCGCCACGATAGGAGTAGCCGGCTCTGCGAGCATGGTGTAATGTCCCATTGCTGTCTCTCCAGACATTAAGCTTCCTTCTGGTTTTGTATCGGTGAAGAGGATGCGCTCTATAGGCGATGACATCAGAGGGAGGGATTTATTCCAAAGCTCTGCCCTACTCATCGTTATTTGAACATGTTTAAGTTTACTTCCAACAAGGGTTATTATCTCATTGTTCACAAGCCATCTAAGAGCGACGTTAATAGTCGGGTACGCCAAACCTGTAAGTTCTGCTATCTCCGAAGCTGTAAGACCGTCGATTTCTCTTGCTTCAAGGTGATAGAGTACCAGCATCTGAGCTACAGGCGGCATCTTCTCAGGCATTTCTTTAGCCGTGTTCTGCATCTCACGCAGTACGGTTAGCATACTTGGGATGAAAATGATTTTATTTGGCACTATAAAATTAACCTTTGCCCTGGTAAGCCGAGCTATCTTATAGGATGCAACTGTTTCTAATGCAAAGATTACAGGATGACGGAATGCCTCCATCATCTTTGTCTGATGCTTTGCTAACTGCATAGGTGAAATGCTATCCTGTTCTGTCGGTATGGCAATGGTGACCGTAGTTTCCATCAGTTCAATATCGCAAAGAGTATAGCAAGAAGCGATTGCCAAAGGAAGCTCATATTCATTTATGCTTCCATCAGAAAGCATCTTCACATTGCAACCAGTCAGTGCGGTGAGATAATCGGTTATGCGCTTTATATTATATTCCATATTGCATATTATATCAGTAGTGATATTTTGTGCAAAAATACATATAATATCTCTATCCACCAAATTTTCAGGAAGAAAAAGAACGGATGTCTCTCTTTTTATTGATTGATGAATGTCCAAGAACATCTTTCTTGTACTCATAAGCTATAGCAAACGCATTTACCATTGTTGATACGTTTCCATAATCTATTCGCTTATTGCGATACCATAGAGAAGAAACACTCAAACATCGTTTTCGCATTTAGCTGCACTTTATAGTATGATTATCAAAAGAAAACCATACTTCTATTGTAATGTATGTTAAGTATGAAACGCTTAATCGCTCTATTTTTCTTTATTCATTGAAATATATGTTCCTTTGCACTGATTTTCGGGATAACACAGGATTTACATCCATCTTCCATATTGGTTTCTGTACCAATCTGAGACTCTTCCATCAGGAAATCTTTGAGCCGTAAAAGGTAAGACCCTGCCAATGTTGTAGTAAAGTTCCACAAGATTATTCTGAGGAAATTTGCAATTAATAGCTTCTATCAGCTTTCTTTTTTCGTCTTCTGTTATCATAAATTGTTAATCCTCCACTCTAAAAGTTCTTCATCAGTAGCCGTTGGATAATTGAATGTCTCGATAAGTTCCCTTTCTTCAAAACTCTTTTTAAAGGAATCACCCAATAACAACACTATCAACTCATCAACTTTGTCATTACACACTCGAAGCATGGGATGATACAAGTCCTGAAGAGCATTTATCCCGATATATGCCCCTGTCCGGGCCTCCTGCACACCAGAGAATGTATTTTCCAACTCTTCCACCGCTATTCTGTACCGCAACAAAACGCCAAGGAGCTGTTCCCTATCATTCTCTACAGAAAAACTCTTCAACAAGTGTTCCATCCTCCATTTTTCATTGGACATCTTGCAGAGAATGGATTGGATTTTTGCCTTGTCTGAATCATTCACACGTGAATGGTTTAGCACCTCTTTGTTCTCATAGTTGGAGAATACCATGCTGATTACATCGTACGGTTTTATAGCATCAGCATCTTTAGAAAGAAATGCACATATCGCAGAAGCAACCCTCCGTACTCTTACCTGATTGTCCCAGGGTAAGTTTTCAAGTTGCTCCGAGAAGTTCAACATCCAAGCGATACCAACATACTCTCGTACCAATTTGTAGGCATCCCATGAATTTCCTTCGATTTTTGAACTATAATTGGTCTGATTTCGTGCCATAATCGTGGGGCTTTTTCTTCTTTAAGTGCAAAAGTAAAACACACCTATGCAACCTATCTGCATTATTTGAAAATTCGCAAGAATAAACGTCACAAGATACGCATTTCACACAAAACACATGCAAATATACGCATTATTTGCCGCAGAATTGTCTAAAAGGTCATTTTTTTGAGGCATAAAACTCTTTTTTTCTGCTTTTAGAATGATATTTCAGATAAAAGCATTAATTTTGCATGTATATAAACTCATTCAGTTGCAAAATGGAAAATAAAGATTTGAATCGATTGAAGGTTGTTCTTGCTGAGAAGAAGAGAACCAACAAATGGCTTGCCGAACAGTTAGGCAAAGACCCGGCAACTATCTCCAAGTGGTGTACCAATAGTGCACAGCCAAACCTGGAGAATCTTGTCGAGATTGCCAAATGTCTCGAAGTTACAGTCAATGATTTAATCCGTTAACGTTAAACAAGCCCGCTATGCCAACAAACAAGAATGCTGCAATCCGCTATCAGACGCTCGATAAATGTTTTCGAGACCGTCGGCACAGGTACTACTTAGAAGACCTCATCGACAAATGCGAAGAGGCCTTGTACTATTATAATGGTATTGGAGGAGTCAGCCGCCGTCAGGTTTTCGAAGATATAAAGTTCATGGAGAGCGAAACGGGTTGGAGCATACCTCTTGAAAGACATCAAGACGGCAGAAGGGTTTACTATCGTTACAGCGACCCAAACTTCACCATCAATGCGCAACCTTTGACCGAAGAAGAAGCAAACCAACTTCGTGCGGTGATAGTCACACTCGGACGTTTCAGAGGACTTCCAAGTAATGCATGGATTGATGAAGTCATCTCTAACCTCGAATGGCGATTTGGCCTTCGTGGGAAGAAGGAAAACATCATTGGTTTCGAGCAGAATCCCTTTTTGAAAGGATTAAACCTGTTACCTCAAATCATTGATGCTTCGGTCAATCACCAAGTGCTAAGAATAACCTATCGCAACTATAAGAATTGTGAAGAGGAGCGTATTGTGGTGGTACACCCTTGGTATATCAAACAATACAACAACCGATGGTTCCTGATGGCATACGATGCCGAGACAGACCGTATCACTAACTTTGCTCTTGACCGCATTCAAGAATTACAGGTAGAGGAAGGTATCGCTTTTATCCCCAATAAAGAGATTGATTTTGAGCATTACTTCGACGATGTCTTCGGTGTCACCATACCACCGTCAGATGTTGAAAAGATAAGAGTGGTGCTTCAATTCTCCAAGAAGCAATATCCTTATATTGTATCAAAGCCCTTGCATCACTCACAAGAGATTGTTGATGACGAAAACTGCATTCTGGCGGTAGATGTACGTCCTACATACGAGTTCACACAGCTGATACTATCGTTCGGAAAAGACGTGAAAGTACTCGAACCAGAGCCATACAGGCAAGAAATTATAGATAATATACGCAGAAACCTACAGAATTATGATGTAGTGCAGATTGAATGCACTGATCAATTGTAGATTTGCAAATAAAATAAAGAATAATGAAGAGAATACAAAGTCCATATACAGCAGCCATCACAGGATGCGCAGTCCTCTATTATGAGTTCAAGCGCATTCTCCCATTATTGTTGTCGGAAAACTCAGATATGCTTCTGAAGGATGAAATTGAGAACAACCAAATTCTTCAGATCAATTCCCGAAAAGCCAGAAGAACATTCGTTTTGGAGTTCAAGCGTCGATTTTCTTCTGTGCCTGTTCACTTTTGGCAATCATGGCAAAGCTGGAGCGAGGATGGACAACGTGCCGGTCTGTTCTATGCCATACTGAAGACTTACAAACTAATCTTTGATTTTCACTTTAATGTAGCCATTAAGCGTTGGAATTCTGTTGACCACCAGCTCAACAAGTCTGACATCATGATGGAGTTCAATGAGATTTCGGCACACGACGAGTTTGTTGACAGTTGGTCCGATAACACAAAAAATCGATGCGCAAGTCAATATCTCACCATCTTGCGCCAGACAGGACTTCTTGCAGAAAAGACCAATGAGCTACAGTCGATACATCCTGATTCAGCTGATTTGGAGTATTATTTCCGTTCAGGTGAGGAATGGTTTCTTGAAGCCTGCCTGCTCTATCCGTATGAGATTAACGACATTAAATCACGATTGCCATGAAGTCAATGAGTATTCCAGAGTTGTATGACTATCTCCGTTCTGACCATTTCATGAAGCAGGACGGCAATATATTCTACAACTACTACATATATCAGTACCCTGCCAATAAGGAGTACGAAATGAGACGACAGATTCAAGAGTTTAAGGAGAAGTTGGAGCGTCCTACCACATTCGTAGATGCACTTGTCCTTGACCTCTTTAAGGTATTTTGCGATTATCTCGCAGCAGAGAAGTTTGGTGACACTTCGCTTTTGGACGACACTTTCGAGGGTGACAAGAGCCATCCCGATATGGTCACCACTGAGCTGACAGCGGAAGCCAACTCTGACAACTTTATCAGTTATGTCCGTGACCGCATAGACAGCCATATCAACTCTAACAACGGCTACAAGCATCCGTATGTATTTGTGCACGGCATAGGCAAGATGTTCCCTTACCTCCGCACCAATGTATTCTTGACAAGATACGAGAAGTACAACGATACGTCCAAGTACAAGATTATCCTCTTCTACCCCGGACATCAGGAGGGTAACTCCTTTTCGCTCTTCGATACGCTTGAAGACTCACATACCTACAGAGCAACCTTATTAGTAAACAAATAAATTCACAACCAAGATATGAAATTCCAGAATTTGTATGAGAAAGGACTTGACCGTAAAGTCAACCCAGCCGTGTCTGCCTCAGATTTGACAGATGACACGGTGCTGACCGAAATAGTGGAGTATGTCTTCACAGAAGAGATTATCATCAATCTATATAATATCCTTACCAACATCAAGCACAACCAAGGCAGCCATGTCGGTATTTGGATTAACGGATATTACGGTTCGGGTAAATCTCACTTCTTGAAGTATGCCAGCTATTGTCTTTCGCAGAACAAGGAGCGTTGTGAAATGGCTTTTATCCGTCTGATAGAAGCCACTGAGGACATCATGCTCCACACCAACGGAATGTCCAAGCTAGAACAAGAAGGTGTATCAGTGTCTGAGCTGAAATCACTTCGCAACTGGTATGTATCTCAGGCTGATGTGGAGATGGTGATGTTCAACATCGGTGACGTACATGATGTCAATGCCGACCAACAGACTGCCTTTACCACCATATTCTGGAATCAGTTCAACGCTCGACGTGGCTTTAACTCATTCAACCTCGCCTTGGCTCAATACTTGGAAAAAGCACTTGATGACAACGGCAAGTTCGGGGAGTTCAAGGATTACGTCAAGAGTAAGGGTTACGATTGGGAACGTAATATCTCACGTTTTGCCGCGGGTCGCCTTGACCTTGCCCTGCAGATGGGCAAGGAGATAGACCCGACGCTCTCTACAGACGTGATCCGCACCAAAATCATGAACAATGATGTATCTGTCTCTGTAGAATCCTTTGCCGCAGAGATGAAGGAATACATTGACAGCAAGCAGAACCGCAACTTCCGCATTCTCTTCTTTGTTGATGAAGTCAGCCAGTTCATTGGAGAGCATCGTGACCTTATCCTTCAGCTCCAGTCGCTCGTGAAGCGTCTTGAAGAGGTCTGTGAATCACGATGCTGGATTGCCTGCACCGCACAACAGACACTTGAAGAGGTGGTCACCAATGTGGGGGGCAATACTACCAATCCAGAGGATGAGGTAGGAAAAATCTTAGGGCGTTTCGAGGTACGTGCATCATTGCAAGGTACATCTCCAGAGTACATCACACAGAAGCGTATTCTTGAAAAGAAAGGGGATGCCGAAATCACGCTTGCAGAGATGTTTGAGCAGAAGAAGGCCTCATTGGACGCCCAGTTTGTACTTCCCAGCACCTATAAGGCATACACTAATAAGCAGGACTTCATAGCCTGCTATCCTTTCGTTCCTTATCAGTTCCAGCTCATCATGAAGGTGCTGAATTCCTTTGTGGATATGAACTATGTGGACAAGCAGGTCAAGGGAAATGAACGCTCCCTGATCAACATCACGTTCTCCATTGCCAAAGACACAGCCCAGATGGAAGTTGGCGAATTTGTATCGTTCGACAGGTTCTTTGGAGCCATGTTCCAAGGTTCGATGCAGCATCTTGGTCAGCGGGCACTATCCAATGCACGCCATGCACTCGACCTTATTACAGACCCGGAGAAACAAGAATTCTATCGGCGCGTGGTTTATGTCCTCTTCATGGTTTGCAATCTGTCTGATGTAGATAAGCAATCCTTCTCTGCCACCATCGACAATATCGTCACGTTGTTGATGACAAAGATTGATGCCAGCAAGGCGGCCATCAAACAGGACGTAAGCACCGTGCTTGCTTTCCTCATCGACAAGGCCGTCATCCGCAAAGTAAAGACGGACAATGGTGTCGAGATTTACGAGTTTTACACCGAAGAGGAATCGAAGGTTGCACAGCTCATCAGCAATCAGCAGGTGGACAGCAACACCTACAGCGATGAACTGAAGACCATCTTCTTCAACCATTTCGGAAATCCAAGTAACAAAGAGAATTATGCGACCCGCTCCTTCAACGTGGGTATCAACATTGATGGACGTAATTATCTCAGCAACAATGCCGATGTCTGCATAGACTTCGTTACAACAGCCAGTACGGATTCTGCCGATATGTTTGCATTCAGCACGAACAATTCTCCGCAGGGTACGCATCTGATATTCTTCCTCTATCCCCTCATTAAGGACAACAAGGAACTCAGAGCCAACTTCCTCTATTATTGCCGTGTGCAGCGGTTCGCCCAGGAGCCAGCCATCAGTGAGGAACGCCAGCGCACCAAGCGGCTATTCCAGGAACGTGCCAAGGATTTATACGAAAAGGAGATAAAGCCGCAGTTCCAGCATATCTTGGACACATGCCCTGTTATTTCGTGTGGCAGTGTGTTATCGGCAGCTGAGACAGGTTCCGCAAAAAAGGTTGAACGCTATAAGACGCTTCTTGCCCGACACATGGAATCACTCTATCAGTTTGCCCAGTTGGTCAATGTCAGCGAAGTGCCCAAGAATAATGCAGACCTGTCTGCCAAGATTCTTCGCCCGATTGATGAGACTACTGTTCAGTTGCCTATGAGCACACCTGAGAAGAAAATCAAGGATTACCTTGACCGTTCTCCTCATGATGTAACCGTCAATGATATTGTTCGCCAGTTCACAAAGGTTCCCTATGGATGGTCAGACTATGCCACCATCTATTTCCTGAACGAATTGGTGCGCCGCCATCTTTACGCATTCAACTACAACAACAATCCTAATGTCAGCCGTGAGGAAACTGCCCGAAACATTGTCCGTGATGCCAATAAGTTCACGGTTGAGAAGGCAAAAGCCATCTCGCAGGACGTGCTCAATAACTTTATTGATGCGTGGAAGAAAATCTTCAATGTCATGTCTGTCAAAGGCAGTAATGACAGCACTGAGTTATTTCGCAACTGCAAAGAGACAGACGACAGTGTGCTGAACAAACTGCTGAAGAACTATCGTGAACTTGCCCGCAAGATTAACGGTTGTCCTTTCGCTGACACGATTGATGAAGCCATCACACTCATGGAGAAATGGCTTACAGAGCGTGACCCGTTGAAGTTCTTCCAGACCATCATCGAGGCACGTGATGAGGCCACCCAGTTGTTCGACCGATGCAAAAGTATCAATTCGTTCCATAACGACCAGTTTGACTTGTACCAACGGTTACGCAACTTTATTGATGACAACCGTGACAACTTTGCCTTCCTTCCACATGACCAGCAACAGACGATCGAATCACTCCGTGCCCTGATGAGAGACACTGAACCCTGGGATAAGATGCCTTCCTACAACAAAATCATGAAGAATCTCAACGGCCAGCTCCAGGAGTGCAAGGCAAAACTTATCGCTGACATCAAGAGCAGATACAACAAAGTGTTTGATGAGTTGGAACAGTATGCGCAGGAGGTTGGCGTATCACGTGACAAGTTTGCCAAGCGTGATGTGACAATCTCATTGAAAACCAACACTGGAAACTTCTACGCTCTTCAAGCCAATGCCAACACATCGGCATTCTATGAAGGTGAAATGAAGAAAATCAACGATGCCATACCTATACCCACACCTCCTGTACCTAATCCTGACGGTGATGGTGACGATGATCCACAACCTCCCACCCCTCCACAGCCCAAGCCAAGGGTAAGAAAAGTGATTCATCTCAACACCCACACCACTCAGCCAATGCGTTCCGAGGCAGATGTGGATCTCTACCTTGCAGGCTTGAAGGCAGAACTGATGCAATATATCAATAATGACAACGACATTATTGTGAATTAGGAACAGAGATACTTGTTTTGTAATTTGAAATAGACCATTAAAATGGACACTAATAGATTGAAACGCTTCGCCACCGAAGCTCGAAACATATTGATGCAGGGAGTTGTTCACAGGCTCTCTGCATTGGGCTTTCTACCCGATGGTAGTGTGACAGAGGAACCACAACAGCAAGGCGGTGGTGCTACATTTATGGGTGATACCGTGACGCAGGATTTCTATGACAAGTGGCAATCCTTGCGTCGTGCCGTTACAGAACGAGGTATTAACGAAGTTGCTGAAGAGGCTGCCTATACTTGGTTCAACCGTTTAGTGGCTATTCGTATCTTGGTCAAGAATGGACTCGCTTCTCCTGTATTGGAATACGAGAGTGAGGATGTGCTCGTTCCTCTCTTAGTCAGCGAAGCACGTCAGGGACGTATGCCCGAGATGGGTGCCGACAGCTTGCGCAATATCACCGACCTCCTCGATGATGACAGCAAGACCAGCGAGCAGTTTGCCTTGCTGATAGTGGCATATTGCCATGAGAACCCCATCATCAACAAGTGTTTTGGTCGCATCAGCGACTATACCGAGTTGCTTCTGCCGACCAACATCCTCAATGAGGGTGGTTTTGTTTACCTGCTCAACCACACGGAATTTATATCCGAGGAGGATTATCGTTCACCCGAACTCATCGGCTGGTTATATCAGTTCTATATTTCAGAAAAGAAAGATGATGTTTTTGCTTCATTCAAGAAAGGCAAGAAGGCCGAAGCAAAGGACATCCCCGCAGCAACACAGATATTTACGCCGAATTGGATTGTTAAGTATATGGTACAGAACACAGTAGGACGTATCTATCTTGACAATAATCCGTACGAAGAGGACATACAGAAAAACTGGCAATACCTTGTGGAGTCAGCAGAGAAGCCATCGGCTGATAGCATCTTGAAGTACGATGAACTGACTGACCTCCGCGTGGCCGACCTCGCTTGTGGTTCCGGTCATATCCTCAACGAATGTTTCGACTTGCTTTACGACCTCTATATTGCCGAAGGCTATGGAAGAGGCAAAGCCATCGAGAACATCTTCCGTCATAACCTTACAGGTATTGACCTTGATACACGTGCCAAACAGTTGGCTCAGTTTGCACTTTTGTTGAAGGCGTGCCAGAAGGATGCCGCCTTTGCTGATGGACATTGTTTGCCTAATGTGTTAGATATGCCTGACCATGAGGATTCTCTCAACCACTTCTTCGGTGTGTTCATGCACGATATGGATGCACACAGTAGTACGCTTCTGAAAGCTGTAAAGCTATGCAACCAATCTCATGACTTGGGCAGCATCATGAAGTTTGACATCACGGAACAAGACCGCAAGGACCTGTTGTTCTGCATCGAACGATGGGAACAAGAGCATGAAATCCATAAACTGAACAACGATGTCAACGATGTAGCCATCGCTAAGCTTATCCTTGCCCTTACTGAAAAGTATCATGCTCTCGTGATGAATCCACCGTATATGGGCAGTGGCAATATGAATGCTACCCTCTCCAAATATGTGAAAGATGAGTATGAAGAAGGAAAGGCAGATCTCGCAACCGTCTTTGTGCAGATGATGGCAAAGCGAACGATAAAGAACGGTTCGTATGCTTTCATCATTCCGCCCTCGTGGATGTTCCTCAGCACCTTTGAGAAGTTACGCAAGAACATCATTGAGAACAACTCTATCCAGTCACTCCTCCACCTCAGTCGTGGTGTGTTTGGTGCAGACTTTGGAGCGTCATCTGCTGTGATACAAAATACCGGCAATAAGGAAGCACGAGGCACGTACTTCCGTTTGGTAGAACGCACTTTCCAAGAGTTCGAGCAAAGCCATCTACGTATGCTCTTCGAGCAGACGTTGGCTAACCATGACTTCAAATATCGATTCAAGGATTATACAAAGGATGTGACAGAACTGCCCTTTTCTGAAGAAGGGAAAAAAATATATTATCCTAACGTAAACCAGCAAGACTTTGAGAAGATTCCAGGATGCTTGATTGGATATAATTTAAGCGACAATATCTTGTCATTGTTTTCTGATTTCCCAAATCTTGACCAGGATGGGAATATGTTCAGGATAGGATTAATGACAGGTGACAATAAAAGATTTCTCAGATTATGGCATGAGGTTTCTATTTACAACACTTTCTTTGACTGTAAATCGCCTGATGAATCTATGAAATCCTCCAAGATATGGTATCCAATCAACAGTGGTGGTGCTTTCCGAAAATGGTATGGTAATCAAACAACCATTGCAAATTGGCTCCATGATGGAAAGGAAATGAAAGAGGATGCTGTAAGGCGAAATAATGGAAGTCATTGGTCTCGATATATTGTAGGCGTTGATAAATACTTCCATGAAGGAATTTCATGGAATGCAATTTCATCAGGTAAAATATGTCTTAGGTATTTTGGAGAAGGCTTTTTAATTGGACATTCAAGTGTTTGTGGCTTTTGCAATAAAAACAATTATGTAATGGCACTGCTCAATAGCCCAGTAAGCACCTCTATTCTTCAGATTTTATCACCAACAGTTAATTATGGTTCTACACAAGTCAACAAGCTACCAATAATATATAAGTCTGAATCAATAATAGAATGTACTGTTCTACAAAACATCTCCATCAGCAAGCAAGACTGGGATGCTCACGAAACCTCATGGGATTTTGAACGCAACCCTTTATACGGACAGTTCTTGGAATGTATGGAGGATGACTTGCAGAATGTCATTCCTTCTGGAGCATCATTAGATGAAATAAGTAAGTATGCAGTTCCTGAAGCCATGCACCCATTGACCACTTGTATGCAAAACTACAAAGATAAATGGGAAGTGAACTTCATGCGTTTGCATGAGAACGAAGAAGAGCTCAACCGCCAGTTCATCGACATCTACGGTCTGCAATCCGAACTCAGCCCCGATGTCCCTCTTGACGAGATAACCATCCTTCAGCAAGGAGAAATAAGTATCGAGAATGACCAAATTAAATGGCATGACGATGTTATAATCAAGCAATTTATCAGCTATGCCTTAGGTTGCATGATGGGACGCTACTCCATCGACAAGCCTGGACTTATCCTTGCCAACCAAGGTGATGGTGTCAATGAATATCACGAGAAAGTCCCGAACTCACGCTTTGAGGTGGACGATGATGGCATCATTCCCCTCATGGCTTCAGATACAGACTTCTTCGACAATGCAACTCTCCGATTCAAACAATGGCTTACTGTTGCATTGGGTGATACCCATCTTGTTGAGAACCTGAACTTCATTGAAGGAGCACTTGGCAAGAGCCTTGATGACTATTTCGTGAAGGACTTTTGGAAAGACCACAAGAAGATGTATCAGAACCGTCCCATCTACTGGTTGTTCAGCTCAAAGAAGGGAGCCTTCCAGTGCATCGCCTACATGCACCGCATGAATGCTTACACCGCCGAGCGCATCCGCACCAAGTATCTGCTGCCACACATCGAATGGCTTCTGCAAAAGCAAAGTGAGATGGAGGAAAACGCTGCCAACCTCACAACCGCAGAACGCAGGAAGCTGGATAATATCCGCAAGCAGATTGAAGAATGCCGCGAGTACCACGACCGTCTCCATGTTGTTGCCGACGAGCAAATAGCCTTCGACCTCGATGACGGTGTGGTGGTAAATTACGCAAAATTTGGTGATGTCTTATCGAAGTTAAAGTAATGTGACGTAGTTATGAGTTTAAAAGAACGACTATTACAACTGCTTGACGAGTACAAGAGACTCGGAATAGCTGAGCAGATAGACTATGATAAGTTCTATCTCTACTCGCTTATTACCCATTCGACAGCCATTGAAGGTTCAACGGTGACGGAAATAGAAAATCAACTGTTGTTTGATGAAGGCATTTCTGCCAAAGGCCGTTCCATGCAGGAGCAACTGATGAACCTCGACTTGAAGAAAGCATACGAGGAAAGCATCCGGCAGGCAAAGACAAGAAAGGATTTTTCCATCGATATGTTGAAGGGTCTTTCTGCCATCGTCATGAAGAATACAGGTAGTACATACAATACCCTGCAAGGCTCTTTCGACTCATCAAAGGGCGATTTACGTTTGGTAAACGTAACGGCAGGTGCTGGTGGTCGTTCTTACATGAATTTCCTGAAAGTTCCAAATCGATTGGCGGACTTCTGCACCAATATGAATGAGCGCAGACAAGCACTCCACCAAACGGAGGACATCATAGAGCAATATCTGTTGAGCTTTGATGCCCACTACGAGTTAGTGACAATACATCCTTGGGTAGATGGCAACGGCAGAATGTCACGCCTGATTATGAATCATCTTCAGTTTGAGTATGGGCTTGTTCCGACCAAAGTGAACAAAGATGACAAGGCTGAATATATTCAGGCATTAGTTGACTCCCGTGAGCAGGACACCACGGAACCGTTTCGTGAGTTCATGCTAAAGGAGCATATCAAGAATCTACAGCAAGAAATAGCTACGTATCAAGAAAGCTTAGAAGAAGTGGACACAAAAGGTGGACAGAAAACAGAAAAGGTGGACAGAAAATTGCGATTAAGTGAGAGCCATACAAGCTCGCTTGCTAATGGCAGAACGGGAGCGATTTATTCAAAAGGTGGACAGAAAACTCGCGATGCAATCTTGGACATGATAACCCAGAATGCTAAAGTTACCTCTACCCAAATGGCAGAAGCCCTTGGCATCAATCGCAGTGCCGTGTCCAAACACCTAAAGAAAATGCAGGAAGATGGAATCATCAAGCGTGAAGGTCCCGACAAGGGCGGCAAGTGGATTGTATTATAAATTTCAACAGCACAAAATGAGCAAAGAAACGAATATAGGACATTTGATTAAACTGATAAGGAAAGAACGGGTTTCTCTATTTATTGGTGCAGGTTTCTCATTGGAAGCCAAAGCTCCAAGTGCATGGGATTTGCAGCAGGCAATCCTCAACGAACTGCCGTCGGAGGAGTTGAAAAAGACACATGCAGCGGATGATCTTGACGTAATTTCCCAATTCTTCGTGGAAGAAGTGTGTGAAGGATCAAGAGCTGAACTCATGGACTTACTACAAAAGCTTTTTGAGTTCGAACCAGAAAGCATGGATGACCACTATGCTTTAGCAGCAATTCCTCATTTTCACAACATTTTCACAACTAATTACGACACATTGCTGGAAGACTCTTATCCAAAAGAAAGATGTGCTGTCGTAAAAAAGGATGAGGATTGTGTGTATATGGATTCAAAACCAGTTCGGGTATTCAAAATTCACGGTGATTTTACGAATCGAGACTTTGTTGTAATAACTTCTCAGGATTACGCTGATTTAAATAAACAGAAGCACAACCCTTTAGTGTGGAACGAAGTAAAGTCTGCGTTTACAAGGACAAATGTAGCTTTTATAGGGTACAGTCTTTCTGATGAAAACATCATCAACATGATAAAGCTTATATCAAAGATTGTGAACCGCAATCAGCAGCAGATGTTCCTCATTGCACCGGGCGTTAGTGAGACCAAAAAGATACAATTAAAGAAAAACCACGTGTCATATATTGATGCAACGGCAAAAGAGTTCCTCACACAAGTTAAGAAAGAAATTGATAAAAACATAGGGCCAGACTATAGACATCATGATGTTTCAGAGGCCACTTTCACAATGTATTGTGAGCAGAATGGTTTTGATCCTATCGTAAAGCGCACAGAGCAAAAGAAAAAGGATAATGAAATCATTAATTTTGCTCCACTCAAAGGGAAAAGTATCGAACATAAAATCAATTTTACAGTAAAAAATCAGCCGAAGGAAATGGCTCTGGATTTCGACTTTGAGAAATACGGTTCATTTATCAAAGACGATAATCTACCATTTCCAGATGTACCTTATATTCGTTTCAATGAGGATGACATCACAGATGCCACTCACATGGTGAATGGTCTGGTAATGGCCTGCGGTTTCAAAAAAATTTTAGTTGCTCCTTCAATAAACACGATTGACCTGACTATAATAATTCCTTGTAGAAACTTCATGGAAAAAGTCAAAGCGCAGGCATATCGATTAAATGGCACTAAATTCGTGATTCAATTTGATTGTCATATATATACGGTAAAAATCGTATTAACCCCCAAAACTAATTTTGGGAGAGGTATATCTCTATCTTTTACTTTCGACATGAAGGAGACATATACAGACAACAATCTTGCCATTAAATGGATTGATTTTGCTTGTGCATTTTTTAATAAGGAAGATTTCTACATAAAAGAAATTTCTTCTAACGTTTTCAATACAGGTAACGAGTATTCCGCAGAAATAAAACATAATTTCAATGATTTCAAAAAGTACTATGATTACATCAGATATATTGAAATGCATAGCGATGTGTATTTCAAAACTTATGACCAATGCACGGAGCGCAATTTAACTTTGGCATACTACATTGTGGCATTCCTTGCACACAAACCTATTATCTGTGAGTGCAAAGGTGGAGCAGAATTCTCAACAACAGAATTGATATGTGATGATGAGTTTGTTGAACGTGCAGAGAGCAATTTGCCAGTATCAATAGTACGCACTGAGACTAAGGAGAAACGATATACGCTTAATGGTCATACATTTGTAATTCCATACACACATAATGTCTATACGCCATGTACAGTTAAGAGAATTGCTAAGTTGAAGGAAGGAAATATGTCAGCTGATTTGAAATATAATGGAGACAGCTATCAAATTTATTTCTCAACGCAATCTGCACGAGAGTTTTTCCCTAATGTCAAAGAGTTTAAAAGAGTAAAAGAGGCACTATGAGTAAATACACAATAGGAAACAAGGTCATCAAGGCAGAATCAGAAGGACATGGCACCATTATCGAAGTCATGCCGGCACGTCGTGGTCGCCAGTTATACAAAGTAAGCTGGGGAAACTCAGTCACGGATGAACTTGAAGTGAATCTGTTGCCTGATTGTGACATTTCTGATCCATTTGAACGCTGTATGAGTGGTATCTTTGGCTCCTATTCTGAGTACTCGAAAAAGAACACTACTTTCAAGATACGCAGTTCCAACAACAGTACAATATCTTCATTGAAGGCTTCCAAAACGCTTTTCCGTGCCTATCAGTTTAAGCCTTTACTCAAATTCCTCAATTCTCCTAATCGGAGATTATTGATAGCAGACGAAGTTGGTCTTGGTAAAACGATAGAAGCCGGACATATCATGCTGGAACTGAAAGCCCGCCGCGAGTTGCATCATGTACTCATAGTATGCCCGAAATCATTGCAGAGAAAATGGAAGGATGAGTTGGCATTCAAGTTCGGTCTTCAATTTAAGATATATGACAGTCAGAAAGAGCTGATAAACGATATGCAGGAACATCGTGTTTCTGTCCATGCTATTGTCAATTATGAGAAGATACGCATGAAACGTCAGAAAAACAAGGATGAGAAGAAGCCGAAAGACGAAATGCAAAAGAATATCGTCGAATATCTTTCACAGAACGACTTCCACTTCAGCCTTGTGCTCTGCGACGAAGCTCACAAGATGCGTAATCGAGAGACACAGACGTATAAAGGTGCAGAAATCATCATGAGCCAAGCAAACGCAGCTGTTTTCCTAACGGCTACTCCTGTCATGATTAGTACAGAAAACCTGTACAACCTGCTCCATCTCCTTGATAACACAAGATATTACAACTACCAGATATTTGACAACCGACTGCAAGAAAACCGTCCTTTTGTGGAAGCTCTGACAGACTTGAATCATCATGTTGCTTTACCTGTCATAGCCAATAGACTGAATGAGGCTGAGATACTAACCCGCTTCTTCTCAGATGAAGTAGAGATTTTCTCTCACCAAACAACGGTGGGTAAGGCTTTTGCTGAAGACGCGATGTATCAGGAAATCATTCAGATGCTCAATGGTGAAGACAACTCCAAGAATCGTGCACGTCTGCAATACCTCATTTCATCAATGAGTATGATGAACAACATATTCTCTCGCACTCGCAAACGTGAGGTCACAACAGATATGTCCCAAGCTGAGCGTAAGCCTCACATGAGGAAAGTCGTCTTGACAGAGCAGGAAAGAGCGGAGTTCGACAAGGTGATAGAGGAATACATTGATGACAATTCCTATACAGACTATTGGGGAGAAGAAGTACTCACCCAAGGAGGCTCGTTAGGTTTGGTTCAGAAGAAACGCCAAGTCGCCAGTAGCGTGTATGCATACCTCAATTCCGAAAGCAGCCTTGACAATGGTATCGATGAATATGCCGAATATCCTGATGCCAAATTCGAAGAGTTGCTTAAAATCATTGATAAGGTGTTCAGCCATGGAAACAAAAAGATTGTCATCTTTGCCTTATTCCGCAAGACACTGAAATACCTGCAAATCCGTTTCAAGCAGAGAGGTTTTGGAACCTTGATGATTCACGGTATGGTGGATAACCGTGTCGATGTGTTGGATGAGTTCAAGAATAATCCAAACGCCCACATTCTCCTGTCTTCCGAAGTGGGAAGTGAAGGTTTGGACATGCAGTTCTGCAATTCGATGGTCAACTATGACTTGCCCTGGAACCCGATGGTGGTAGAACAGCGTATAGGTCGTATCGACCGATTCGGGCAAAAATCGCCGACTGTGAACATCTATAATATCATAGTAGCAGATTCAATACAAGAAGACATCTATATAAGACTTCTTGACCGTATTGGCATCTTCCGTGGTACCATTGGTGACATGGAAGCAATTCTTGATGCCCCACTGGAACGTGGTGGCAACGTGACCATACTGGATGTGTATAACAAGTTAGAAAAAGAGTTATATACGAGTCGCTTGACAGAAGAAGAAAAACGGAGAAAAATTGCTGAGATAGAACTGGCTGTCGCCAATGAGAAAGAAAGCATCAAACATCTGGAAGAAGGCTTGGACAATGCGCTGACAAATGATGCCTATTTCAGGGATGAGATTAACCGGATCCAGAACAACAATGCATACGTCACAGAGATAGAACTTCGCAACTACCTCGAATCCGTCATTCGTCAAGAACTGACGACATGCTCACTCGAAAAGGTAGAGAGGGACATCTATGAATTGCAGTTGCCACTGAGTAACCCCAGGATTCTTTTGAATTTCCTCACACAGTACCAACCTAATGGTGAGGAAAGTGCGACCCTATTCCGTCAATTCAAACGGGAGATTGAAGATAAGAAGTCTATTCGTATGACCTTTAACCAACAAACCGCATACGACAACAGCAAATTGCTCTTCATGAATATCTACAATCCGATAATCCAGGCTTGTCTTAACTATTTCATCAAGCATGATGATGAAAGCAAAACATCATTTTGCTATGCATTAACCAATGATGATTTACTCCAGAAGGATTCGTCGTATTATTTGATTGTGTATCAGATTAGTGTCACCCGGAAAGTGCTGGGTGTTCCTAAGCGAACCGAAACCCTTTTGCCACTGCTCTATCATGTGAATACACAGAGCATAGTGACAGACGAAGAAATAATTGATCGTGTTTTCTCACGTTCACAAACTGAAGGAGAGGAGCATAATGCTTCAAATTCAGACATAGATACAGAGATGCTTCAAGACATGCGTTATGACTTTGCCGAAGAGATAGGCGTACAAAAGTCTAACAGACTTGCGGAAATAAAACTACAAGTTGAAAGTGACCGACAGCGCAATGAAAAGCAGACTAATGAATATTATGCATCTATGATAGATAATCTTCAGCGTTTCATTCGCAGTTGGGAGTCTGATATTGAGATGTTATTCAATGTGGACGAGAAGAGAGTACAGCAATTACAGGGTGCCATCCGTCTCGCCCAGGCTCGAATCCAGCAAATAGAAAAGGAAAAAGAAGACCGCCTGACTCAAATCCGCGAGGCATCTCAGATTGAGATTGGCGAAAGTATTGTGTCGTTGAACCTAATTAATATTATCTGACGATATATGATAACAGTAGGACTTGACTTCGGAACCCATCAGACAAAGGTCTGTATAGAACACAAGGATGGTGTTGAACTGAACTACACTTTCATGAAGTTCAATGACATATACCATCGCTCTTATTATACTTTCCCATCCCTCATCGGTGTTGGGAAAGACGGACTATTGTCCTATGGTTATCTACCAATAAGGTATGATGGTCGTATCATCAGGTATTTCAAACAAAGCGCATTCCGACCTTCTCCCTCCAGTATGTCACAGGTCAATGCCATGTATTTCTCAACATGGTATCTTGCCTATATCCTTTTTGATTTAGAGGATAAATACGGACAGGAGTTTACCATTCAGATGGGAGCTCCAACTGATAGTGCCCATGTTAATCAGGCAAAGGTAATAGCGACACGTCTCATAGCATCAGCTTACATACTGGTGGAAGAGGTGTTTGCCAATGACAAGGGAAAGTTCTTGGCCACTCCCATGAGAGAACTTGTAGAGTTAACCAAGCTTATCCCCTACTCACAAGAGATAAAAGATGAATACGGCTTACTTGTATTCCCAGAAGCATACGCCTGTCTGAAACCACTCATAAGCCAAGGCAAACTGGCAAAAGGCATGAGTCTGATGATAGACATTGGTGGCGGTACGACGGATATATCCTTCTTCACTATTGAAGGAAACAGACCACAAGTTTACGACTTCTATTCTATCAATAAAGGATTGAACTATCTGACTGGAGCCAATGAAAACAACCAGAGAGGAACAGAAGTCAATGTGCAAGATGCCTCAGAAATCATTCAAGGAAGAAGGGTTGTCTATATCAATGAGTTAAACCAAGTGTGTGACACATTGCGTTCAAAACTCCAGAAAGAATTTAGGCTGCAAACAAGTTTAAGTATGCACCGTCTATTGGATGCCCTAAAGAACCGACCTTTGGTGTATTGCGGAGGTGGCAGCACATTCAAGACACTACGTGTCAGTTATGGTGGCTATCAAGACAAAAAGCAGATTTCTCACAAGGAATGGAATATGAAGAGTATTCGGGACATGGATGAAATCATCGATGAAGGACTCTGTCCAATACTCTCAACTGCTTATGGCTTGGCCATCAGTACAGAGAACGATAATATCAAAATGAAACCTTTCAAAGACATATTTGAAGGTATAAGAGGTTCTGAAGAAGAGCATCACCATAAAGCCACTCGAAACACGCACTTTGGCAGTGCCTACGGCGGTTTCAGTTATGCAGATGATTGGGATGCTTGGAAATAAAATTGAATAGTATGGACACAGGAAAATTAAAACGCTTCGCTACCGAAGCTCGAAATATATTGATGAAGGGCGTGAAGCATCGCCTTCAATCTTTAGGCTTTGACCTCAAAACAGGTCAAGCAGTTGAAATGCCGGTACCCGTGGAGGGTGGAGCCGTGTTTATGAACGACACTGTTTCTACTGACTTCTACGTGAGATGGATGTCGTTGTACAATAACGTGCAAAGCCGAAGCATCAAGGAAGTGGCTGAGGAGGCAGCTTACACTTGGTTCAATCGCTTTATGGCAATCCATATCATGGCGAAACAGGATTTCATTGCTCCTGTCCTGGAGTATGAAAGTGAGGAAGTGCGTGTTCCTGCTATTGTCAGCGAAGCACGCCAAGGACGTATGCCACAGATGAAGGAAGCTATCCGTTCTCAGCTTATGGAACTTCTTGATGATGACAGCAAAACGAGTGAGCAATTTACTTTGCTCATTGTGGCTTACTGCCATGAGAATCCCATCATCAACAAGTGCTTCGGTGCGATTGCTGACTATACGGAGTTACTGCTACCGCAAAACATTCTTTTGGAGGGTGGCTTTGTGGATATGATCAACCATACGGGGTTTATTACAGACGAGCAATATGCCAGTGCTGAACTTATTGGTTGGCTCTACCAGTTCTATATCTCTGACCGTAAGGATGAAGCCTTTGCCAAGAAAGGCAAATACGATGCTGACGAGATAGCTCCTGCCACTCAGATATTCACCCCCAACTGGATTGTGAAATACATGGTGGAGAATACTGTAGGGCGCATCTACATAGACAACGACCCATACTGCGAACTGAAAGACAGCCTCAAATATCTTATCTGCGAAAAGTCAAGTGCTGAAATACTGAAGGTGGATGACATTGCAGATCTGAAAGTTGCTGACCTTGCTTGTGGTTCAGGTCATATCCTCAACGAATGCTTTGACTTGCTCTTCAAGATTTATGTTGAGGAAGGCTACAGTCGTCGCATGGCCATTGAAGACATACTTAGGAAGAACCTCTTGGGAATAGACCTCGACACCCGTGCCAAGCAACTGGCAACCTTTGCCTTGTTGATGAAGGCATGTCAGAAGGATTCGTCCTTCCTCGATGCGAAAGTGATGCCACGGGTTTATAACATGCCTCGACCTATAGCAGAGGTGATACCGTCGGATTGGTCAACCAAGGATGCCAAGGAGTTCCTACAAAGCACTATTCCTCACTACATGTTGGGAAGCAACGACAAGATGACCAAGGAAATCACAAATGCCATCCTGCTGATGAATCATGCGAACACATTGGGCAGCATCATGAAGTTCGACCTCTCAGAAGCCACTCGCAATGCCATCATGATTCGTACACAGGAGTATGAGCAGCAGCTGGCTAATGGGGAATTTGTACCCGAAGCCAATCGGTTGTTTATCCCTTACATGTATATCATCCTTGCGTTGACGGACAAGTATGCTGCTATTTGCATGAATCCACCTTACATGGGTTCGGGCAGATTTGACAATGTGCTTTCCAAGTATGTCAAGGACAACTATGAGGAAGGTAAAGCCGACCTCTTCTCTGTCTTCATGCTCTTGGCTATTGACCGCTTGATGCCTAATGGCAAATATGGTATGATTAACATGCAGAGCTGGATGTTCCTCTCTTCTTTCGAGAAGCTCCGCACTCGCCTGCTTGAAGAGAACTGCATTGACAACATGCTCCACCTTGGTCCACGTACATTCGATGAACTTTCGGGTGAAGTGGTGCAGAATACAGCCTTCGTCATCACAAATACTTCAGAGGCAAATTCTTCATTCCTCGGGGAGAAAAAGAATTTTCCTCGCGAGGAAACAAAATTCGGCACCTATTATCGCTTGGTCGATGGCAAGAGTTGTGGCGAGAAAGAACAACTCTTCCTCAACCATATCACCGGGAACGAAGATGGACAAAAGGTATATTATCCTAACGTCTCTCAGAAAGACTTTGAGAAGATTCCAGGATGCCCGATTGGATATTGGTTATCTGCAAAAACCATTAACTTGATATGCACAAATAAGTATTTTATATCAAATGAAATGGTAACGAGAGAGGGCATGGCTACAGCTGACAATGATAGGTTTGTAAGAACATGGCAAGAAGTTTCACTAAAGGGAATCTCTTTCAATGCAATAAGTTGTAAAGATGGATATAAATGGTATCCGTATAATAAAGGTGGTGGAGAAAGGAAATGGTATGGTCTCAATTTCCTAATAGTCAACTACGAGAATGATGGCTATGAGATTAAGAATAATATTGATCATCAAACGGGTCGAATCAGATCGCATAATTATAATGGGGAATTTGGACTTAAATCAGGTGCTACATGGTCTGCAATCAGTAGTGGCTCAATATCAGTAAGATTCTCTCCTTGCGGTTTTTTATTTGACTCAAAGGGATCCATGGGCTTTTCTGACCACATATTTAATATAATAGGACTTATTAATTCAAATATCTCAATCGTATTTCTAAGATATATTTCGCCAACATTGGACTTTAAACCAGGGCATATCATTCAAATACCTCTTGTTAAAGAGATTGTAACAAAAGAAGATATAAATTCGATTGTCCAGCAAAACATCTCCATCAGCAAACAAGACTGGGATGCTCACGAAACCTCATGGGATTTCGAACGCAGCCCTCTATACGAACAGTTCTTGGAGTGTATGGAGGATGACTTGCAGAATGTCATACCTTCTGGAACATCATTAGAAGAATTGAGTAAGTATGCAGTTCCTGAAGCCATGCACCCATTGACTACTTGTATGCACAACTACAAGGATAAATGGGAAGTGAACTTCATGCGTTTGCATAAGAACGAGGAAGAGCTCAACCGTGAGTTCATAGAAATCTATGGCCTACAAGACGAACTTACACCAGATGTTCCTCTTAATGAGATTACCATACTTCAGCAAGGAGAAATAAGCATCGAGAATGACCAAATCAAATGGCATGACGATGTTATAATCAAGCAATTTATCAGCTACGCTGTAGGCTGCATGATGGGACGCTACTCCATTGACAAGCCTGGACTTATCCTTGCCAACCAAGGCGATAGTGTCAATGAATATAACGAGAAAGTCCCTAACGCACGCTTTGAGGTGGACGATGATGGCATCATTCCCCTTATGGCTTCAGATACAGACTTCTCCGACAATGCCACCTTTCGATTCAAACAATGGCTCACTGTTGCATTTGGTGACACCAATCTTGTTGAGAACCTGAACTTCATTGAAGGAGCATTGGGCAAGAGCCTTGACGACTATTTCGCAAAGGACTTCTGGAAAGACCACAAGAAGATGTATCAGAACCGTCCCATCTATTGGTTGTTCAGCTCGAAGAAGGGAGCCTTCCAGTGCATCGCCTACATGCACCGCATGAATGCCTACACTGCCGAGCGAATTCGCACCAAATATCTGCTGCCACACATCGAATGGCTGCTGCAAAAGCAAAGTGAGATGGAGGAGAACGCTGCCAACCTTTCGACCGCAGAACGCAGGAAGCTGGATGGCATCCGCAAGCAGATTGAAGAATGCCGTGAGTACCACGACCGTCTCCATGTCGTTGCCGATGAGCAAATAGCCTTCGAACTCGATGACGGCGTGGTTGTTAATTACGCCAAGTTCGGCGATGTGTTACAAAAGATAAAGTAAGAGAGGTCAAGGGACAGAACCTACAACTCTCAAAATTGACTATTATATAATAAGGTATAAACAATGGAAGAAAACATAAGCAAATATAGAAATGCAGTTAGCACTATCAAGCAGGCTATTCTGCAAAGCCAATACCGAGCAGCCAAATTGGTGACAGGAGAGCAACTGTCGCTGTACTTCGGCATAGGATGTTATGTGTCTGCTAATTCACGTGAAGGCACATGGGGTACTGGTGCCATTGACCGTATCAGCGAGCAACTCCGCAGAGAACTGCCAGGGCTGCGAGGATTCTCGGCAACAAGTATAAAGAAAATGAGGACGTTCTATGAGTTCTGGTGTCAATATATAAATCGCCCGCCAATGGCGGTCGATTTGCAAATAGCTGAAAACAACACTGTTATCGACATTGACAGCTTTGCTCTCCAAAAATGGTCGCCATTGGCGGTCGAAATAAACAGGGAGGAGTTCCTAAGCATCAGTTTTTCTCATCACACGGAAATTCTTGATAAAACCAAGGACATCCATGAAGTGCTTTTCTATATCCACCAGACGGTGCTCCACAAATGGGACAAGTATGACCTTCGTGACCGTTTGAAAAGCGGACTCTACAAGCAACAGCAATCTGCCACTAATAATTTCATTCAAACGATGCCTGTGGTAAATGCAAGGAAAGCCATTGGCATGTTCAAGGACGAGTATTTGCTTGACTTCATCAATGTGGAGGAAATGGAGGTGGACAAACCTGCCGATGTGGATGAGAGAGTGGTAGAACAAGCCATTGTGCGCAATGTCAAGCAGTTCATCATGACCTTTGGCCGTGACTTTGCTTATATTGGCAACCAATATCATCTGGAGATTTTCACCAACGAAATGTTTCCCGATCTACTGTTTTTCAACAGAGAACTCAACTGCATGGTCTGTGTGGAGCTGAAAACAGGTGCTTTCAAGCCTGGATATATAGGCCAGCTTCACACCTATATGCGAGTGCTTGATGACAAGGTGAGAAAACCACACGAGAATCCGACCATAGGCATTCTTCTTTGCAAGAGTGCAGATAAGGCATTTGTGGAATATGTCATCAGCGATTATAACAGTCCGATGGGTGTAGCAACTTACAAGACAGCCGATGATATGGATGAGAGAATGCGCAAGTCTCTTCCTGACATGGAGGAAATGAGGAAATTGCTCTCTGATGAAACTCGGTGATATTGATGCATATTAAAACAGATACAATATAAAAGATATGGTACAAGACAAAATATATCAGTACTTTGAGCGTGACCCGGAGTTGAAGGTGCTCTTCATCTTCAATAATGAGTTTCTTGCCATGGAACTTGAAGGCTTAGAATGGCGAACAGGCTACCGCTATGTCGATTTCAAGGGTGACTGGTTCACGATGAAGTACAAACTTGACAATGAGTGGCAGAACGACAAGGTCATCTTGTTGTTCCACCAACCCTCTCCCTTAGAAGTTAAGTCGCTACAAGCATCATTCCCCTTGATGGATATACTTGCAGCCAATATGGAATACCACAGTCAGGATTACGCTGCCTTCATTCAGCAGAATGGATTGCCGGATTCTGACAAACAGTTGGTGCGCTTTGTGGAACGAAACATCATGCAACTGCAATCAGACAAGATGCAGAAACTTCTTGGTTCCTACTATCAAGATGGAAGCATCAACTACGACATGATGGTTCGAGGTTTTCTCAGCAGTTTTATGGGATTGCAGCGCATCATGGACTGGGATAGCATCATTGTCAGGCTTCTGCTCTACGGCCGGAAGTCAGAAAGCCAAAAGCAACTTGATTTCTATGTCAAGTTGCGGACTTGCAAAGATGTAACAGATGCACTTAACCAACACTTGATTGATATTTTCGGTGTCTCCTTTAATGACAATGCAGAGAGTAAGGTAGAGGACATAGTAAAGGTATTGAAATACAATGCCATCGTCCAGAACTTGGCTCCTGTAGATGCTGACAACTACAAGCAAAACCGTGTGACAGACAGTTATGCGTTGCAACACATCAACCGCATCTTGGAATTGGCTTTGAGTCAGGAAAAATCAGCTAAGGCACTTATGGAGCTGTTCAATGAACTGGGCTCTGATATTCGTGATGCCGACATCATCCGATGGTACGGAACAGGAGCAAACTATTACTTTGTTTCCGAAGGTCTGTGTCTTCCCATCATCCGTACCCTTTTGGAAAATGATATTGAAACAGAACCGGAAGCAGTCATTAGCCGTATTGAGGAATTGATGGTGAAGCATAGTGACAACGGGACTATATCAATGATTATGGACTATGCCATCCTTGTGGCAAGATTCTACGAAACAGCATTAGGTCTTGGTTCATTGACCTTGAACACGACAGATGAGTATATCCACCGGTATCAGACGGATTACTATCTGACTGACCAATATTATCGCCAAGCTACGGAGCTATATTTCAAAATAGATCCTACAAGTGAACTGTTTGACACCATACAGCGAGTTAAGCTATCACTCGACCAGAACTACAGCAAACTCTGCAATCGTATCAATCTGGAATGGACGCGCTGTCTGAAAGATACTGGCGGCATGGACAATGTCCATCTGCTTCGCCAAGAAAACTTTTATGATGAAAAGATTAAGCCTATACAGAAAAAAGTGGCAGTCATCGTCAGCGATGCCCTCAGGTATGAGATTGCGCAGGAACTCATTGGAGAACTGGCCAAGTCACGACATATTGCCTCATTGAAACCTGCATTGGCTATGCTGCCCACAGAGACGAAGTATTGCAAACCAGCCATTCTTCCTCATCATGAATTGAAGTTGTATGGCCAGGGAGATGAACAAGACATGGCTGTGGATGATAGAATACTGTCAGATACCGCCAAGCGTTGTGAACACCTGCAGAAATACAGGGATGGAGCCATTTGCGTGAACTTCGAGACGGTAGCAGAATACAACCAGGATAAAAACCGTGAAATATTCAAGCATTCACTGGTTTATATCTTCCATGACGTGATTGACAAAAATGGTCATAATGGCACATCCAAAGAGATTGTAAGCAATTGTAGAAATGCCATCAGGGAATTGGCAACTATGATTCCCAAGATTCATGCTTCTTATAATGTTACGGAGGTGTATGTGACAAGTGACCATGGTTTTCTGTTCAATGATATTCAGTTTTCCGAAAAAGATAAGCATAAGATAAACGAAGATTGTCTGGAACGGAGTACGCGCTACTATCTGACCAATTCAGAAAAGGAAGAACCGGGAGTAATCAAATTCAGGCTTGACACCGTGTCAGGTATGCTCAATGCCAGTAATGTGATGGTGGCAGTTCCTGAAGGGACAAACCGATTTTCCGCCCCATCTGGAGGATATATGTTCACTCATGGAGGTGCTGCCCTGCAAGAAATAATCATTCCTGTCATAGTCAGCCGTCAGGAGCGTACTGACAGCAAGCAGCCTGTGGGTGTGATGGTGCTTGACCGGAAACTGTCCATGCAAGCTTCACGACTTCGCTTTAAACTCCTACAGACAGAGGCGGTATCTATGGATATGAAAGAAAGACTTATCAAGGTGGCATTATATTATAACGACACACCTGTCACCCCAATTAAGGACATCCTTTTGGACAAGACAGATGCATCGTTGGACAACAGAAAGTATCTGATAGACTTGACACTCAACAGAAATGTGGATGCCAAGGTACTACAGCTGAAGATATTCGATGCTAATGACGAGTTGAATCCTCTGATCAAGGAGAACGTTACCAATAACACATTAATTGAAAACGATTTTGACTTCTAAAAATATGGATTTACAACAAAAAGTAATGAATGCTTTTATCGGTAAAGTGGTACGCAAGGATTTGGCTTTTCTTGTAAAGGGAGGGCTGCCTGTGCCAACATACGTCCTGGAATATCTCCTTGGCCAGTATTGTGCCAGTGATGATGAAGAGGTAATCAATGAAGGACTGGAGAAGGTGAAACAAGTCATCAAAAACAACTATGTCCATCGAGCAGAAGCGGAATCTGTAAAAGGCATAATCCGTGAAAACGGAAAGCACCGCATCATTGACAAGGTGACTGTTGTACTCAACGAGAAGAACGATGAGTATCAAGCGACCTTTGCCAATCTGGGACTGTCAGGAGTCCCCATAGGTACAGAGTATGTACGTAAGAATCCCAAACTGTTGAGTGGTAACGGTGTGTGGTGTATAGTCACTATCGGCTACATCTCAGGGGAAAGCATCAAGGTGCGCTGGGAAATACAGAACCTGAAGCCTATTCAGGTCTCGAATATTGATTTACAAGAATACATCGACCAGCGTCACAACTTCACTACTGACGAGTGGATAGACTTCCTGATGCACACCGTGGGACTCAATCCAGAGGTGATGAACCGCCGTGAGAAGTTTATCACTCTTGCTCGCCTACTCCCTCATGTAGAGAACAACTTCAATTTCGTAGAACTGGGTCCGAAGGGTACAGGTAAGTCGCATGTCTTCCAGGAACTTTCGCCATACGGTGTGCTTGTATCTGGCGGTGATGTGACCAGTGCCAGATTGTTTGTGAAAATACAGGGCAACAAAGAGATTCTGGGTCTTGTAGGTTACTGGGACGTGGTGGCATGGGATGAGTTCGAGCAACAAAAGGGACGAAATGTGGATGCCGTACTTATCGACACGATGCAAAACTACCTTGCCAACAAGTCGTTCAACCGAGGAAAAGGCACGCACGAAGCCAGTGCATCCATGAGTTTTGTGGGCAATACCAAGCATACCGTGCCATTCATGCTGAGAAACAGCCACCTGTTTGAGAGCATACCTACCTCTTTCATAAAGGGAGCTTTCCTCGACCGAATCCACTTGTATAATCCTGGTTGGGAAATCAAGATGCTAAAGAAAAACAGTTTCTCCAAAGGATATGGACTTATCACTGACTACATTGCCGCAGTTCTTCATGCTATGCGTAACGATGACAGAACAGCTGTACTCAATGAGTATGCAAAGTTCGATGGTTCACTCTCTGAGCGTGACCATCTCGCTATCCGTAAGACCTTCTCCGGCATGATGAAGCTGCTCTATCCCGATGGAAGAATGACCGACCAGGAGGCATACGAGCTGATAGACTTTGCTGCAGAAAGCAGAAAACGTGTCAAGGATCAGTTGTATGTGATTGACGAGACCTTTAAGGCTGAACCAGCTCATTTCAAGTACATCAATCTAAAGAACGGGTTGGAAATCCAGGTTGAAACATTGGAAAGAATAAGCAATGGCAACATTGTAAGTGCCACATCAACGGCATCATCCAACGAACCTGAGAGCAACGAATGCAATGAGACAGAAGTGCCTTCCGATAATAATGGAACGGCTGATGTGCAAACGACTAAACGTCCACGCATTCCTCTCTTACAGGAGAAGAGCATGACATTCAGAATGGGACAAACAGGTGTTAGTTACGAAAAACTATTTGCTCCCTACATGAAAGATGCTAAAGTAATCACGGTAGAAGACCCTTATATCCGTGCCTCATGGCAGATCAAGAACTTCATGGAGTTCGCCTTGATGCTCATCAATACCCGTCCTGTGGATGATCTGAAACTGAACCTTGTCACCAACGAGGAGGAAGAGAAGATCCCCGAATTGATAGACAAACTCGATGACATCAAAGACGACCTTGCTTCATACGGTATTGACTTCGAGTATAAACTTCGGGATTTTCATGACCGTTGCATAAAGACTGATACAGGATGGTCTATAACGTTAGGACGTGGTCTGGATATGTTTGAGAAATACAACACCTTCTCCATAGCATCTTCCAGACAGGACATGCGCAAGTGCAAGGATTTCATGGTTACATTTATGAAAGAATAAACAAGAGTGAAACAGTATGGCAAATGGACAGCATAACATCATCTGCTTGGAAGCAGAATGGGAATATCGAAAAGACAACCGTAACAAGTTTAGTCTCAACACAGAGCCGCTACTTAACTGGCTTAGGACATTTCATGGCTGCGACATAGTGTATCGTCACATTCTTAACAAGCAAGACTTGCAGTATTATCTCGAATATTTCGCTTCTCATAAAAGGGAGTTCAAGAAATACGATATAGTCTATATTGCATGTCATGGTTGGCACCACGCGATTTCATTGGAAGGTGAAGATGGCCATATCGACCTCTGCGAGTTAAATACGATGGCAAATGGTTTCTTTGAAAACCGAGTCGTTCATTTCGGGTCATGTAAAACATTGGCAAACCCGAATGAAGCTATGAAGTTCAAAGAAGAGTGCGGTGCAAGACTTGTGAGCGGTTATGAAATCAGTGTAGATGCCATGACCTCTGCAATTGCTGATGCTGCGTTTTTCAACGAGATCATGAATTACCAAAACATTGGAATCTTCAAGAATGACACTACCTGTTTATTCTGGAAGAAGTATGAATCTCTACTTAAAGAGTTGAAGTTCCGTGTGTATTAAAACATTTCTTACTGAAATATGGTATAACAATATAAATTCACGCTTATGAAGAAATATCAAGTATATTGGCTTACTATCATTACCCTAATATGTCTATTATCCCTAACATTATCAATATGTAGTGTTATAGACTATTCTTTCCACGCAGAATCATTTATCGGGATTGTTGGTACATATATTGGAATTGCAGTTACTCTAATAATTGGTTATCAGATATTCAACATTATTGAATTTCGCGAAGAGTTAAAAGTCCAAAAACAAGCAAATGACAATATTATAGAAAAAAACACTATTCTCCAGAACAAATTAGCCGAACAGCAAGATGCAATAAACAAATACCAATCAAGATTAGAGGAAAGCAAGAACATGCTTTACTCAATTTTTTCATACAAAGATGAAAATGATTCATTTAGGGCATTTGTATCAATGCATTTAGCCTTATGGTATGCTCTGAATAGCGAAAGTGAATACATTAATGACATCTTTTCGAATCTACGCACTTTTGTTGATACACTATGTGGACGTTCCTTCGGACTGTATGGTTGTATGACAACAAAAGAAGGAGTATCTTATATCAATAGTCCACAACATGTGTTTTATATGAAAACAGTAAAGGAGTACATCGATTACTGCATGACTCCAGTTTTAGAAGTTGATAAACGAATAAAATCTCATAATTCTTATAAAACTATTCGTTTTGAATATGAAAGTATTATGAAAGAACTTATGAGAAAATTAGAATGGATAACAACTAATCCATGCAACGTATCAGAAGAATAATTTGTTATGGTTTAAGATTCATATATCGATATGCATTTCTAAAGATGTGACATAATGTCAAACAATAAATCCACCTATAAAATCAGACATGACATTCTATAGTATTAATGCTTAGTTGGCACTATTTCTCAATTATTTAGCAACAATAGTTTTATATTAACAACACGTACAGGAGACAGGAAGAGTAAATTCTTCCTGTTTTTTTATGCTATTTCATAAACTTATCAATGTTGTGCAGAAAGGCTGCACAGGTTACGTTTTACTTTGCACCCATAAGTTGAACAAAATATAGTAAAACGTATGGGAATTTTAGATTTTTTATTTGCAGGCGCAGTAATCAATAGCGTTAAGAAGGCAAGGCATAATAGTTCGCAACCTACACATGGACGTGCTACAGACTACGATCATGGGTATGAAGAAGGTTACGATGATGGTTGTTATGACCACGGCTACCACGATGATTACGACTGCCAAGATTCATACGATTGTGATAGCTGCGACAATGATTGTGAAAATGATTGTGAGTGGTAGTACACTGATTTTTAGATATTAGTAAAGGTAATAACAAAACTTTAATACATATATCGTTATGAGTAAAAGATCCTTTATTCTTGCCGTTATTATGGCAATCGTACTCAATTGCAATGCACAGAGTAGATCTATTGGGTGTTATCGTGGATTTATTGATGCCGGTTATTCCATCGGTGTTGGTGATTATGAGTTTGGCCGTTTTGAGGTTAACACCTCTCATGGCTATCAGTTCAATCCATACCTTTTCCTTGGTGCTGGAGTTGGTCTGCACTTCATGTCTTCATACGAAACCAAGGATATGGATATTCCTCTCGATGTTAGAGATAGCCAGGTTGACATTCCAGTTTTCGCTAATATCAGATGCAATTTCAGCAAAAAGAAGGTATCTCCGTTTGTGGATGTGAAAGGTGGAACATACGTCACAAATAACGGAGGGTTGTATGTCAATGCTTCAGCAGGTTGCAGGTTTGCCATCAATGAGAAACAGGCAGTTAGTTTTGCTGTTGGCTACGCTTCAGAAAAACTGGAGTTCGAGACCTTTGACAGGTTTACAAGCCACACCAGTATGCACTATACCCGTAGTCCAAGGAAACTTGACACCGAGGCTATCACTTTGAAAGTAGGTTTTGAATTTTAGTATTTCACCCTTAAACATCTTACAGCAATGAAGAAATTATTATCAGCCGTGCTCTTGGCATTGCTTGCCTGCACAACAACGAATGCTCAAATTCTCAGGGCAGACGAATTGGAGAACTACGCAAAGGAAAAGTATGGTGAGAAATGGGTAGATGCAGCCGCCAATCTTGGCTCGCAACTGACCTTGGACAAGAACAATGCCATCACCTATACACAGGTGATACCGGCAGAGGGAAAGACCAAGGAGCAACTCTATGTGTTGTTGAACTACTGGTTCACCGCAACCTTCAATGATGCCAACTCCGTCATTAAATTGAATGATAAGGAATTGGGGACTATCATCGCTCAGGGCTATGTTGAAAGCATTGCACAACATGCAGGTGGAACTAACTCCTACGACGTAAATCTAAGACCTGTCATCAAATGCGACATCAAGGACAACAAAGTTCGTGTCACCTACACCGTTCCATTCTATTCTGTTGTTGTAGCAGTAGGAGGCGGTTGGATGGGTGCTATGGGCGGCACAATTCCGACTCGATCCGACCAGAACTGGACATTAGACCAATGCTTCCCCTTTGCCAAGAAGGATTCTCACAAGAAGACATCCAGTAAAGCCCTCGTCATGGCACATGCCTATTCGAATGTCGTAATGGACAAGATTGAGGAGTGCATCAAGAACGGCTTATCTGGTAATGAAAATGAAGACTGGTAATTATTCATCCTTTAACAATTTGGCACTATGAAAAAGGTATTATTACTTTTCTGCATGATTGCTACACTCGTTTCATGTGGAAGTAAAAATGAACAATGGGAATACAAGGTCGTCAAGGTGGCAGGAACAGATGCCGAGGTGATGGCAGACTTCGGTACACTTGTCTTTGCAGATCAGACCTCCATGTTAAACAAAATGGGCAAAGAAGGTTGGGAACTGGTAAGCACTTATACGGAAACAGGAACAAGTTTCCCAAACTTTGGCAATTCTGAATATGTCACGGGACTCCGTACAAACACAAGAACCGTGGTGGTGAACTTCGTGTTCAAGAGAATCTCTGATGGAACGGAAGAAGCGAAGAAGCCCGAAAAGAAATCAGAACAAAAGAAATGAGGTATTTTGTTTTCACCCTATTAACAACAATAGTTCTATCGTCTTGTTCTCACAAGAATGAGGCGATAGAACTTACTCGTAGCTTCTTCACATCTTTATCTGACTCTACATACGGAAGTCCAACGGACTTCTATCCGCAGTATGACAGTTTACAGATTGAAGCAAAATCAGATGTCGTGGACATAGAAGAATCAGACATCACAGAGAAGAACGATTCTATCATTGTTCGCTGCATGAACAACTATACCGATGCGAAAGGAACTTTCAAACAGGACAGTGTAGTAATATTCATCACCAAAGACAAGGATTCTGAATGGTATATCTACAATAGTCAGGGACTCATAACCATAGATAAAGACATCGAATGGTTTGGGAAAAAGACAGGAGCATTAGGTAAGAAGCCGATGAATGACTTACAACTTGCAGAGGTGCTGGGCAAGCTATACAGTCTGATGAGAGAAAAATATTGGGAACAATATATTGAACTAAAGACTCAGGTAGAGATTCTTGACTGGTCGTGGGAAACAAGTTACGACGGCACCGCACATGGTGAGGCTCGTATCAAGAACAAACTGCCATATTCCGTTTCTGGAATCAAGTATCAAGTAACGTATTATGACCGGCAACACAATTACATGGCAGAAGACGATGGTAGTGTCAGCAAGACTCTAAACCCAGAAGAAAAGTATAACTTCACGTTTTGGAGTTCCAATGCAAAATACCCATCGAGGGCAAGGCTCACTTTGGAGTTCTCCGATAGAGTCGTTTATGACCTGCTAAGGGCCAAGTATTATACAGGGACAGAATTTCAGGAATACATCAAGAAAAGCAAGAAGCAGGATAAAAGTACGAAGGAAATTTAAAGCGTTATGTTACGACATTTCCTAATGTAGTCTAACAGGATGGTAGGGTCAATCACTTTACCATCTTTTTTTGCCGTTAGGTGAAGATGCGGTCCCGTGGACATGCCTGTATTTCCAGAGACAGCTACAACTTCTCCTGCATTGACGTATTGCCCTTTAGAGACAAGAATTGAAGACAGATGGCAATAGCTGATAGAATAACCAGCCGTTTGTATAATGGCATATTTGCCAGAACGCTTGTTTTGTCCAATGCTCACTACCTTGCCTGGTAACATGGAAAACACTTTTTCATAATGCGCTTTCAAGTCCACCCCATTGTGCATACAATACCTATGCAAGATAGGATGATGGCGCATACCGAACAGAGATGTTATATGAATGCGTTTCAATGGCATTGAAGCACGAAGGAACGGCAACAGACAATCTGAGAAGTTGCTACTGTCAGTAACACCTCCAACCATGCTATCCTTATCTGTAATAGTCAAGACTTAATCTGACAGTTTATTTGCTATCGGACAAAAAAACTGT
>ERZ894220.332-NODE-332-length-43360-cov-15.591_pt1 | contig 43360 bp, 38 predicted proteins | sample MGYA00380292_ERZ894220 | MGnify/ENA primary metagenome ERZ894220 (study PRJEB32331, sample SAMN06328446) | human gut metagenome | biome: human gut microbiome; feature: stool | host: Homo sapiens | collected 2014-12-05 ... | reverse complement strand
TGCGGTTGATATTGACGCTCAAAGCATTGTCATCCACATATAGCTGATTGTCCCATAGATAATCTACAATATCATTACGGGAACAAATCTTTCCTGCGTGTTTGAAAAGATAATATAATATTTTCAATTCATTCTTTGTCAGTTCTGCTTGGTTACCGTCATATTCAATCGTGCTACTTTCTAAGTGAAGAATCGCTCCTTGCCAATTCAGACGCTCAATTTGTTCTATCGGGTAAGCTCGTTTCATCAAGGATGAAATCTTTGCCAGCAGAATTGCTGTGTTATAAGGCTTGGTGATAAAAGCATCTCCACCCAGCAAAATACTGTTCAATTCATCCATGTCCGTATTGCAGCTTGTTACAAAGATAATCGGTACATTGGAAAAACTGCGGATTTGAGAACAGATTGAGTAGCCGCTTTCTTGTGGCAGCTTTATGTCCAGCAAAATCAAATAGGGATGAGTATTTTTGACCGCTTGCATAACTGATGTAAAGTCAGTAACTGCGGATGCCTCATATCCGTTTCCGTTTAACAGAACTTGTAATTCAGTTTGAATGATTGGGTCATCTTCGATGATGAGTATTTTATATTTTTCCATGATTACATGTCCCTTTCTTTGAATATTTAGTACCACCAAGGCAGTTCCAGCCAGAAGTTATCCAGAGCCAATTTCTCCGTGGACTTTGCTCTGCTCTCTGACAGATGGAAGTGCTTCGCCGTTTCGCTCAGAGGATGGAGGACATCGTCCTCAAAGCCAAAGCGATACCAGAGATAGGCTTTCTCTCGCTCATCAATCATTTCCAGAGCCGTATGGATTTCTTCGTGGGTTTCCTTTGCAATGAAAATCTGCTCTGGGTTCTGTACTCTGGAATCTGCTATAAATTCATGTTGTCCCTTATTCTCGCCCTTTTTGACCTCATCCAGACGAATGATACAGTCCAGATTTTTGGCTTCAAAGGTAGGATTCAGCCTGCGGATGTAGTCCAGCATGGCATTATGAATAGCCGGGGCAGCATAGGTCAAAAACTTGTTCCCGTAGTCGGGTTGAAAGCTGCTTATGCAGCCCAGAAGCCCCAATGAACCCTCCTGCACCAAATCGTTCAGTTCAATGCCGAGGGCAACGTTCAGCTCCCGCTGTGCGCTCCATATCTCGTATGCCGTCTTTCGGATAAACCGCAGATTGTTCTCTACAAGGGCGTTTTCTGCCCATTTGTCACCGCTCTGCGCCGCAATACAGAGCTGCTCGTTAGTTATCTTGTCCATCATCTTCCGGCAGCACCATCGTCTGCATCAGCCCCAGCAAGGCTTTGTTAAAGTTGTCCAGAGCTTCCTGATTGACTCCATCGACACCGGAAATGCTGCCTGTAATAGCATCAACAACTGCTTCCGGCGTGATGGTCGGATTCTGCATATCCTGCCCCTTGGTCAGCTCGGCAAACATCTTTTCGGTGGCTTCCTTGCTGATTGCCTTGGCTGCGACCAAATCGCTGCCTGCTTCTTTCTTGATTTCCTTAACCACCGTCATAAAGGTGTTTTGAATCGTGGTCTGGTCTGCCTGATAAGCGGGAATTTTCATGGCATTAGCGGTTCGGGCTGCCTGTACTGCTTCGGGAGCTTGGTTCTGTCCCAACAGCAGAGAGCCAACGGTAGCAAACATCTGGTTTTGTGCGGCATATCCTCTTGCAAGGGTATCATCCATATACTGTGCAATCATATAAGTAACCATGGCAAAGCGGGGATTTTCCAGCAGACGGTTGACTACATCATTGTTGACCTTTCCGGTATAAAGATTCTTTGCAGCTTCAACAGATAATCCCAGTTCTGAAATATCGTAGTTCTTTTTATCCGGGATTACGGTCGTACCCAAGATAAAGTCCGTGGACACATTGAACACTCTGGCGATGCGGATAACGCTTTCTTCGCTCAGCTTTTCGGTCTTTCCGCTAAGGAAGCGGCTGATGGTGCTTTCATTCACATCAATCCGAAGTGCCAGTTCTCGCTGGGTCATCTTGCGTTCTCTCATTACATCAACGATTCTTTTCCGAACATCGGCGGGTAAATAAGTATCAGCCATTATGCTTCCTCCCCTCTGTCTGTTTTCTGTTTGATATATTTTCCGCTTTTAATGCGGGCATCTGTCGGCTTTTCAGCGTCCTCCGGGATGATCCAGCGGCTTCCTGCCCGCTGTGCGCCCGGTATGCGGTCATTGTTGCAGAGGATACCAACTCTTCGGGGAGAGATACCCCATTTCTCGGCAACTTCAAATGTAGACAGGTATTTCATTTCTGTATCATCCCTCCTGATTCATATTAACTTCAATTATATTCTATTTACGGAACAATATCAACCAACTTTGTGTGAACACTGCCGTCTCGAAACTTGCATTTTTTCAAGTTTTCGGGGCGGCTTTTTGCTTTGCTTGCGGAAGTGCCTGATTTTTCGGTTGAAAGCGTTTTTCTGCGTATATTCAGGCAGATGAAAAAATCATCGAGAAAAATCAAGGAGGTTATGCAAATGAACATTTTTGAAACAGTCAAGGCGGCGGTCACGGTTAGGCAAGCCGCCGAACACTACGGGCTGAAAATCAATCGCTCCGGGATGATTTGCTGCCCTTTCCACGATGACAGACACCCCAGCTTGAAGCTGAACGAGGATTACTTCTATTGCTTCGGCTGCGGTGCCAAGGGAGATGTGATTGACTTTGTGGCAAGGCTGCTTGACCTGTCTGCCTATGAAGCAGCGCAGAGACTGGCTGCGGATTTCGGACTGGACAGGCCGCCGTCCGTGGTGGCACAGGTAAAGAAGTACCGTCCCCGTGTGAATCAGTCGAAACAGGACGAGCTTTTCTGCATGAATGTGCTGTCCGGGTATCTTCATCTTTTGGAGGACTGGAAAGAGCGATATGCTCCCGAAGCACCGGAGGACGAGCCGGATGAGAGGTTCGTGGAAGCTTGCCACAAGCTGGAATATGTGGAGTATCTGAACGATTTGCTCCTTATGAGCGATCAGGAAGAAAGGACTGATACCGTCAAGGAACTTTTGACAGACGGAACGATTGCAAGAATGCAAACACGACTGGACGAGCAGAAAAAGGAGGTGCGCTGCCATGTCAGAGAACAGGAAATTGCTTGAGATGAATGTGCCGATGTGGTTTGACGGCAAGAGTATCAATGAAGCTCTGTTTTGTGAAGATTTTCTGAGAACCCGTCAGATTATCTTTGCAAACGGAGCTTTTTTCACACCTGATGGTCGAGTGACGGACGACCTGCCGCTTCGTGGCGAAATCTTTGAAGAATTGAAATATTGTGCCGTGAACAACATTCCCCGCAAAATCAGCAACATCATTGAGATTATGAAGCTGGCGGCTCATGTGGAGGACTTCCCGCCGGAGCAGGACAGGATTCATCTGGCAAACGGTACGCTCATGCTGGACGGCACTTTTACAGAGGGGAAGCCGGATATTGTGAGAAACAGGCTCCCGGTTTTCTATCGCCCGGATACTCCGAAACCTGTGCTGTGGCTTTCCTTTCTGAATGGTCTGCTTTACCCGGAGGACATCCCTACCTTGCAGGAATTTATCGGCTATTGCCTGATTCCCTCCAATAAAGGACAGAGGATGATGGTCATTAAGGGCAATGGCGGCGAGGGTAAATCCCAAATCGGTGCGGTGCTGGGGCAAATGCTGGGCAGTTCCATGAAGGACGGAAGCATTGGTAAAATCTCTGAGAACCGATTTGCCCGTGCCGATCTGGAGCATATCCTCCTATGCGTGGATGATGATATGCGAATGGAAGCCTTGCGCCAGACCAATTATGTGAAATCCATTGTGACAGCTCAAGGGAAAATGGATTTGGAGCGCAAGGGCAAACAGAGCTATCAGGGCTGGATGTTCGCCCGTCTGCTGGCTTTCTCCAATGGAGATTTACAGGCATTGTATGACCGAAGTGACGGTTTCTACCGCAGACAGCTTGTGCTGACCACAAAGGAAAAGCCTGCCGGAAGAATGGATGACCCTGACCTCGCCCAGAAGATGAAAGCTGAGGTGGAGGGCATTTTCCTCTGGGCGTTTGAGGGATTGCAGCGTCTGGTTGCCAACAATTTCAAATTCACGGAAAGTGAGCGCACCAAAACCAACCGAGAGTCCGTCAAGCGTGACAACAACAATATTTTCGACTTCATGGAGTCTGAGGGCTATATCCGGCTGAAAGCGGATGCTTCCATCAGCTCCAAGGAGCTGTACGAAATTTATCGGATGTGGTGTGAGGAAAATTCTCTGCCGCCCCTGAAATCCCGCAGCTTTAGTGACAGTGTGGTGGCAAATTTAAGTCGCTACAATCTGGAACACACCAACAAAATCACAAACTCTGCCGGGCGCAGGGTGTGGGGATTCATGGGAATTGAAGCCGTAGCCCGTCCGAATATAAATGGGTTTTACGACGTTTCGCCGTGTACGTACGTACCGGAGGAATGGCGGGATTGATTTTTTGGTACGTACGTACACAGCGTACGAGCGTAAATCACTCCTGTATAAAACCTTCGTGACGTACCCAAATGACAGGAAAAAGTCAGTCTTTTTTCTGTCAACGGACGGGGCGGTTTCGCAAAACAGCAGCCGTCCGTGCCGGACATTGGAAAGAGGAGCAGACAACTTTCTGATGTTCGGCAGAGGTCGCCGCAGCGACCGCATTACCCTCGGAGAGCCCCTCGGGAGAGCCCACGGCACTTTGCAGCCAGTATGGATGAAAGTGTCATAGTGGGTTATTACACTTCCGCAGAAGTGCCTTTCCAAAGCTACCTGTCTGCAAATCCCAAAGAAAGGAAGGAAAAATATGGCAAGAAATGACGGAGTTGACCGTACCTGTGCAAGAAATATGGATGTCACAGATAATGACATCGGAGATGCACAGGCACACAATGAGCGTGAAAAAGAAATATACAGTAACGAAGATATTATCCCGGAAAGAAGTTCCCTCAACGTACACTTCAAAGAACCTACCGGGAGCTACGCTGAAATGTTTGAGCAGATGAAAGCTGACAACATCATTTCCACCAGAGGTCTGAAGGCGGATGCCGTCCATTTCAACGAAATGGTCTTTGATGTGAACTCTGCGTACTTCGACAATCACGGCGGTTATGAATACGCCAGACAGTTTTATGAGGAAGCCTATAAATCCGCTGTGGAGATTGTTGGCGGTGAACAGTATATCCTCTCGGCAGTCATGCACGCTGACGAGATTAACCGGGCGATGTCCGAAGCACTTGGCAAGGACGTGTTCCATTATCATCTTCATGTGGTCTATGTCCCTGTGGTGGAGAAACAGATTTTGTGGTCGAAACGCTGCAAGGATGAAGCTCTCAGAGGAACGGTAAAGGAAACCATTATGCAGGTCAGCCGCAGTAAAAAGTGGCTGTCCAAACCTGCTGTGGACAAAGATGGAAAACCAATTCTGCAAGTCAATGGTAAGCCTGTTCTCCGAAAATCCTATTCTGTTTTACAGGATGATTTTTTTCAGCACATGAGAGCTGCCGGATATACCGATGTGGAACGTGGAGAGCGTGACAGCACCGAGGAACATCTGACTGTGACCCAGTTTAAGGTGGCAAAGGAAAAGCAGCGACTGGAAGCTGTGACGGCGGAACTGAACCAGAAAGAAGCACAGCTTGACGATACTACACAGGCTGCGGAGAAGAAAAAGCAGGAGCTTAAATCCCTGCAAGCACAGACTAAGGCGGCAACCGGAATAGCGGTGACGGTTCAGGAGCTGGAGTCGATGGGTAAGAAATCTTTTACCGGGAACATCGTCTTGACACCCGATGAATGCCGTACTCTCAAAAATTATGCTGTCAGCAGCTTTGCTGAAAAAGCGGAGAAATTAAAATACCAGCAGAAATATGAAACAGCCAAGAAAGATGCTGGGGTATGGAAAAAACGATATGAGAAACTTCTGGAACAGGCTCAGCCGTATCTGGATGCTGTCAAGCTCGCACCTGAAAGGGTACGGGCTTTTCTTAATGCCGTTTTGACCAGAGGAAAAGAGAAACAGGACATTCCGCAGGAACGTGGACGAAAAAGAAAGGAGAGCACTATTGACAGATAAATGGAATGGTTTTGCCGATTTACTTGCAAATTTAATAGAAAAATATGCGGCGGTTCTGGATATTGATAATCTTCCAGAGCCGCCGTCTTGTTTGGAGGAAGAAAACACATCTGAAGAACCCAGTGACACTATTGAATTGATGGAAAAGCAATGATATAATAGTCGTGGAATAAGTGTCCAAACTCTATGCGAGAGCTACTGTTCTCAACGCATAGAGCTACATAGAATAAAAGCGCAATACCCCGTTGCACAATTAGAAATGAGGTGTTCCGGTGAACAATTATGATGATATGAATCAAAAATCCAATATGATTATTTACACAACAGAAGATGGATTGACAAAAATTGAAACCACATTTGATGAGGATACCGTGTGGTTATCCATTGACCAGATGGCAGAGTTGTTCCAGAGAGATAAATCTACTATTTCAAGACATATAAAAAATGTATTTTCCGAAGGCGAGCTGCAGCGAGAGTCAGTTGTTGCAAATTTTGCAACAACTGCGGCAGATGGAAAAACCTATCAGGTTGACTACTATAATCTTGATGTTATCATTTCTGTCGGCTATCGTGTAAAATCCAAGCGTGGCACACAGTTCAGAATCTGGGCAACTAACATTCTCAAAGAATACATGAAAAAAGGTTTTGCTTTGGATGATGAACGATTGAAAAATCTGGGCGGCGGTGGATATTTCAAGGAACTGCTTGAAAGAATCAGAGACATCCGTGCATCGGAAAAGGTGTTTTATCGTCAGGTGCTTGAAATCTATGCCACCAGCATTGACTACGACCCGAAAGCGGAAATCTCTATCCGTTTTTTCAAAAAGGTTCAGAATAAAATTCATTATGCCATTCACGGACAGACTGCGGCAGAAGTGATTTATACAAGAGCGGATGCGGAAAAAGAGTTCATGGGACTTACCACCTTTGCCGGTAATCAGCCGACACTCAAAGAAGCGATTGTTGCGAAAAACTATCTGAATGAGAAAGAGCTTCGTGCTATGGGACAACTTGTATCCGGGTATCTGGATTTTGCGGAACGTCAGGCAGAGCGTGAACAGGCAATGACGATGCAGGACTGGGCAGAGCATCTGGATCGCATTCTTACCATGAGTGGAGAGCAGCTTTTAATTGGAAATGGAAGCATTACTCATAAGCAGGCTGTTGATAAAGCGACTGGAGAATATCGAAAATATAAGACAAGAACGCTCAGCGACGTGGAAAATGATTATTTAAATTCGATAAAGATGTTGGAACAGAAAACTGACGGCAAAAAATAACAGACGATGAAAGCTGAATTATGCCACAGGCTGTGGCACAAATGAGGATGGCGATATGAAAGAAAAAACAAAAGTATATATTTATACGAGAGTATCTACTGCCGTTCAGGTAGACGGTTACTCCTTGGATGCTCAGAAATCAAGAATGAAAGCCTATGCTGAGTTCAACGATTTTGAAATCGTCGGTGAATATGAGGATGCCGGTAAATCGGGAAAGTCCATTGAGGGCAGATTGGAATTTAACCGCATGATGGAGGATATCAAGTCCGGTAAAGATGGCGTGTCCTATGTGCTGGTGTTCAAGTTATCACGTTTTGGCAGAAATGCGGCAGATGTGCTGTCTACCTTACAGGTGATGCAAGATTTCGATGTCAATCTGATTTGTGTGGAGGATGGCATTGATTCTTCCAAAGATGCCGGTAAGCTGATGATTTCCGTGCTTTCTGCGGTTGCCGAGATTGAGCGTGAGAATATCCGTGTTCAGACGATGGAAGGCAGAATCCAGAAAGCTCGTGAGGGTAAATGGAACGGTGGTTTTGCTCCCTACGGATACAAATTGGAAAAAGGTATGCTGTATATCAACGAGGAAGAAGCCGAGGCAATCCGCATTATCTTTGACCAGTATGTGCATACCGATATAGGAGCTAACGGACTTGCGAAATACCTTGCCAATCACGGTATCAACAAAATTCAGCGGCAGAATGGAAAAAATCCTCTGTTTGATGCAGCCCTGATTCGCAGAATTTTGAAAAATCCCGTTTACTGTGGTAAAATTGCTTACGGCAGGAGAAGAACAGAAAAGGTACATGGAACTCGCAATGATTACCGACTTGTGGAGCAGGAAAATTATCTGTTAGTTGACGGTCTGCATGAAGCCATTGTATCAGAAGGACTCTGGCATGAAGCCCAAGTAAAACTTCTTGCTCAGGCGAAGAAGTATGAAAAGGTCAACAACGGTAAAGACAACAAGGTACACCTGCTGACCGGATTACTTAAATGTCCTATTTGCGGAGCCGGAATGTACGGCAACAAAAGCATCAAGCACAAGCCGGACGGCACGAAATATAAGGATTTCTTCTATTATGGCTGCAAACACCGCACTATGACCCGTGGTCATAAGTGTGAATACAAGAAGCAAATCAATGAGGAATTGCTGGACGGTGCTGTTGCAGAGGTTATTATCAAACTGGTCAGCAATCCGAAGTTTGCGGCGATGATGCAGCAAAAAATCAATATGAAGATAGATACATCCGCCATTGAACAGGAGATTGCCAATTATGAAAAACAGCTTCGTCAGAGCTATGCTACGAAGTCCCGTTTGATTGATGAGATTGATACCCTTGACCCAGATGATAAGCACTACATCAAGCGTAAAGCAGACCTTGATGATCGCCTTTATAAAATGTATGATAAGATAGAGGATACGGAGAATCTGTTGATTGAAGCCAGAGCAAAGAAAATGGCAATAGAAGCAGAAAAACTCACTGCTGACAATATCTACAAAGTGCTGATTTATTTTGAAAAGCTGTACGCTGTCATGGACGAGCAGGAGAAGCGACAGATTATGGAATCGCTGATTTCTGAAATCCATATCTATGAGGAACGACAGCCAAACGGTCAGTGGCTCAAATCCATCAAATTCAAGCTTCCGATTATTGAGGAAGATATGGAAATGAGTTTGGACAGTGATACACATGTCGAGGCCGTCATTGGACTTATACGATCTTAAATAACCTCTTATGAAAGGACAGGAGAATTCGATGAAAGAAACTTCTCGCTGTCAGCTGTTTTCTCAAGGGTGCGGTGGGTGCCCCTTTCTTCCCTTTCCCTATGAAGAACAGCTACGAAAAAAACAAAAACGCGTGGAATCCCTTCTTGCAAGATTTGGTGCTGTACAGCCGATTTTGGGAATGGAGGATCCTTGGCATTATCGCAACAAAGCAATTTCCACTTTTTCTGTAACTGGGAGACAGCTGATAAGCGGTATTTATCGCCAGGGAACGCATCAGGTTATCCCTGTGAAGAATTGTCTGCTTCACCATCCGGCACTGGATCAGGCAATTGAAGCTGTGCGCCAGGCCGCCCGGGCCTGCCATTATGAACCCTTTCATGAAGACCGACGAACTGGCCTGTTGCGCCATGTTCTTGTAAGGCACAGTTTGGCTACTGATCAAGTTCTGGTCGCACTGGTAACCTCAACCCCTGTATTGCCCGGATCCAAAGCTTTTGTAACTCAAGTCCGCTCCCTTTGCCCTCAAATCAGTACCATCGTGCAAAACATTAATTCCCGATACTCCAGCGCTGTGCTAGGTCCCAGCGAAAAGGTACTATACGGCAAAGGCTATATTGAGGACACCCTTTGTGGGATTCGTTTTCGACTTTCTGCATCCAGCTTTTATCAAATCAATCCTGTTCAGACGGAAGTTCTTTATCGCACAGCTATCCAGATGGCACAGCTGTCCGCGTCACAGACGGTGATTGATGCATATTGTGGTGTGGGGACCATCGGCTTGGCTGCCGCTTCACACGCTGGCCGCGTTATCGGGGTAGAATCCAATCGACAGGCCGTTTTATGCGCCATCCAAAATGCTCGTTCTAATCAGATTACAAACACGCGTTTTTACTGCGAAGACGCAACCGAGTTTCTCCAACAGCAGGCGGCTCGGGCTGCACATGTGGATGTGCTTTTTATGGACCCACCTCGGGCCGGTAGTACGCCCGCTTTTCTGGATGCGCTTTGTCAGATTGCTCCCCCAAAAGTTGTATATATTTCCTGCAATCCCGAAACACAACAGCGCGACTTGGACTTTCTATGTCGCCGCGGTTGGAAAGTTCTCAAAATCCAACCTGTGGATTTATTTCCTCATACGGAACATATCGAGACGGTCGTACTTTTGTCCAAACTCAACACCAAGCAGCATATCGAGGTGGAGTTGAATCTGGACGAGCTGGATTTGACATCGGCGGAGAGTAAAGCCACCTATGATGAGATCAAAGCCTATGTGCTGGAAAAGCACGGCCTGAAGGTGTCCAGCCTGTATATCTCCCAGGTTAAGCGGAAGTGCGGGCTAGATGTGGGGCAGAATTATAATCTGTCAAAGAAAGAAGACGCGAAAGTGCCACAGTGCCCGCCGGAAAAGGAAGCTGCAATTATGGATGCACTAAAGCATTTTCAAATGATTTGATGGCAAGCCTGTCTTACTCAAAGCAAAACGTGGTCTGGGATTCCAATATCCAGACTACGTTTTTGTCAATCAATAGCTCACGATTTCGTGATTTTTATTTGTCTTTTAGCACAATATCCGTTATACTAGTAAATAGGAAAAATCAGGAGGTGCGGGATGGCAATCAGTTACAATCGGCTGTGGAAACAGTTGATCGACCATGGTTTGAGCAAAACCGACATGATGCACCGTGCAAGAATCAGCACCAATGTTTTAGCACGATTAAGTAAAGGTGAGCCTGTCTCCATGGACAGCATGGAAAAAATCTGCACCGTGCTGGGATGCAATATCGGAGACGTGATGGAATTTATCCCTGATACAGAAAACGGAGGAATAGATGCATGATTACGGGTGTGATTAAAAATAAAGTAGATAAAATCTGGACGGACATCTGGGCGGGCGGCATTACCAATCCTCTAACCGTCATCGAACAGCTGACCTATCTTATGTTTATCCGCTCTCTGGACGAAAAAGAGCTGGAAACGGAAGAATTTGAGCATATGACCGGCGAGAAGATGGAGAAGATTTTCCCCCAGTCCGCCGTTGGACAGTCCATGCGCTGGAGTAAATTCAAGAACAACGATCCCCGCGATATTTTCAATGTAATTTCCCAGCGGGTCTTCCCTGCTATCAAAAACATGAAACATGGCCGCCTGCCGGACTTCACCGAGCAGGGGGAACTGGTGGAAATCGCCGACGATTCCAGCAGTGATGTGCAGAATGAGACGGCCTTTGCCCGGTACATGAGCGATGCGATGTTCCTGATTCCTACGCCGCAGGTGTTGCAAAAAATCATCACAGGGTTGGATGACCTGTATGAGCATGACATTGCCGATTTGGATATGCAGGGCGACTTGTATGAGTACATGCTGGGCAAACTGGCTACCGCTGGGCAGAACGGCCAGTTTCGCACTCCCAAGCACATCCGGGAAATGATGGTGGAGTTATTGCAACCCACCCCGAACGACACCATCTGCGACCCGGCCTGCGGCACGGCAGGCTTTCTGGTCTCCGCCGCGGAGTACATTCGCAACCACTACGAGGATACCATGACTTCCGAGCAGTGGGAGCACTTTGCTGGGGATGCCTTCACCGGCTTTGACACAGACCGCACCATGCTGCGCATTTCTGCGATGAACATGATGCTGCACTCCATCAGCCACCCGGAGATCGACTACAAGGACAGTGTTTCCAAGCAGAATCAGATCAGCGATAAGTTTACCATGTGTCTGGCAAATCCGCCTTTCAAGGGCACCGTGGACGCGGAAAGCATCAACGACAACCTGAAAGCCGTGACCAACACCAAAAAGACCGAGCTGTTGTTTCTGGCCCTGTTCCTGCGGATGCTGAGAAAGGGTGGTCAGTGCGCCTGCATCGTGCCGGACGGCGTGCTTTTCGGCTCCTCCAAGGCGCACAAAGCTATTCGCAAAGAACTGGTGGAGAACCATCAGCTGCGGGCGGTGATCTCTATGCCCTCCGGCGTGTTCAAGCCTTATGCGGGCGTGTCCACGGCGGTGCTGGTGTTCACCAAGACCGGAGCGGGCGGCACGGAAAATGTGTGGTTCTATGATATGAAAGCCGACGGTTTTTCCTTGGACGACAAGCGCAGCGAAATTGCGGAAAATGACATTCCCGACATCATCGAGCGGTTCCACCATCTGGACCAGGAAGCTGACCGCCAGCGCACAGAGCAGAGCTTTCTTGTGCCGAAACAGGAAATCGCAGACAACGACTATGACCTGTCCATCAACAAGTACAAAAAGGTGGAGTATGTGCCGGTGGAGTACCCCTCTACCACAGAACTGATGGCAGACCTGCATGAGCTGGAACTGGAGATTACCGCAGGGCTGGCGGAATTGGAGGAGATGCTATGATGGCGAGGTTAGAAGAAATTTGTGCGATAAATATGGGACAGTCTCCGGATTCTTCCACATACAACGAAGATGGTAACGGCCTTCCGTTTTTTCAGGGAAATGCAGATTTTGGAGAGATTTATCCTGCGGTTCGTATGTGGTGCTCTGAGCCAACCAAAATAGCACGGGAAAAAGATATTTTAATCTCTGTTCGTGCACCAATTGGCGCGTTGAATATCGCAAATTGTGAATGCTGTATAGGCCGAGGGTTAGCTGCTTTAACGGTAAACGAGGATATTTGTGCTCAGGAATATTTATGGCATGCGTTATCAGGTAAGGTTGACGAACTAAATTCCAAAGGTACTGGAAGTACATTCAAGGCCATCAATAAAAAAACACTTTCTGAAACAGAAATTCCCCTTCCACCCATTGACGAACAGCACAAAATTGCAGCAGTGCTGGACAAGGTTAGCGACCTGATTGCGAAACGTCAACAGCAGCTGGATAAGCTGGATGAGATGATCAAGGCAAGGTTTATGGAGATTTTTGGAGATTCAGAAACTAACACCAAAAATTGGCGTGTTTTGCCGATGTCTAAAATATGTTCTGTAGGTTCAAGTAAGCGTATTTATCAAAGCGAACAATCTTCTTCTGGTGTCCCTTTTTGGAGAATTTCTGATTTAACCAGCCTAATTACCACAGGAACAGTTACCCCTGAGTTATATATACCTGAAGAACGGTATAAAGAACTCAAGACGCAAGGACAAGTTCCTGCCCCTGGTGATATATTGATAACTTCAAGAGGAACACTTGGGCAATGTTATATTGTAAAAGTAAATGATAGATTTTACTTTCAAGACGGGATGATTAGCTGGCTTTCTGGATATATGGATGGTGTAACCCCGCTATATATTTCGTATCTGTTTACAATGCCAGGATTTAGAAAGCAAATAGATTCCATGCAGGCAGGTTCAACTGTTGCCTATTTATCTATAACAATGATAAAAAAACTCAAAGTGATGTTGCCTGACATAGAAAGTCAACAACAGTTCGCTTCTTTCGTCAGCAAAACGGAGAAAACAAAAATCACCATCAGCCGCAGCCTCGAAAAGCTTGAAACGTTGAAAAAGGCGCTGATGCAGGAATACTTTGGGTGAGGTAAGAAAATGGAAGAATATAAATTAACACTGGGGATGGAACCCACAGACGATTATAAAAAAGCAAAGCAGGATTTGATTCAGGCAATGAGATCAATTCAAAAATTATCCCCTCAACAGCAGCAAATGTTGGCAGAGGAGTTATTTGGAGCAGCAAATGTTATGGTTTTGAGTCAAATACTACGCCAGTATCTGAGGTGAATATAAAGTATGTTAGAGTTTATAAAAGATAACTGGGCAAACATTTTGCTTATTATCGTAGGTAGCTTTGCCCTTGCAACTTACATATTGCAGGAACGGAAGAAAAAGATTGATGCAGCTTCTCTTATCGTCCTTCAAATCGATGAATTCCAGGAGCGATTAAGGGAAATCTCTACGTTCATTGTTGACGGACAATTAAACGAAACGGCGTTCTATGAATCACTACCCTTGATGGATACGGATTATTGGAACAAGTACAAACATTACTTTGTCCGAAAAATGGACGCGACCAGCTATACAGCACTGAATCAACTATATGAGTATGTGTCAGAGATTCAGGAACAACAGATGCTCATGAAGGCTTTCCAAAAGAATTCCTTTCAGATAACACAAAATATTTTGGCAAATATAGAATCGCAGTTTATTGTGGCCGATCTTAATAATGCTTGTACCGGAGTTACAGCGCAAAATATCACTTCTGCTATGGGAAATATGATTCCGCAAGGCGTTTCGGAAGCAGATCGAAATACGCTTAACGCAATGGTGCAACAAATAGCGGCACAGAATCCCAATTTTGATATGAATCGTTTTTGGAGCCTCTATAATCAGCAAAGAATTTGGACGAAGTCTATCATTAACCAAGGGACATTAACTTCTTATACCCCTGTCCAAATTCGTATAAGTTTAGAGAAAATGCTAAAGAAATATTCGATGCTTGAAATTAGCGGAACAGAAGGCTATCAAATGCTCAAAAAGACTTCTAAACAAAAGTTTTAAGCAAGTGAGAGGTCTATTATGGAAGAAGATGTTACAAAGATATATGAGGAATATTCGGAGGAACTTCTGTTTTGCAAATATTTTATAGCTGAAAAGTTAAAACATCATGCTGAGATGGGTAGATGTGGAGAAAACATTCTCAAAAAATGTCTCCAGGAACGGTTTCAAATGCTAGAATTTGTTACCGGCTTTATTGCTTGGGCCAATCATCAAAGCCCACAATGTGACATCATCGTATGTAGGAAAAATTTTTATAGACGTCAACTAGCCGGAGACATTTTCCTGGTTGAACCAAATGATTGCATAATGGTTATAGAAGTCAAAGGAAATGCGACCTTGGATGATTTAACAGAAACGATTGAAAAAATAAATTTTTCCAATTGCATGATGAAACAAAACATATAAAATTAGCGATGTTTGCATTTAAAACTCGTATTGGAAAACAACGATTATATAAAGAGTTCGGTTATAAATATGACAGAAGTACAAAAGGATATATCCAGGAACGGCTTCCAGAAGAAAAGACATTAGACTATTTTGTATGCTTACATAGAGAGAGCCTAACTAGCTCAGCACGGGATAAACAAGTATTCTTCTTGAAAGATGGGCAAGATCGGCAGTTCTATGTACTAGATAACCATTTTCCAATAATGCAGAATTTTTCGAGGCTAATACAAAGCTTGCAGAATTAGGGCTAGATAAAATGATGATTTCTTGATCGATTTTAGTGCTGAGACCGCGATGCTGAGAAGATTTGAATATAGGAAATATTGGTGGGAGCAACATTGTCATGGAATATACAGAGGTTTTAGACAAGCAAATCACGAGAAAACAACATTATGTCCCCAAGGCTTACTTAAAAAACTTTTCTGTGAGTAATCAAAAATCAGAACAAGTTTATGTTGTTTTTGCTAATGATGAAAATGCAAAAATGGTTTCAATCGACAATATTTGCTGTCGTTCTTACCTATATGATCAAATTGCAATTGATCCAGATAGCAAAACTCATGTTTTTGCAGCACCAAATGAGATCGAGAACAGTTTTATCGAACTGGAAGGCGAATACGCAACAATTATCTCAAAGATAAAAAATGCTTTACGAGATTCAGATGAATTTGAGTTGGCGCGGGTGGAAATTGATAAACTAAGGCAATTTATGTCATCACTACTGTTTAGAAACCCTGTTTTTGTACATCTGTCAAATTATATTATTGATACACAATACAAAAACGATCCGCAGCATATTAAACATGTAAAGGACATGTTTCCTGATGTACCGCAAAATGTTTACCTGGCCATGCTGGCAAACGAGTTTTTGAAGATAAACATTGCTCCGGATGTTGGCTTGTTTCCTCGGGCTTTGGCTGAGACAATGAAGGAATCGCAACTGTGTATTTTTAAAGCCAAAGGCTCCGTATTTGTTACAAGCGATATGCCGGTAGTCAATATTTACGGTGAAAAAGATGGTATAGAATATGACTTGCTTGGTATGCCAATTACGCCAGAATTATTTTTGGCGTTTGTCGATACTGTTCAGCGCGTTCCCAGAATAATCATAATTGATGACAACAGTGTAAAGCGCATGAACAGCAAGCAGATAAATAAAGAGCTGTTAATTTCTAACCGTATAGACTTATTATCGTATATTGATTTTTCAATAGATGCCGAAAAAGAAGATGATGAACAGGTTTACCAACTACTTCATACAGATAAGGAAACCGCGTTGAAACAATATGAGGACATGATGAGTTCAAAAGAAATAAAATACTGGAGATGATGTGATGACTAACTTCTCCTTTCTCAAAGCCAAAACTGAATATGCCCTCTTCGCCCCCGCCTGCATGGAAGCTGAGAAAATTTATGTTTCTGCTCCTGCCATGTGTGCAGTAGGCTGCCGTAAGGCATTGGAGCTGGCAGTAAAATGGGTATATGCAGCGGACAAGTCCATGAAAATGCCCTACAAAGACAATCTGCAATCCCTCATTCACGAGCCAACTTTCCGCTTCGCTGTGGACTCCGACACTTGGGGCAAGATGCCTTTTATCATCAAGTTGGGCAATCTGGCGGTACATACCGAGCGCAGCGTTCAGCCAAGTGATGCGCTTGCTTCTCTGCGCGGTCTGTTTGAGTTTGTGCAGTGGATCGACTATTGCTATGGCGCGGACTATCAGGAGCGCACCTTCGACGAGAATCTTGTCCCCACCGGAAAGGTGGCGGTGGACACCCGGAAAATCAAGGAACAGGAAAGTCTGCTGGACCAGAAAGATGCCGAGATCGAGGCGCTGCGCAAGCAAATCGAGCAGATGTCCACCCGATACACCGCCGAAAAGGAGCAGCATCAGAAGGAACGCACCTTCCAGCCGGAGGACCTCTCGGAATTCAAGACCCGCAAAATCTACATCGACGTGGACCTCAAACTGATGGGCTGGAAGTTCACCGGCCCAGATGCTGATGTACAGGAGGAGTATCGTGTGGAGGATATGGCCGGGATGCCAGGTCAGCCTGGCTTCTGCGACTATGTGCTGTTTGGAAAGGACGGCCTGCCCCTGGCGGTGGTGGAAGCCAAGCGCACCAGCAAGGACCCAAACATTGGACGCAAACAAGCGGTTTTGTATGCGGATTGTCTGGAACGGAAATTTGGCCGCCGCCCCATGATGTTCACCACCAATGGCTTTGAAACCTACTTCTGGGATGACCAGACCGCCCCGCAACGGAAGGTCAGTGGCATTTTCAGCAAGGATGACCTGCAAAAGCTGATGAACCGGCGCACCGAGCGGATGGATTTGATGGGCGTTTCCATTGATGACAAAATCACTGACCGGTATTACCAGAAGGAAGCCATCCGAGCGGTGTGCGAACAGATTACGCAGGGGTTCCGCAAGCATCTGCTGGTGATGGCCACCGGCACCGGCAAAACCAGAACCGCGTCCAGCCTGACCGATGTGCTCAGCCGAGGCAAATGGGTGACCAACATTCTGTTTCTGGCCGACCGCACCGCGCTGGTGAAGCAGGCAAAGGACGATTTCAAGAACTATCTGCCGGATATGTCCCTGTGCAACCTCTGCTCCAACAAGGACGACCGGAACGCCCGCATTGTGTTCTCCACCTATCCGACCATCCTCAACGCCATTGATGACACCAAGTCCAAGGACGGGCGGCAGCTGTTTACTCCGGCGCACTTCGACCTGATTATCATTGACGAAAGCCACCGGAGCATCTTCAAAAAGTACCGGGCCATCTTTGAATATTTTGACGCCTTCATGGTGGGTCTGACCGCCACGCCGAAGACCGATGTGGATCGGAACACCTACGACTTTTTCGAGATGGAACACGGCGTGCCCACCTATGCCTATGATTATGAAACGGCGGTGCAACAGGACCATGTGCTGGTTCCCTATTACAACTACGAGGTCAAGACCCGTTTTCTGGAAGAAGGCATCTCCTATGATGATTTGTCCGAAGAGGACAAAGAGCGATATGAGGATGATTTCATCGAAGACGGTCAGTTGCCAGACTTTATCCCCTCTGCTGCCCTCAATAAATTTGTGTTCAACGAAACCACCGTGGACATCGTACTGCAAGACCTGATGGACCGGGGTATCAAGGTGGCGGGCGGCGACCGTCTGGGGAAAACCATCCTGTTTGCCCAGAACAAACGCCACGCGGAGTTTATTCTGGAGCGGTTCAATAAGCTGTACCCCCAGTACCGGGGCAGCTTCGCCCAGCGGGTCATTTGCGACGACGCCTATGCCCAGACCATCATTGATGATTTCAAGCAGCCGGAAAAAGAACCGCACATTGCCGTATCGGTGGACATGATGGACACCGGCATCGACGTGCCGGAATGCGTCAATTTGGTGTTTTTCAAAAAGGTTCGGTCAAAGGCAAAGTTCTGGCAGATGATTGGCCGCGGCACCCGGCTATGCAAAGGGCTGGCCTGCGTGGACCAGATTGACGGAACCTATACCGACAAGCGGCGCTTTCTGATTTTTGACTACTGCGGCAACTTCGAATACTTCCGGCAGCACAAAGAAGGCTACGAAACCAGAGAAACCAAAACGCTGTCGGAAAACATCTTCGGCAAACAAATCAAAATCGCCATGGCGCTGCAGGAAAACACCTTTGCCGGTGAGGATTATCAGGCATGGCGCAAGGAGATTGTCAACACCTGTCACAAGCAGGTGATGGCGCTCAACTCAGACCTGATTGCCGTAAAATTGCGGATGCAGTATGTGGAGAAATATAAAAAGCCGGAAGCCTTCGTGTCCATAAGCGAAGGTGGCAAGGGCGAGTTGCTCACACAGATTGCACCTCTGGTACGCTCAGACGAGGCTGACGAGTTTGCAAAGCGGTTTGATAATTTCATGTATGGCCTAATTCTGGCACACATCGAGCAGATGCCCGCTTTCCAGTATGCAAAAAAGCAACTGTGCGACACCGTTTCCCTACTGGAGCGTAAGGCCAGCATTCCGCAGATCAAGGCAAAGTTGCCCATGCTTCAGGAGATTCACACCGATGCATTTTGGGACGCGAATGATATTTTGCTGTTTGAGCAGGTTCGGAAGGAGCTGCGGGAGCTGATTCGATTTTTAGACGAAGGTGGCGTAGCACAGAGGCAGATTGTCACCAAGCTGACTGACCCGATTATTGACAGTCAGGAGGGCGTCCAGCTGGAAGCTGCCTATGACTTTGAAGACTACCGTGCCAAGGTCAATCGCTATGTGAACGAGCATGGAAATACGCTGGCCATATATAAGCTGACCCATAATATTCCGCTGGCTATGGGCGATTATCAGGAACTGGAGCGGGTGCTAACTAGCGAATTGGGCAGCAAAGAAGATTATGCCCGAGAGTTTGGCGACACACCCTTTGGCTTGCTCATTCGCAAGATCGCTAAGCTAGATCATGAAGCGGCTATGCAGGCGTTTTCCGCTTTTATCAATGACCAATCTCTGAATCAAAAGCAGATTGCTTTTGTAAACAAAATCATCAATCATATTGAGTTGAACGGATATATGGAAAATGTCGCAGAGCTGACCAAGCCACCGTTTGACAAGCCAATCAGTTTTATCAAATTGTTTGATGCAAAAACCAGAACCGCTTTGATGGAGACTATCAATCAGGTTCGAGAAAACGCGGTTCAAATTACAGCGTCATAAACAATGAACCAGGCACGGAAATTCACCCTTATTCTGGGTGGATTTTCGTGCCTGGTCTTTTCTGTTCGGGTATGGGGGCACTATTGTGCAGGAGCAGGATGGATAGCCACTGCACGGACAGGCGAGGTGTCCAGAGGGGCAAAGCCCCTTTGGCTCTGGGTCATCCAATAGGGGCGAGTAGCATCCCTGTTGGCAAAGGGAGTCTAGAGGGGAACAGCGTTCCCCTTGGCGGGAGGTTTCCAAAGGAGGGCAGTGCCTTCCTTGGCACACGACTTTCCCTCGGAAAGTCTAGTGTGTTATACCTTTGCTTCCGTCTGACGCGGGAAAGGGGCTGACGGTGTACTCTGCGGTGCGGCAGAGGGTGGCGGCAAACGCTTTTTCGCGGCAGTAGGACAGGCGGATTTTGTGATGTGAGCTACAGCACAAACGCAGGATTTTTGAGAAACAAAATCCGCCTGTCCGGAAAAGGAAGCAGAGGTATATAAAAGCCTTCGTCCCACCACAGCGCTGCCTTTGTTTCAGCGTTTCTTCCGCTTTCCCTTGCCGTGGGTCATGGTCGTTTTCCCACGCTGGCTGATGGGAGTTTTCAGGTGTTTGGACAGCTTTAGTACCTCGATCAAGTTGACAAATTGTTCCATTGTGATGGCATCGTAATCAATCCCCAATGTGGAAAGCAATGCTTTCGCTTTCTTTTCCTCGGAGCTTCCCTCAAAGTTCATCGCATCCTGTAACTGATCCTGCATAGTTGCTGCAAGGGAGATTTCATCCGCCGTCATGGTGTCGGGGCGGTGTTCACTCCGAATGTCACGAAGGATACCTTTCAGATCATCCGCAATCAGGCTTCCGAAATATTCATCTTCCCGAATCTGCGCCACTTCTAATGTCCGCAGATGCAGGTCATTTTCTTCGCCGCCATTTTTCATCAATGCCATCTGCCGGACAGCTTCCAGCACGGCATTCATATCGTTGACCCGCATATCCGCGATCCGGTCAACGTAAATCTCAGCGTCCAGCATGAACCGCTGGAAATCCTTGTGGCAGATCAGCTCCGACAGCAGCCGGTGGTTGAACTTGCCCGTTTTCAATACATCAATCGAAGCATCACTCAAATGCAGCTCATGCAGAGCTGTGTTTGGGTGATTTTTTATTTCCGTCCCATCAGATAGTCGCAGGAAACACCGTAATAGTCCGCCAGCAACACAATGCTGTACGGGCTGATGTCCTTGCCGTTATCTGATTCATATTTGCCAAGTGCGGATTTCGAGATACCCACCTCGGCGGCAAGCTGCTCCAAGGTCAGCCTTCGCTCTACTCGTAAATCTTTCAACCGCTCTCCGATTGTCAGCTTGACTTGCATACAGCAGTCTCCTTTTCCATTTTTCTGTATTATATCATGCTTTTCCGCTTTGTGTCTCAAAGCGTGGAAAATTTCAACTTCCACCCCACTTTTCCTACCTCTCGGATATACGGGAAAGAGCCTGTTTTCTTACTAAAATTTAAACGTAAACCACGCAGCACCTTGAAAATTTCATGACCGTCCGATGAGGATATGCTTTCCAGAGAAGTATCGCATTCAGCGTACCAAGGAAGAGACAACGCCAGGGTAAGGACTCGGGCAGGAACGGCATCGGGTAGAACGGCGAAGTTCAATTATTTTATAGGAGGAAACAGGTATGGATTTATTTACACAAGTCAAGATGGCAGTTTCCGTAAAAGAGGCTACCGAATACTATGGATTGGAAGTAAAACGTGGCAGCATGGTCTGCTGTCCCTTCCACAATGACCGTACACCCAGCATGAAGCTGAACGAGGATTACTTTTACTGCTTTGGCTGTGGGGCAACTGGTGACGTGATCGACCTTGTGGCAAAGCTGTTCAACCTGAGCAGCTATGACGCAGCGAAAAAGCTGACGGATGACTTTGGGATCGACCCGGACAAGCCCCCGGCTGCGGCAGCGCTGCGGAAAACAAAATATCCGCTGGCAAAGACGTTCCAGAATGAGACGCTGCATTGTCAGCGGATATTGTGCGATTATCTGCATCTTTTGGAGCATTGGAAGATGCAGTACGCACCCAAAACGCCGGAGGATACTCTTGATGACCGCTTTGTGGAAGCCTGCCAGATGCTCGATTATATCGAGGATCTGACAGATATTTTAACCTTTGCGGAGCTGGAGGCTCGTGTGAAAACTGTGGATATGCTTCCAAAGGACGGCATGATCGACCGGCTGGAAGAACGCCTGAAAAGGACGGCAAAGGAGGTGGATGCCCGTGACGAAACGGAAATCGGCTGATTTAGACGCGCCCATCTGGTTTGACGGCACGAATATTAACGAGGCACTGTTCTGTGATGAATTTCTGAACAGCCGGAAAATCATCTTTGCCAACGGTGCTTTCTTCACGCCGGACGGCAGGGTGACCGACGATCTGCCGCTCCGGGGCGAAATCTATGAGAAACTGAAATGCTGCGCTGTGAACAATATCCCTCGAAAGATCACCAACATTCTGGAAGTGATGAAGCTAGCAGCTCATGTAGAGGACTTTACACCGGAAGCAGATAGAGTCCATCTGGCAAACGGCACTTTGAAGCTAGACGGCAGTTTCACCGAGGGCAGACCGACCATTGCACGGAGCAGACTGCCGGTGGCATACCGCCCTGACGCACCGGCTCCCGTTCGGTGGCTTTCCTTTCTGGATGGACTTCTTTACACGGAGGACATTCCAACCTTACAGGAGTTTATTGGCTATTGCCTGATTCCCAGCAATAAGGGGCAACGCATGATGGTGATTAAGGGAAACGGTGGTGAAGGAAAATCGCAGATCGGAGCTGTGCTGGGGGCGCTTCTCGGCAGCAACATGAAGGACGGCAGCATCGGTAAAATTTCTGAAAACCGGTTTGCCCGCGCGGATCTGGAACACATTCTGTTGTGTGTGGATGACGATATGCGAATGGAAGCACTGCGGCAGACCAGCTATGTCAAGTCCATCGTGACCGCCCAAGGAAAAATGGATTTGGAGCGCAAGGGTAAGCAGAGCTATCAGGGCTGGATGTTTGCCCGGCTGCTGGCGTTCTCCAATGGCGATCTGCAAGCGCTATATGACCGAAGCGACGGATTTTACCGCCGCCAGCTTGTACTGACCACCAGGGAAAAGCCTGTGGGACGGATAGATGATCCCGACCTTGCGGAGAAAATGAAAGCTGAAGCCGAGGGCATCTTCCTGTGGGCGTTTGAGGGCTTGCAGCGGCTGGTTGCCAACAACTTCAAATTCACAGAGAGCCAGCGTACGCGGGATAATCGGGAGGCAGTCAAGCGGGATAGCAACAACGTCTTTGATTTTCTGGAATCCGAGGGCTATATCCGGCTGAAGGCGGACTGCACCATCAGCTCTAAAGACTTATACGAAATTTACCGGATGTGGTGTGAGGAAAATAATCTGACACCGTTAAAGCGCCGCAGCTTCAGCGAGAGCGTGATTGCGAACCAAAGCAAGTACAATCTTGAATACTGCAACAAGATCACCAATGCTGCCGGACGGCGTGTATGGGGCTTCTTCGGTATTGAAGCGATTGCCAGACCTAATATAAACGGGTTTTCTGATGTTTCAGAGCATACGTACGTACCGGAGGACTGGCGATGATTTTTCTGCGACTGCGCCGTGTACGTATGTACGTTTTACTTTCCTGAAACGCCGCTATATGAAAAACTCTGATCGGCAAAGCCTATATTTTCGGGCACGAAATCAAGCCAAGTGAAATCCGTAAATTATTTGCCTGATGGCAGAAATGGTTTCACGGAATCGCGCTTCTCGGAACAGCAAAGCGAGTACGTGGAAGCGTGGAGAATCACACGTTTTAGAGTAAAGTCACACAGAACAGAAAAGTCGATAGGTGCCACCTGTGAACAGGACATCATAACGGCGATTCTGAGCGGATTTGACGACAATAGAATTTTTCACGATACAGCGAAGCGAATGCGCCGAATGGCGTGTTGGCATCGCTTTTTCATTATCTGAATTTTGGAGGGAATTTGAATATGAATGTACGCAATGAAATCAAGGCGCAGATCGTCCGCGCCGGTTTTACGATGCAGGAGGTTGTCGATCTTCTTCATGACGAATATGGTTGGTCAGACAGCGTTTCTAACCTGTCTGCCAAGCTGCAAAGGGAGAGCATCCGATATAAAGAAGTCGTGGAGCTGGCCGATGTGCTGGACTGTGACATCGTGTGGGTAAAGCGAGGGGCGCGCCGATGAAAGCACAGTACGCCATTCTCCGCTTTGCCAAGTACAAAGGGCCGGAGATCGGGCACATCGAGTCCCACAACGAGCGCACCAAGGAGAAATACGCCAGCAATCCCGACGTGGACACGTCCCGCAGTCACTTCAATTTTCATCTGGTGACGCCGCAGCGCAAGTACCGCGAAGAAGCGGAAAAGCAGATCGCCGAGGCGGGCTGCCGCACCCGTTCAGACAGCGTGCGGCTGGTGGAGGCTCTTGTGACTGCAACGCCAGAGTTCTTCAAGGGTAAGAAGAAAGCTGAAATCAAAGCCTATTTTCAGGAGGCGCTGGATTTCATCCGGGAACACCAAGACCAGAAAACAATTATATCCGCCGTGGTGCATATGGACGAGAAAACGCCCCATATGCACCTTTCTTTTGTCCCGCTGACAGCGGATGGGCGGCTCTGTGCCAAAGAAATCGTAGGCAACAAGAAGAAGCTAACGCAATGGCAGGACAGGTTTTGGGAGCATATGGTCAAAAAATACCCGGATTTGGAGCGAGGCGAGAGCGCCAGCGAAACCGGACGCGACCATATCCCACCACGGGTGTTCAAGCAGATGGCTCGTTTGACAAAACAGGCGGAGCGGCTGGATATGCTGCTTTCCGATGTGAAGCTCAGCAACTACAAGGAGCGCACGGCGCAGGTCATGGCGTTTCTGGACAAGTATATTCCGGATGTTGCCGCAATGGAGACGCAGATGAAGAAGTATCAGAAATGTTTTGCCACGGCGGAAGCGGAAAAGGCAGTATTAAAAGCAGAAAACGAGAGCTTAACGGATGAGTTGGAAAAAAGTCAGCAGCAGAGCACCCTCAAGAAACTGCAAGATGCCAAGCTGCAAAGTGATTACGCGGCGGCGCAGGCTGTTCTTGAGCGGATTCCATCGGATATTATCAAGGCATACGCACAGCGGGGCAACCGGGAAAGGAAGGCTGATCAGTATAGCGCACTGGAATAAGGATGAATGGAGCGGCCTTGCCGATTTGCTTGCAAATCTGATAGAAAAATACGCGACAGTTCTGGATTTGGACAACCTTCCGGAACCGCCGTATTCTTTTGGCGACAAAGAAACTGTAAATAATTTGGAACATCCAGAGGAAAGCATTGAAAACATAGAAACGGCATGATATAATTATCGTGCAATTGATGTCCAAACTCAATGTGGGGAGAAAAAAGTGTCCCTGCATTGAGGTACATAAACTTGACGGAGTGAATGACATGAATGGAAAGAATAAAAATAACAATCCGTCCGAGATGATTATCTATACAACAGAAGATGGATTGGCGAAAATTGAAACGACCTTTGACGGCGATACGGTTTGGCTGTCCATTGACCAGATGGCAGAGCTGTTTCAGCGTGATAGAAGTGTGATTGGCAAGCACGTGCGAAATATTTTCAAAGAAGGAGAGCTTCAAAAGGAAGCAGTATGGGCAAAATTTGCCCGTACTGCCGCCGACGGAAAAGTGTATGATGTCGATTATTATAATCTTGATGTTATCATTTCTGTCGGCTACCGTGTGAAATCTCAGCGCGGCGTGCAGTTTCGTATTTGGGCAACGGGGATTTTGAAGGAGTATATGCGAAAGGGCTTTGCTCTGGATGATGAGCGACTGAAAAATCTGGGCGGCGGCGGATACTTCAAGGAGCTGCTGGAGCGTATTCGCGATATCCGCGCTTCCGAAAAGGTGTTTTATCGACAGGTGCTTGAAATCTACGCAACCAGTATTGACTATGACCCTAAGGCGGAAATTTCCATTCAGTTTTTCAAGAAAGTCCAAAATAAGATTCATTATGCCATTCATGGACAAACAGCGGCGGAGGTCATTTACACACGTGCCGATGCGGAGAAAGAGTTTATGGGCTTGACTACCTTTGCGGGCAGTCAGCCCACGCTGAAAGAGGCGGTAGTTGCCAAGAACTATCTGAACGAGAAAGAGCTTCGTGCTATGGGGCAGCTTGTGTCAGGCTATCTGGATTTTGCGGAACGACAGGCAGAGCGAGAGCAGGCAATGACCATGCAGGACTGGTCAGAGCATCTTGATCGGATTTTGACTATGAGCGGAGAGCAACTGCTGATTGGTAATGGAAGCGTCAGCCATAAGCAGGCTATTGACAAGGCAACCGGTGAGTACAGAAAATACAAGGCCCGTACCCTCAGTGAAGTTGAGCGCGATTATCTGGATTCCATCAAGCTGTTGGAGCAGAAAACAGATAAAAAGTAGGCTGAGGCGGAGAAGACATGATGAAAAAAGAAAAGATAAAAGTCTATATCTATACGCGCGTGTCCACCGCCATGCAGATTGACGGATATTCTCTGGATGCACAGAAATCCAGAATGAAAGCCTATGCCGAGTTCAATGACTATGAGATCGTGGGCGAATACGAGGATGCCGGAAAATCCGGCAAGTCCATTGAAGGGCGTGTAGAGTTTAACCGCATGATGGAGGATATCAAGTCCGGCAAAGACGGCGTGTCCTATGTGCTGGTGTTCAAACTCTCGCGCTTCGGCAGAAATGCGGCAGATGTCTTGTCTACCTTACAGGTCATGCAGGATTTCGGTGTCAATCTGATTTGTGTGGAGGATGGGATCGATTCCTCCAAGGACGCCGGGAAGCTGATGATCTCCGTTCTCTCTGCTGTGGCTGAAATTGAGCGTGAAAATATCCGTGTGCAGACAATGGAGGGCAGAATCCAGAAAGCCCGTGAGGGTAAATGGAATGGCGGCTTTGCGCCATATGGCTACAAGCTGGAAAAGGGACAACTTTTCATCAATGAGGAAGAAGCAGCGGCAATCCGCGTGATTTTTGACCAGTATGTGCATACAGATACCGGTGCAAACGGCCTTGCAAAATACCTTGCAACTCACGGAATTTACAAAATCCAGCGGCAAAACGGAAAAAATCCCTTATTCGATGCGGCGCTGATCCGCAGGATTCTGAAAAATCCGGTATACTGCGGGAAAATCGCCTATGGCAGACGACGGACGGAGAAGGTGCATGGCACAAGAAATGATTACCGGCTGGTGGAGCAGGACGATTATCTGCTGGTGGATGGACTGCATGAGGGAATTGTCTCCGAAGAACTATGGCACGAGGCGCAGGTCAAGCTGCTGGCACAAGCAGAGAAATACGAACACGTCAACAGGGGCAAGGATACAAAAATACATCTGCTGTCCGGTATTGTGAAATGCCCGGTCTGCGGCGTAGGAATGTATGGAAACAAAAGCATCAAACATAAGGCGGACGGCTCAAAATACAAGGATTTTTATTACTATGGCTGTAAGCACCGTGCGATGACGCGCGGTCATAAATGCGACTTCAAGAAACAGATCAATGAAGAACTGCTGGACAGCGCCGTTGCGGAGGTCATTGTAAAGCTGGTAAGCAATCCGAAATTTGCCGCCATGATGCAGGAAAAGATCAGCATGAAGGTGGATACCTCTGCCATTGAGCAGGAGATCGCGGCGCATGAAAAGCAGCTTCGCCAGAGTTATTCCGTAAAAGTGCGGCTGATGGATGAAATTGATTCCCTCGACCCGGACGATAAGCACTACATCAAACGCAAAGCAGACCTTGATGACCGGCTTTACAAGATGTATGATAAGATCGAGGATACAGAAAACCAGCTCGTTGCCGCCAGAGCCAAGAAGATGGCGATTGAGGCGGAAAAGCTGACGGGCGACAACATCTACAAGGTGCTGATTTTCTTTGATAAGCTCTATTCCGTCATGGACGATCAGGAAAAGCGGCAGCTCATGGAATCGCTGCTATCCGAAGTCCAGATCTATGAGGAACGGCAGCCCAACGGTCAGTGGCTCAAGTCCATCAAATTCAAGCTCCCAATCATTGCGGAAGATATGAGCTTGAGTTTGGACAATGATACGCATATTGAATGCTGTGCACTTCTTGTGCCCAGTGAAACAAAAAGACGGAGTTGATGATACAACTCCGTCTTTTTCGATTTTAAGCGGCTTTGTCCAAAAAACCATCTTCGTTCTCCTGGCGTGTTACTGCAATTTGCAGTACGCGGTCTGCGTCCACGTAAGCCACGATCGTTCCGTTTTGATCTGTTCGGAACACTCGGGTTCCCACCTGATCAAAATTTTCCAAAACATCCTCATGGGGATGGCCATAAGAGTTATCTTTGCCGCAGCTGATCACCGCAAAGCTTGGGTTCACCGTCTGCACAAACTCCGCCGTATTGGATGTCGCGGAGCCATGATGACCTGCTTTAAAGAGTGTTGCCTGAGGTACTCGACCGCTTTCCAAAGCTGTGCGTTCCACTTGCTTTTCCGCATCACCTTCCATCAAAAAGCGCATTCCCGGGGCTTCAAACAAAAGGAGCGGCGAGATATTGTTGACATTATCACTTTCAACTCCGTCCAAAAGCACAGTGATGCTTCCCTCTCCTAACGGGTAAATGTCCCCTGTTTTCATCACAATTGCGGGATTCTCCTGTTCATCAATTCGTGCCATCAACTGCTCTGTGGCGGGCCACCACTCTATCGGCGCTTTATCAAAATCCGGCAAAAGGACCTGTTCCACTGAAAATTCATCCAGCACCGCTCTCATTCCGCCAATATGATCCGATTGCGGATGCGTCATAATCACATAGTCCAGTTCTTCCACGCCCGCTTCATGCAGATAATCCAGTAAGTCCGTCTGAGTATCCTGTGTGCCCGCATCAATCAGAGCAAATTCTCCATTTTGCTCTAAAAGGGTAGCATCGGCCTGTCCCACGTCAATAAAATGCACCTTGGTCTGCGCATTCTGTGCGTCGGAAGGGACACCGATTGTCTGACCAATTCCAAACTCCGCATAGATCTGCCGCCATGTAGGAGTCGCCCAGTTCTTCTGCTCTCCAACTGTAATCACACCAGCGCCGATCAGCAAAAGCACCACTAAGGCCCCCAGCGCTTTTTTCAGGCGACGCTTTACTTTCGCTTTGAACGTCGCTTTCCGTCTTTTCCAGCTTCTTTTCGCCATGTCTGTGCTCCTTTACGAATGGGCGCACCTGTTGAACGCACATTGGAATGATCCTTTGTTCTCTGCCCGCCAGGAACCAAAAAAGGTATCAAATCCTCGCGATGCGTTAACTGAAGTGCCTTCCGCACTCGCGCTGCATTTTTGGGTTCATAATATTGAAGTAAGGCACGCTGCATCGCCTTTTCCTCTTTACTTTTCGCTACATAAACAGGTTTCAAGGTATACGGATCAAGCCCCGTGTAAAACATACAGGTGGAAACTGTACCTGGAGTAGGGTAAAAATCCTGCACCTGCTCAGGGCGAATACGATTGCGATAGAGATATTCTGCCAGAATAACCGCATCTTTTAAAGTGCTTCCGGGATGACTGCTCATCAAATATGGGACAAGGTATTGCTTTTTCCCTGCTTGACGAGTTAACTCATAAAACCGTTTGGAAAATCTATTATAGACTTCCACCGGCGGTTTTCCCATATAACGGAGCGTATTCGGAGCACAATGTTCCGGCGCAACTTTCAGCTGACCACTGACGTGATATTTTACCAGTTCCTTAAAAAAGGTTTCGTCTTTATCCAAAATCAAATAATCATATCGGATTCCGCTGCGGATAAACACTTTTTTAACCCCTGGTAAGGCACGAAGGCGGCGCAAAATTTTCAAATACTCCCGGTGATCTACAATCAAACGGGGACACGGCTGCGGCGCAAGACAATGTTTGCCGCCGTTGCACATTCCCTTGGTCATCTGCTGGCCGCAGCTTGGCAGACGAAAATTCGCTGTCGGGCCGCCCACATCATGAATGTATCCTTTGAAATTGGGAGCCTTGGTCATGGCTGTCGCCTCTTGCACAATGCTCTCCTCGCTGCGCGAAGTCACGCGGCGTCCCTGATGCATAGTAATGGCACAGAAATTGCAGCCGCCATAGCAGCCGCGATTCTGAATAATGGAAAACTCAACTTCTTCAATCGCCGGTACGCCACCGAGCGCTTCGTAACTGGGATGATAGCGTCGTGTAAATGGCATGCCATACACATCATCCAACTCCCGGCGAGTCAACGGCGTTGCCGGAATATTCTGCACCAAATATTTTTCCTTCTGCTTTTGCACAACCGGCTTGCCAGACACGCAGTCCTGATTATCCATTTGAATTCGGCAGGCTTTCGCATACGCCACCTTGTCTGTGCTGACTTTTTGAAAACCTGCACACTCCACATACTGTGCAGGAAGATGGGCAAAATCCGTAAGATAGCAAGTTCCAGCCACATTCGTGATAGACGTTATCGCTTCACCCGAAGCCAATCGACGGGCAATTTCCGTTGTCTGATGTTCGCTCATTCCGAAAGAAACCAAATCTGCGCCGCTGGTCTCCATGATGCTGGGCAAAACCTGATCCATCCAATAATCATAATGCGCAAACCGGCGCAGCGATGCCTCCAATCCGCCCAACACCACCGGGAGATCCGGGTATGCTGCTTTCGCCAGCTGCGTATAAACCGTAGCGCTTCGATCCGGTCTTTTGCCCATCACGCCGCCCGGTGTGTATTCATCCTTATCCCGGCGAATCTTCGCTACGGAATAATGTGCCACCATGCTGTCCACATTTCCACCGCCAATAAAAAAGCCGTAGCGAGGGCGGCCAAACTCTTTCATACTGTCACTGGTTGAAAAATCCGGTTGACTGATGATTCCAACGCGATATCCCTCTTTTTCCAAAAGCCGGGAAATAATCGCCGCACCAAAGCTGGGATGATCTACATAGGCATCTCCCGTAACAACCACATAATCTACGTATTGCCAACCACGTTCCAACATTTCTTCACGATTGAGCGGCAAAAAATCCTGATTCATTTTCTTCTCCATTTTCTTATAAAAAGGCGGGTTCCATGAGAACCCGCCTTTTGTTTATACATCAAACCGCATTGGGATCTGCATCTGAATCCCGCTGCATCCTCATTTCGATCCACTGGTCACGAGTGATCAGCACCTGACGGGGTTTGGCGCCCTCGTAAGGACCGATAATATTCATCTGCTCCATTTCATCAATGATACGGGCAGCACGTGCATATCCCAGTTTGCAGCGTCTTTGAAGCAAGCTGGTAGATGCTTGTCCGGCGTCAATGACCACCTCAATTGCGGTATCGAGCATCGGATCGCGTGAATCGTTGTCGTCCGAGTTGGAACCGCCACTGGATTTCTCTGCCACAGCTCGCTTTTCCATCTCAGCAATCATCTCCTGATTGTAATCCGCGCTGGAATTCTTCTTGATGAAATCAATCACTCCGCGAATTTCCGCGGAACGAACAAACGTTCCTTGCACGCGAACCGGTTTGTTTACTCCCACCGGCATATAAAGCATATCGCCGTTTCCAAGCAGTTTTTCCGCTCCGCCTGTATCCAAAATGGTTCGGCTGTCAATCTGACTCATTACCGATAAACCAATACGGGATGGGATATTGGCCTTAATCAAACCGGTAATTACATCCACAGAAGGACGCTGCGTAGCCACAATCAAATGCATACCAGCCGCACGAGCCTTCTGCGCAATGCGGCAAATATAGTCCTCTACCTCTTTACCGGCTACCATCATCAAATCCGCCAACTCATCGATCACAATCACGATATACGGCATCTTTTCCAATGCAGCATTCTCTTCAGCAAGCGCATTGTACTCTTCAATGTTCGGAACGCCGTTTTCGGCAAGAAGATGATATCGTTTTTCCATCTCCGCCACTGCGCTTCCCAACGCTCCGGCCGCCTTTCGAGGTTCAGTAACCACCGGCATTAACAAATGAGGAATACCATTGTATTGTGCAAATTCAACCATTTTGGGATCAATGAGAATCATACGCAACGTCTGCGGCGAACAACGATAAAGCAGACTCATGATGATTGAGTTTGTGCACACTGATTTACCGGAACCAGTGGTACCGGCAATCAAAAGGTGCGGCATTTTAGCCAAGTTGCCGATTTGGCTATGTCCTGCAATATCCTTGCCCACGGCAAAAGTCAGCGGTGCCGTGCTGGTGGAGAATTGCGGAGACTCCAGAATGCTGCGCAGTGTCACGATGGTTCGATTTTTATTAGGAATCTCAATACCCACTGCCGCTTTTCCCGGAATGGGGGCTTCAATACGAACGCCCGAGGTCGCCAGGTTCAATGCAATGTCATCCGCCAAACCTGTGATGCGGCTGATTTTTACACCTGTCTGAGGCTGAAGTTCATAACGTGTAACCGAAGGGCCACGACTAATGTCCAACAGTTTCGTTTTAACTCCGAAACTTGCCAAAGTCTTAACGAGAAGGTCAGCATTATGAGTCAATTCCTTCTCAATATCCGCTTCATTGGACGGTTTGGCTTTCTGGAACAAGCTCAAAGGAGGATAAATATAATTGTCGTCCGGTTGGCGCTCCGGCACACTGACCGCTTTCGTCTCCTCCTTTGACTGAGCGGCGCCAGTTGCCCGACGGACCAAAGAGGCAATTTCATCCTGCGCAGAGGCTTCCGGCTGCTCCTCTTTCAATTCCGGCTCTTTATGTGGAGCCACCGGTTCACGCATAACCGCCGGCTCAACCGTTTGAGTGGGTTTTTGCAGGGTCTGCGCCAATGTTTCCACAGCCGCCGATTGGTTCACAGGTTCTGTTACAGGCTTCACATGAGGGACCGGCATCACCGGGTGATCCGGCTCCAGTCCAAAGGTTCCTCCCGGCCCGATCACCGGCCGCTCTTCCTGTTTTAATCCAATTTGAGTAACAGGCTGTTCCCCTAATTCAATGTCAATGGAAGATGAACGTTTTTGATGTTCAGCCGCTTTTTGATACGCTTGAAGATCAATGGAAAAATCCGTCTGCCGTTCGGCTTCTTTCAATCGTTGTTGCTCCTGGCGCTCCTCTTCCAGCTGTCGGGCCCGTTCCAAACGAAGCTGTGCTCGTTCAGCGCTTTTTTCCTTTGCCCGCCGGGCCTGTCCGGAACAATAGTAATAGATATGACCCGGTGTCACACCGGTGACCATCATAATTCCGATTAAAAGCAAAATCACCAACAGAATGTCTGCTCCCGGCCGGCCACACAACGCTAAAAGGCTCCATCCAAACAAAGCGCTGAGCACGCCTCCGGAAAGCGGGTGCTGCGCACCGTTTTGATGCAGTGCAATAATTCCATCCTGAAAACTATATGCCGTCATATCGATTTTGGAAAACACCAAAAACGCACCGCTGATCAAAGCCATGCACAAAAAAATCTGTCCGGTTTTCTTTTTCATCGGCATGCCGATTGCAACCAGGACCGCAACATAAAGAATCGCCGGCGCCAGCAAGTAAGTACTCACACCAAAAATGCCAAACAAAAGATTTGCCCGTATCCAGCTCCAGACGGACGCACCTTTCACGTACGTCATTGCCGCGACCAAAATGCCAATTCCAAAAATGAGAATGCTCCATTGTTCAGCCATATCCTTTTTAGGCTTCCGGGCACGCCCCTTGGTATTACCTCTTCCTTTGGTCTGTGTTTTTCTTCGTGTATTTTTTGCCGCCATGCTGTTACCCCTATATGTAATGCCGCACTAAGAATTCATGCGGCTTCATGATTGAATCTTTCGAAAAAGGTCATAAAGACTTACTTTATCAGTATACCATCAAAACGCAAACTTGTAAAATGGGATTTTGTATGAAATTACAAACTGCATTTATCCTTTTTGTTCGATTTCACGATACAAATAGGTCAGAGCATCGCCCAATCCACCAAGCTCATCGATCAACCCTTCCTTTACTGCGGCTTCCCCGTCCACAACGCTTCCCACATCCATAACCAGTTCCCCTGTTCGCATCATCAATTGTGTGAAGCGTTTTTCTGTAATCTGAGAGTGTGAAGCCACGAATCCAGTAATACGCTGCTGCATCTGTTCAAAATAGCGCATTGTTTGTGGAATCCCAAGTACCAACCCTGAATGACGGACCGGATGAATCGTCATGGTGGCTGTTGGGACAATAAAACTTCTTCTCGCTGACACTGCCAGCGGGATACCGATGGAATGTCCGCCTCCCAACACCAGCGTAGCACTTGGTTTGGTTATCCCGCTGATCAGCTCTGCCAGAGCCAAGCCCGCTTCTACATCGCCGCCCACGGTGTTTAAAATTACAAGCAAACCTTCCACCGCGGGATCCTCTTCGATGGAAACCAGTTGCGGAATCACATGTTCATATTTGGTTGTTTTTTGATTTTGGGATGCGATTGAATGACCTTCGATCTGTCCCACAACTGTCAAACAATGGATCGTATGTTTGCCTTTTGTACGCAGCACCGAGCCGGTTTCCAGTAAATACTCTTTCTCCAGTAACTCCTGTTGGATGTCCTCTTGCTCACGATCTTTCCTCTCGTTTTTCACGCCAAAGTGCTCCTTTTCTTTTTTGTTATCTTTTCCGAATATTTTTGTATTTATACACAGAGCACAAAAGGGCGTTTCGTTGACAAAAAAGCCTCAACCCATTATTATTAATAAATAAGTAGAGTATAGATAGCCGCCTTGATTGCGGTAAAAAGGAGCGCAAACTATGGGACAAACAATCGCACAGAAAATCATTGCAGCTCACCTTGTAGACGGAACGCCCGAAGTTGGCCAGGAAGTTGGACTGCGCATTGATCAGACTTTGACGCAGGATGCCACCGGCACGATGGCTTATCTGGAATATGAGGCCATGGGAATCCCCCGCGTAAAAACAGAGCTGAGCGTAGCTTATATCGATCACAATACCCTTCAAAACGGGTTTATGAACGCGGACGATCATCGTTTTATCCGTACGATCACCAAAAAAATCGGTGTCCGCTATTCCCGTCCTGGCAATGGTATCTGTCATCAGGTTCATTTGGAGCGTTTTGCCAAGCCCGGAAAAACACTGATTGGTTCAGACAGCCATACCCCCACCGCAGGCGGCATTGGTGCATTGGCCATGGGGGCCGGTGGCTTGGATGTTGCCGTTGCAATGGGCGGCGGTGCATATTATATTCCGTATCCCAAAATGACACTTGTAAAACTGTCCGGCAAATTGCGTCCCATGGTCAGCGCGAAAGATGTCATTCTGGAAGTTCTTCGCATCATGAGTGTGAAGGGCGGAGTTGGAAAGATTATTGAATATGGCGGCGAAGGCGTCAAGACACTGAGTGTTCCTCAGCGCGCCACCATTACCAATATGGGTGCAGAATTGGGAGCCACGACTTCCATCTTCCCTTCCGATGAAGTCACTCGCAACTTTTTGCGCGCTCAGGGCCGGGAGGAGGATTTTGTTCCTCTGGCTTCGGATGCAGACGCTGTTTATGATGAAGTGATCGAAATTGATTTGAGCAAGTTGGAACCGTTGGCTGCCTGTCCGCATAGCCCTGACAATGTAAAGACGGTAAAAAGCCTGGCTATGACCAAAGTAGATCAGGTCTGTATTGGCAGCTGCACCAATTCCAGCTACACCGATTTGATGACGGTCGCAGCAATTCTGAAAGGAAAAACCGTCAGCCCGGAAGTCAGCCTTGCGATTGCCCCCGGCAGTCGTCAAGTATTGAGCATGCTCAGCGAAAACGGCGCATTAACTGACCTGCTCAATGCCGGTGCACGTATTTTGGAAAGTGCTTGCGGTCCCTGCATCGGAATGGGACAAAGCCCCAACTCGGCGGGAGTTTCTCTGCGTACATTCAATCGAAACTTTGAGGGACGCAGTGGAACACGTGATGCTGGCGTTTATCTCGTCAGTCCGGAAACAGCAGCAGCCAGCTGTCTGACCGGTTATTTTACTGATCCCACCACACTGCCATCTATGGCTCCGGTGGAGATGCCTCAGGAATTCCCGATCAATGACAACATGATTGATTTGCCGGCCAGTGAAGATACTTACGAAAGCGTGGAAATTCTTCGCGGTCCGAACATCAAACCGTTGCCGCAGGCGAAGCCGTTGGAGGATGTCTTCTCGCTTCCCTGCCTGCTGAAAGTTGGAGACAACATCACGACCGACCATATCATGCCGGCCGGCAGCAAAATTCTGCCTTACCGTTCCAATATCCCTTACTTATCGAATTTCTGCTTTGAAGTCTGTGACCCTGATTTTCCCAAGCGCGCTATGGCAGCGGAAAACGGCGGGTTTATTGTAGGCGGTTCCAACTACGGCCAGGGCTCGAGTCGTGAACACGCAGCACTTGTTCCTTTGTATCTGGGAGTTCGTGCTGTAATCGCCAAAAGCTTTGCGCGCATCCACAAAGCCAATCTTGTAAATGCCGGTATTCTTCCTCTTGAATTTACCAATCCCGATGATTACGATCGCATCAATCTGAACGATGCTTTGGTGCTTGAAAATCTGTTTGCAGGGTTGGAGGGCCAGGACATCCAACTGACTGATCAGACTTCCGGCGCAAAGTTTACATTAAAGTGCGATATTTCTTCACGTCAGGCCGAAATTATTAAAGCTGGTGGCCTATTGAATTTTACCCGTGAAAAAGCCAAAAACTGAAAGAGAGGTTCTTTTTACTATGGTGACCGTAAACGAAGCCAAAGAAAAGTTCGGCGAATTGATTGAAGCCCAGAAAGCACGTGTGGCAAAAATGCGCGCGCAAGGAGATTTTCTGGATTATTCCAAATTGGATCAAATCATCATTGGTATCTGTGGCGGCGATGGCATCGGGCCAACGATTACACATGAAGCTGAACGTGTTTTGCGTTTTCTCCTGAAAGAAGACGTAGAAAAGGGCCGCATTGTTTTTAAAGAAATTGATGGATTGACCATCGAAAACCGTGCTGCGCATATGAAGGCCATCCCCGATGATGTTCTGGAAGAATTGAAAGCCTGTCATGTCATACTGAAAGGCCCCACCACAACTCCCCGTGCTGGAGATGAGTGGCCGAACATCGAAAGCGCCAATGTCGCGATGCGCAAAGAATTGGATTTGTTCGCCAATGTGCGGCCTGTCAAAGTTCCTGAACAAGGAATTGATTGGACCTTCTTCCGCGAAAATACCGAAGGCGCCTATACTTTGGGCAGTTGCGGCTTTGAAACCGAAGATGGTATTTCCATCGATTTCACTGTCACAACGACCGACGGAACCGAACGCATTGCTGCTCTTGCCTATGACTTTGCCCACAAAAACCACAAGAACCGTGTCTCTATCGTTACAAAAGCGAATATTGTAAAAGCAACCGACGGAAAGTTTTTGCGTTTGTGCCAGGAAATGGGTAAAAAATATCCGGAAATCACCACAGACGACTGGTACATTGATATCATGACAGCGAAACTGGTAGATCCCAAACGCCGGCGTGACTTCCAGGTTTTTGTTCTGCCGAACCTGTATGGAGACATTATTACCGACGAAGCTGCTGAATTCCAGGGTGGTGTAGGCACAGCCGGCTCCGGTAACATCGGAAAACGCTATGCAATGTTTGAAGCGATTCATGGTTCTGCCCCGCGTATGGTGAAAGAAGGCCGCGCTAAATATGCCGATCCGTGCAGCATGTTGCGTGCCAGCGCAATGCTGTTGTCTCACATCGGATATCAAAAGGAATCCGAACAATTGACGGCTGCATTGGACAAGTGCATGTTTGAAGAAAAAGCCTTGACGGTTACCGGTCGTGATACCGGATGCACCTGCGAAGAGTTCGGGAACTATGTTATGCGCACCATCGAAGCGCTCTGAACTTTAAGGCGGCAAAAAAATCATTGAAAAAGGTTGGGTGGATCCAAGCCATGCAGAACAAAGTCTCTCTGCCCGTTATCAAACGGTTACCCAAATACTATCGCTATCTTTCAGATATGCATAAAAATGGTATTGTAAAAGTTTCTTCCAGCGAGTTAGCAAAAATCATGGGAACCACCGCTTCACAAGTCCGCCAAGACTTTAACTGTTTCGGCGGTTTTGGGCAACAGGGCATTGGGTATCATGTAGAGGTATTGCTGAATGAAATCACCAATTTGTTGTTCAGTGAGAAAAAACTGGATACCATTTTGATTGGCACGGGGCGTCTTGGCCGTGCAATTTCCGGCTATTTGACCGCCGAAGCCAAAGGATATCAATTAATTGGCGCTTTCGACAAAAGTCCCATGGAAATTGGACGCCAGCTTTCCGGTGTGCAAATTTTAGACATTGCCGATTTAGAGGCTTTTTGTGAAGAGCATCATCCGGACGTTGCGGTTCTTTGTATCCCACGACAAAGTGCTCAGGAACTTGCGCCCACACTGGTTGCGTTGGGGATCAAAGGATATTGGAATTTTAGTCACTATGATTTATCTGTAGTATACGACGGAATCACGGTTGAAAATGTCCATTTAGGTGACAGCCTCATGAGTCTTGGTTATCGTGTGCGCAATAATTAAAATAAAAAGCCGGCTGCATAAAATGCAGCCGGCTTTTTATTTTCTCAGCGCCCTAACTTTTCCAACAAAGCTGTTATCTCTTCAATCTTTTGCTCTGCATTTCCCTGCTCAAAAGCTTCTTTCACACAGCCATTCATATGGGCTTTCAGAATTTCACGGTTCACTTTTGACAGTATCGATTGTGTCGCCAGAATCTGATTTGAAATATCAATACAATACCGATCTTCTTCTACCATCGATAAAATTCCATCCAACTGACCGCGCGCCGTTTTTAGAAGGCGCAAGACTGTCTTATGATCTGCTCGCATCTTACTCCACCCGTGTGACGGTATATCCAGCACTTGTCACTGCGTCCACAAGTGTTTGCACAGGCACATCTCCGTTCACGGTACATACTGCTTGTTTTTGTTCCAAACTTACTTGTGCACTAACACCTTCAATTTGATTCAATGCTTGTGTGACGTGCGCTACACAATGCTGGCACATCATTCCATCCACATAAAGCGTAACTGTTTTCATATAATTTTTCTCCTTTTTATCAATTTTCTCCTCTGTATGAAGCGCTTTAAATCGTCTCAAACGCAGTGCATTGGTAACAACACATACACTGGAAAGGCTCATTGCTGCAGCCCCAAACATTGGATTTAGTTTTATTTGGAAGAATGGATATAGTAATCCCGCAGCCAATGGAATTCCGACACTGTTGTAGAAAAAAGCCCAAAATAAGTTTTCTTTGATATTGCGAATCACCGCTCTGGAGAGTCGAATCGATGTTACAACATCACGCAAATCATTTTTCATCAATACAATGTCTGCGCTCTCAATGGCTACATCTGTTCCAGCACCAATAGCAATTCCCACATCTGCACGAGCCAATGCCGGAGCGTCATTGATCCCATCTCCTACCATGGCAACTACTTTTCCCGACTTCTGAAGACGCGCTACCTGCTGCTCCTTTTCCTGAGGAAGCACCTCCGCAATGATATTTTTTATTCCAACTTGATTTTGAATCGCTGCCGCTGTTCTCTGATTATCGCCGGTCAGCATCGTAACACCGATTCCCATTTTTTGAAGCATCGCCACAGCCTCGCGACTGGTGGATTTTACTGTATCTGCAACAGCAATGATTCCCATCACGCCCTGCTCTTTTGTCGCAAATAGCATGGGCGTTTTTCCTTCCTGCGAAAACTGCTCCAACAGGGTCCTTGTATCTTCGTCAATGGGAATCTGATTTTCCGTCAAAAGTTTTTCATTTCCAGCATACCATCTCACGCCGTTGAGTAATGCACAAACACCTTTTCCAAACACAGCTGAAAACTCTTCCACCTGTGTCAAAACAACATTTTTATCTTGTGCGTATGCCACAATGGCCTGTGCCAACGGATGTTCACTCATCTTTTCAATTCCTGCAGCATTTGCAAGGAATTGTTGCTCCGAAAGAGTTCCAACGGATACCACATCCGTCACCTTCGGTTTGCCCTCGGTGATCGTGCCGGTTTTGTCTAAGACCACTTCATCAATATTATGGGCCGTTTGCAAAGCCTCTCCAGATTTGATCAGGATGCCATTTTCCGCACCTTTTCCAGTCCCTACCATAATGGCAACAGGCGTAGCTAATCCCAACGCACACGGACAAGAAACAACCAGTACTGCAATCCCGATCGATATTGAAAATTCTACAGTTTGCCCATACCACAGCCAAACCAAAGATGCCAGCACCGCAATTGCAATTACAATTGGGACAAATACGCCCGCAATTCGGTCCGCTAATTTTGCAATAGGAGCTTTACTAGAACTGGCATCTTCCACCAATCGAATAATCTGCGCTAAAGTAGTATCGCTTCCAACTTTGGTCGCCCGAAACTTGATAAAACCACTTTTATTCATCGTAGCCGATAAGACAGTATTTCCCGCTTCTTTCTCCACAGGAATACTTTCTCCGGTGATTGCCGCCTCATCTACACTAGTGTTACCTTCGATTATAACACCATCTGCCGGAATACTCTGGCCTGGTTTAACAACGATTACATCGCCCACCCTTAGTTGCTCCACCGGAATTACTTGTTCTTTTCCATCGCGCTCAACAGTCGCTGTTTTTGGGGCCAAATCCATCAAGCGTTCAATCGCCTCGCTGGTCTTCCCCTTACTTTTAACTTCAAGATATTTGCCTAATGTAATCAAGGTCAAAATCATTGCTGCCGATTCAAAATAGAGGTCCATATGGTATCTTTCCACCAAATCATGATCCCCTATGCCCAAGCCGTATCCCATCCGCATAATGGCAAAAATCCCATACACTAAAGCAGCAGCAGAGCCTATAGCAATCAGGCTATCCATATTAGGAGCGCCATGCAGCAAGGTTTTAAAGCCTGTTCGATAATAATTGCGATTTATATACACAATCGGAAGAGTGAGTAAAAATTGAGTCATCGCAAATGTGACCGAATTTTCATAACCAACTAAAAAAGGAAATTGAGGAAGCCCCAGCATATGTCCCATTGAAAGATACATTAACGGGATCAAAAAAGCAAAAGAGATCCAAAGCCGTACACGCATTTCCTCCAGCTGTTGTTTGGTGCGTAGTCTGGGAGTGATTTGCTCCTTTTGTAAAGTCATACTCGCATTACCTGCAGGAGATGCTCCGTATCCCGCATTTGAAACGGCATCTACAATAGCGCTGTCCGCAATAGGAACTTCGCTTTCCACCAACAGTGTATTTGTCAACAAATTTACTGTTACATTGTCTACCCCCGGAACACTTCGAGCAGCCTTTTCCACATGTGCGCTGCATGCTGAACAAGTCATTCCCGTTATATCGTATTTCTGTTTCACGCAATCCGCCTCCATAACACCCCTACGGGGTGTGGGTATATTTATAGTATACACTCTTTGTATTATTTGTCAATCGTAGCTTTCTATTTCAATGACAATAATTGAAAATAGTACAAATTTTGTGATATAGTATTGTGGTAGATCGATAACTACTTTTAAGGAGCGTTGCTATGAAAAAACGTCAAATAGATCTTGTTGGTGTACAAATGGATTTGGGAGCTTCTAAACGTGGTGTCAGCATGGGACCCTCTGCGATTCGATATGGTGGAATCTGTGAAGGAATTTCTCGTCTTGGATATCAGTTGCATGATAAAGGTGATCTGTTATGTCTGCCGGAAGGTGCCAGTTCCGAAAAAATGAGAAATTACCAGCAGGTAATAGATATCAATCAGCGCCTTTACGAAACTACAATGGACAGTCTGCAGCATGGAGCTCTTCCAATTATCTTGGGCGGAGATCACAGTATAGCTGCTGGCAGTATTTCTGCTGTAGCAAAATACTATAAAAAAATTGGAATCATCTGGATCGACGCCCATGGCGATTGGAACAATGAAGAAAGTACCGAAAGCGGAAATATGCACGGAATGCCTTTCTCTGCTGTATGTGGATGGGGCCCCGATGAAATGGTCAATTTCGGACAAAATCCAGTTTATGTCGATCCTAAATACTGTGTTCAAATTGGTGGACGAGACATCGACACGGAAGAACGGCTGCGCATGAAGCGTGCAGGAGTGACCGTATTCCCCATTAATGTCATTGACAAATTAGGAATGAGCGCGGTAATAGAACAAGCGATAGAAATTGTCAGTCAGAATACGGATGGATTCCACCTCAGTTTTGATATTGATGCAATCACTCCAGAAGCTGCACCTGGAACTGGAACGATTGTCCATAGTGGCCTTACGGTTCGCGAAGCTTTTCTAGCGGTAGAAATGATTAGTGAAACAGGAAAAATGCTTTCTATGGACATGGTAGAAGTGAATCCTATTTTAGATGTTCGCAATAAAACAGGTATCCTTGCATCCGAATTGGTTCTGTCGGCTCTCGGAAAGGTTGTATTTTAAATTTCGACAAATAAAAAGAATAGCGCCGTTTTCACGGCGCTATTCTTTTTATTTAACCCAAACGATTATTCGCCAAATACAGCTTTGTAGTCTGCCTGGAATTTCTCAATGCCAGCATCCGTCAAGGGATGTTTCACCATCTGCTCGATAACCTTGTAAGGAACAGTAGCAATGTCAGCACCAGCCAGCGCGCAGTCGGTCACATGGATAGGATTGCGAACGGAAGCAGCAATGATTTCAGTTTCAAAACCGTAAATATCGAAAATATCAGCGATAGTGCGGATCAAATCGATACCCGGAGTAGAAATGTCGTCCAAACGGCCCAAGAAGGGGCTAACATAAGTAGCACCAGCGCGAGCAGCCAGCAGAGCCTGGTTCGCAGAGAAAATCAATGTGCAGTTCGTTTTAATTCCCTCAGAGCTCAAAACCTTAATGGCTTTCAGTCCTTCAACCGTCATAGGAATTTTAACAACCATATTCGGATGCAGTTTTGCAATCTCACGGCCCTCAGCGATCATACCTTCCGCATCAACCGTCGTAGCTTTGACCTCACCGGAAATCGGGCCATCGACAATCGAGGTAATCTCTTTCAAGACCTCATTGAAATCACGGCCCTCTTTCGCAATCAAACTGGGGTTCGTTGTTACGCCGCAAATAACACCCATGTCATTGGCTTTGCGGATATCTTCCACATTCGCGGTATCAATAAAAAACTTCATTGCTCAACGCATCCTTTCCTGATTTCTTGAAAAAGTATGATAACTTTTTCTATTTCTTTTCTCATCTACGTTAGTATAATAAACCAACAACAAAAAGTCAATTCTTTCTTAAAAAAGTAGGACAACATACAAAAGATACCCGGTTTTTTTGGTTAATAATGCAATAAAATCAAGCAAATTAATATTACAAATGCTCAAATGAGCTATTTTACATGAGGTGTTTGTCCCTAATTTGAAGTTTTTATTGAAAATTTGTACGATAAATAATCAGTGCGAAAACTACTACAAGGATGCCGTATTTCCCTCACTATTTAGCCTATCGATACCGCAAATGAAAGAAGGATCCGCCAACCGCCTGAAAGTCTACTACTTTTGAAAGGGAATCAATGGAAAAG
>ERZ894220.325-NODE-325-length-44334-cov-13.7683_pt1 | contig 44334 bp, 42 predicted proteins | sample MGYA00380292_ERZ894220 | MGnify/ENA primary metagenome ERZ894220 (study PRJEB32331, sample SAMN06328446) | human gut metagenome | biome: human gut microbiome; feature: stool | host: Homo sapiens | collected 2014-12-05 ... | reverse complement strand
GGTGTGGAGCGGGGGAAAATCCGGAGATAACTTCAAAGGATTACCTATCGCTATCTGGCGCGAATGCTCATGTGCGGTAAAGTAACACACAAGAATTTGATAGACAGCAGCCCCTCTATTCCGAATATTGAGCTACTTTTCACCTTATTACTTTGAGGTAAGTATCTTACGCCAAAGTGCGTACTTTACAAAGGCTTTCTATGGAACTATGATAAGTTTGTGGCTTTCAACAAGGAGGACGTTTCTATGGATTTCAAATGGCTAAATGAGGGACAGGTAAAAACGAATGGGGACAAGATAGAAATATTTGCTCCCGCACAAAGCGATTTTTTCTTTAACAACGGCGCAATCGGAGAAGAAGGAATCACGCCGTAATCTTTGTGCAACGCTCCGTTTTATTACACAGAGATTACGGGCGATTTTGTAATGAGAGTAAAGGTATCACATGACTTTAAAGATACCTATGATTCTGCTTCCATTATGGTAATGCAGGACATGAAAAACTGGGCGAAAGCGTGCTTTGAAATGACGGATTTTGGAACACACGCCGCAGTCAGCGTTATCGCACGAAACGGAGAATCAGACGACGCAAACGGGTGCAATATTGACGGTAACATAGCATGGCTACAGGTGTGCAGATGTGGAAACTCTTTTGCGTTTCATTACTCCGTTGACGGAAAGAACTTTTACATGATGAGGTTTTTCAATCTTCCTGCGGGCAACACTGTAAAAGTGGGGCTGCTTGCACAAGCTCCTGTTGGAAACGGAGGAAGCAGAGTTTATTCAAACCTCACATTCGAGCAGAAAACAGTAAAAAATATCCGTATGGGCGAATAAGAAATTATGTGCCGCTATCACAAGCGAAATGCAATGAAGAAGCAGACCGAAACCGTTTCAGATTTCAGTCTGCTTTTTTACAATCTGTTTTCTTCTCCCCAATCGCACATTGTTTCCAATATAGGAATGAGAGATTTTCCACGCTCTGTAAGACTGTATTCGACTTTGGGGGGAATTTGCGGATATTCTTCTCTATGGACTAATTTATCTGCTTCTAATTCTTTCAAGGTAGAGCTTAATGTTTTATAGGAGATTTCATCAATGTATTTTTTCATTTCATTGAAACGGACAACGCCAAACTCAGCCAGAACATATAGTATCGTCATTTTATATTTTCCGTTAATCAGAGATAAAGTGTAGCTAAATCCTGTACTTCTAAAGCATTCATTTGAAATATTACGTTCACTCATTTTACACTTTCCTTTTCGTAAGTATATTACACGAATTTTAGTATCGCACTTAATTGTGCGTACTTGATTTTCATTTCATTCTTGCTATTATGATAATATCGAAAGAGGGAAAAGTCAATCCCGCTATCATAAGGAGGATCAATTTTATGAGCAAAAAAATTGTTGTAATCACAGGCAGCCCCCGCAAAAAAGGAAACAGCTTCGCAATGACAGCGGCTTTTATCAAAGCTGCGGAAGAAAAAGGACATACGGTAAAGCGGTTTGACGCTGCCATGATGAATGTGAGTGGTTGCCATGCCTGCGAAACATGCTTTAAGACAGGAAAAGCCTGTTCATTTGATGATGATTTCAATGTGATAGCCCCGGCTATTCAGGAAGCCGACGCTATTGTTTTTTCCATGCCGGTTTACTGGTACACGATTCCGTCACAGATAAAGGCGGTCATTGATAAGCTGTTTTCATTCTATCATGCAGAGGTAGACCTTTCTGGAAAAGAATACGCTATCATTACTTGCTGCGAGGAAGATGATAAATCTGTCATGGACGGTATTCGGATTCCTATTGAACGGTCTGCTGCATTGTTGAAATGGAAAATGGTCGGTGCGGTAATGATTCCCGCAGTTGTAAATACAGGCGATATTGACAAGACAGATGGGTGCGAACAGGCAGCGACTTTAGCTGATAAATTCTAATTGCAAACTATCTATCAGATATTTCTACTCTGTTTAGAAATAGCAAAGCCAGCCGGAGCAGTCAACGGTCAAGATGAACTGGCATGCGCCCTGAACTGCTCCTCTGATCATTTACATGGTCTCATTTTCAAATTTTTCTGTATACTTTTTCTGGATCAAATCCACTAACTCCGGTGCCTTTCCTCCGATCGGGGTGCCGTTCATTTCGCAGACCGGGGAGCAGAATTTTGTGGAGCTGGAGACGATGATCTCGTCGGCATCCATCAGCTCTGCCATGGTAAAAGGTGTCTCGTCGACGATGATCCCGTTATCCTTGCAGATCTGGATGATGTGCATTCTTGTGATTCCCGGTAAAATATAGTGGTCTGTCGGGTGGGTCTTAAATACGCCGTCCTTGATGATGGAAACGTTGCTGTGGGCACACTCGGTGACGATATCACCGCGGTGGAAGACGCACTCGCCGCATCCGAGAGACTCCGCTTTCTCTGCCGCCATGACGTTGACGAGAAGGTTTAATGTCTTGATATTGCAGTGGAGGAAACGGGTGTCTTCCATGTCTGTAAGTTTCAGACGTTTGCTGGAGTCAGCCGATTTCCCAGGCTTCATGAAAATCCAGAGATTCGGCTTTGTGCCTGCAGCTGGGAACTGGTGCTGACGGATGCCGGTTCCCCGGGTCATCTGCCAGTAGATGAAGATATCCTTATCGTCCATTTTTGCCAGCATATCGTAGAGGATCGCCGCAAGCTCGTCCTTTGTGTAAGGGATATCGATCTTAATGAGTCCGGCGCTGTTGAAGAAACGGTCCAGGTGCTCTTTTAAAGCGAAGATCTTTCCGTTTCTCGCCAGTGTCGCCTCGTACACACCATCACCGAAATAACATGCGCGGTCGTTCATCGGAACGGTCATCTCTTCCAGAGGTCCGAATTTACCGTTGTAGTAGCCAAGTGTTTTCATTTACATTTCCTCCTGAATTTACGAAAAATTTTTCGGATATAACTGAAATATTCTATCGCTATCATAGCATGGAACAGGAGGAAAGTAAAGGAAAGAGGAAGGATTTCAGCTAATGTTTTTGGACATATTGTATAAAAGGTCCTATATTTTCCCATTGTCATATGTAAAATTTTTCTGTATAATATAGAATAATTATAACTGTTCAGTAGGTCTGCGCATTTACTGCGCTGACCGTAAGAAAAATTAGGCTGGAAGGCAAAAATCCTATCGGAGCAGCTGATTTGGAATGGATTTTTGCGCGTAACTGTGAGGGTACTGAACCAATGTCATGATGCCGGGGTCAAAAGCCCCAACCATAGAACCTTGAAAATTTAATATTTTACAGTAAATACAAGCAATTCAGCCTTTCATGAGTTATAATAGTAGTAGCTTCTGAAAGGTGGTACATCCTATGTCTTTTAAAACAAATGATTGCCAACAGTTATCATTAGATGATAGTTTTATGACTCTTACCGAGCGTGAAAGAAAAGCTTTGGAAAAATCTTGGGCGAAGATCTTCGCCGATGAAATTTTTCCGGCGATAGATGAAGAGCGATTTTCTGTTTTGTACAGTGATAAAGCATCCAGACCCAACGCACCTGTAAATGTTATTATTGGTGCCCTCATTATCAAGGAACTTTTTGATTATTCTGATGATGAGATTGTTGAAAATCTTATGCTTGATCTTCATCTGCAGTATGCTTTGCATACCACAAGCTTTGCGGAACAGCCAATATCAGACAAAACCCTGAGTCGTTTCCACAAAAGATGTTACGACTATGAGAGACTTCATGGTGTGGATTTATACCACGATTGCGTCAAAGATCTCAGCGGTAAAATCGCAAAGATAATGAAACTGAATGGACGCATACGCCGTATGGATTCCATTATGATAGAATCTAACATCCGTTTTTTGAGCCGCATGGAACTGATTTATACCTGCATATCAAAACTGATTGTTTATCTTACAAAAAATGCTCCGGACAAGGTTTCCGAACAGATGAAACATTATGCGGATCCGAATGATTATAACCGTATCTTTTATCATCAGAGAAATGATGACATGGATGCAATTATACAGACTTTACTGACAGACAGTGAGTTTCTGCTGGAAGTTTGTAAAACAGATTTCGAAGAGGTAACAGAATATCAGCTTTTTGTCAGATGCCTTTCAGACCAAACAGTTGTTGAAAATGAAAAACGTCGTCTAAGGACGAAGGAAGATGGAACCATGAATTCATCGGCACTTCAAAATCCGTCCGATCCGGATGCCACATACAGAAATAAATCTGGCAAGCTATACAGAGGCTATGCTGCCAACATTGAAGAAACCGTAGGTAAAAACGGTTCTGTAGTGACGGATTATCAGTATGATAAAAATACACATACCGACAGCCTTTTTCTTCAAGAATCTCTTTCCGCAATGGAAAAATCTGAAGAAGAAATCATTCTGATTACAGATGGCGGTTATGACGGACAGGATAACATTGCTCTTGCAAAAGAGAAAAATGTCAGGCTGGTAACAACGGCACTGATTGGTAAAGAAGCTCCGGATGCTCTGGCAGATTTTGAATTTAATGAAGATGGAACCCGGCTGTTGAAATGTGCTGCAGGTCATGAGCCTGTGAGCCAGAGTTTTACAAAAACCACAAGGCAGTGCAGAGTTTCATTTGACCGTAATCATTGCGCAGGCTGTCCATATCAGGAGCAGTGCCGTCCCAAAATTTATAAAAAAGTTGCCACTTTTATTACCTCAAAAAATGCATCCAACAGAGCAAAAAGCCAAAGATATATGCAAAGCGAGGAATTTAGCCACTTAGCAAGGCTGAGAAATGGTGTGGAAACCATTCCAGCTAATATCCGAAAGAATTACCACCTTGACAAACTTCCAAGAGGTAAACAACGAGGTAAATTCTTCTTCGGAAGCAAAATAGCAGCTTTAAATTTCAGGAAACTCTTCGGATTCCGAAAGGGTCTGGGAAACTATGCACAAAATCCGGTATTAGCTTAAATATAAGCCGGAGGTACCCCTTTGATTCTGATTCAATGAAGCTTCTTATGGCTAATCTACTGTGAAATATTAAATTTTCAAGGTTCTTGCAAAGGGCAGACATAGAAAAAACTATGTTTTGACCCCGGCATCATGTCATTTAGTTAACGTTTAATAGGGAGCGAATTCTTACAGAACAAATTACAGATGGGCCTTAGTGGAACAGTTTTACAGATATGTTTACGATTTACTCATGAAGGAAAGCACGACAAAAAGACAGATTGCAAATCTGCCTCAAAACGGATTATAATGATGCAAGTAGCCTTGCCCATATTTCCTGTTTCACGTATTCGGGTTTATATGCATGGAAATTACTCAGCCCAATGGTATATTTCAGTTTCCTGAAGAGTTACAGGAAATCCTAGGAGTCAGCAGACCTACTATTTATAACCTTTTAAAGAAAAAGGAATTCCGGTGGATCCAGTTGGATGGCAGAAAGTATTGGTATATCAGTAATAACAAAGCTGTGATTTGGGCGCTAAATAAAGAAAGACTGATAAACAGTGGCTATTATGATTTAGCCACAGCCTACCAGTCTGTGCACGTCAACTATTGAAAGCGCTGTATACCGAACGGTACATCATACGGTGCTGTGAGAGGACGGCGGTTAATCACCGCCACCTACTCGATTTTTATTATCTTGAGAATTTATCACTGTAACGAACATGCATATCCTCCCAATCCATAAACAATACATAAAATACCTTTCCGTATTGTTGGCTCTCTACAATTCTTCCATGATCAAGCACAGAAAAATAGGTTCCGTCAGCTTTTCGAAGATGGAAGTGAATATAATCATTTTCATTACCACTGTCAATCTGTTCCCAGATACTTGATTCTATCTGTTGCTGTTCATCTTCCCGAATCAAGTTTCGAAAACTTTTCTTAGTAAGTCTGAATAGTTCATCTATATCTTTATATCCAGACATATGAAGAAATTCATCATTTGCATAAAATAGTTCATCATCTTCTTTGTCAGCTCTGTATATGATAAATGCACCTGGAAGGTGTTCTGAAATATCCTTGAATGCGAATCCAAGCTGTTTGCGGACACCTGACTGAAGACCTTTCCTGTAGGCCATACATCCGTTTTTACCATGAAGCTTTATTTCATAAAGAGCTGCATCTGCGCAGCGCAGGAGCTGTGAACGGTCGGATGCAGATGTTGGATATTCTGCATATCCAAGAGAAATATAAAAAGCATATTCCTTACCATGACATGAGAATGTTTTGGGAAGTTGGGTGAATTGCTGTAGCTGTACATCTGCTTCTGCAAAGGTACAATTTGGTAAAAGAATGCAAAATTCGTCACCACCGTTTCTTCCCAGTAACGCATCGGATGGGAAAAAAGCCTTCATGCTGTCTGCAAGACTCTTTAATGCCCTGTCTCCGTAACTATGTCCATAGATATCATTGATAAACTTGAAATCATCGATATCAAGGAGTGCAGCCACAAAATGTGTTTGAGGATTTTTAGAAATCATCTTTTCTGCTAACTCATCAAATCCATAGCGGTTATAAATACCTGTAAGAGAATCTGTATGTGCCAGTATTTGATATTTGTTCCTATGTTCTTTTGCTACTAACCATACTCTGGTAAGAACTGTCAGAAGAAGGATTATTATAACAAATATTCCGCTTGTGATTATGATTAATGTGCTATTTCTCCATCCACTTTTAGGTGTTACCTCAATTTTCCAGTTTTCATCTCCTATTGTAAAAGTATAAGAAACAGGATGGTTTATTTGATCATCCGACTGATAAACCACTTTATAAGTGTCACTCCAGGGAGTAACTGTTTTTAAAATTCTATATTCATATCCAAAATCTGAAAGTGCATGGATCGAGTCTGAAAAAATGTCCGGAATACGCAGGATAACGATAGTAAATCCCCAGAAATACTCTTGATCATTTTTATCTTTCAGGTAGACTGGATTGCGGACGGCAATTCCATATCCGCCCTGTTTCAATTTGAAGGGACCTTGTGTAATGATTGTATGGTTGTCTCTAGCATAACAGGAAATCTTTCCACGGTCTTTATCATGGATCAGATCAATCTTACCTGCCTCATTTCCAGCAGCCGGATAAATATCGGTTACAACACCATTAGGAGCAAGTTGTATGCTTTCAATAGAATCAGATATAAGATTTCCGGCAATCGTTTCAAAATGATAGATGTCACCATCTTCACTTATTAAGATCTGCTTCAAAGCATCCGTAATCTCAATTCCAGCTGTAATTTCATTCTTTATGCGTTCACCATAGGTGACTACATTTAATTGTGCTGTTATGTGTCTCTGCTCTTTTTCATGGGTGTCTGTTTTGTATACAATTAAACTAACAAGGCATATGCCCAGTAAAAAACCGATAAGAGGCACAAGTGTTTTCTTTTTCACCTGGTTCACCTCATTTTATCCATGGGATTTTTTATAATGAAGCATTATATCACAAAAGTTGAAAGACAGAATAAGTTTTCCGAAAAAAACAACAAGTTTTTTACGTTAAAGCGATAATGCTTTTTCTTCTATGCAAAGAAATATGGGCGTAAAATAAAATTAGTTTTCAAATAAAAAATAATAAGTGAAATGGCAAATCAGACGAAAGTCTGAGACGCAAAGCTAAAGGGCCTGTTAAATGGCAGCAAGAAACCTTGGAGAAATGATGAAGGATTTGTCATCATGGGAATGAAGTATTTCCTTTTGAATGCAGATAGTTTAGAGTTCTGACATCTGTTATTAATGAAACAGATCAAAAACCCTGTTCTTTCATGAGTGAAAGTCTGTATACACGTCTGCCGGTTTCTTCATAATGCTGGTCCAGAAGAGCACAGGTTGCCTGGATATCGTTAATCCGGATGGCCTCCAACAGGCATTGGTGTGTCCATACTGCAGTGCCTCCGTTATAAGAGGTATTTGGATCCGGTGTGTTTGATTCTAAGCATTTGGCATTCTGAAGCGTTTCAGCATCTCCGCTTAACAGTCCAAAGCGATTGGCATTCTGAACCGAGAGGAACATGGCACCATTCAGTGGACTCAGCAACTCCCACATTTTAGTCAATCGGTTAAGCTGGGCAGAGCGAATGATCTGCAGGTGGAATGTCTCATCTGCACGAACAGCCTTCATAGTATTACCTTCGAGAACAGCCTTTCGAAATTCTTCAATGCTGGCTTCCATTATCATGAGACTATAGTCACTGAGGAGGCAGTTGCTTTTCTGGATCGCCAGTTTTTCAAGGCTGCCGCGCAGAAAAAAGACTTCATAAGCGTCTTGTGGAGAAAGCAGTGCGACTGTACATCCTTTGTTAGGACAGTAATCGACTAAACCTTCGACGGCAAGCTGTCGGAGCGCTTCGCGCACAGGACCTCGGCTGAGTCCGAATTTCCTGGCAATTTCAGCCTCTACCAGTTTTTCCTGAGGCTGAAGGATCCCATTGATGATCTGCTCCCGCAGAGATTCAAGAACAATTTCTGATGTAATAGTATTTGATGTTTTTCGTTGTTTCTGCATATTTACCTCATAAATTTTCAGAATAAGTATCCGGTTTCAATAGGTGCGCTTGGTTCGTAGTAGAACATACCGCCAATTTTTCGCATGTTCCATTTCCTTACTAGTTTAGTAGAAACGACTACACGGATGTCTTTTGTCCGTTAGCAAAAAACTTATTATAATTATAGTAGATTGTTAACTAAAACGAAAGCATTTTTTATGCTGTTAACATTAAGTCGAAATTGTTGACAATCATATTTGCCTGGACTATACTTGGGTTATCAAGAGTATCTCAAAAATTCTGCATTGTCATAAAAAAAGCAAATCCTAAAGGGGAATAGGAGGCAACGCAGTAATTGATGGATGTCGGACTGTCTGGTTTCCGAATAGTCCGATTTTCAGCAGAGAAGAATAATTATTAGTAGGAAGGAGAGAAAATATGAGACTTACAAATTTGACTTGGCCGAAAGCTCAAGAATATTTTGAAAAAAACGATATGGTACTTATTTCTATCGGAAGTATTGAGTGTCACGGCCGTCACATGCCACTTGGAACCGATACACTGATTCCGGAGCATTTGCTGGAGAAAATTGAGAAGAAGAGTGATGTTTTGATTGCTCCGACCATTCCATATGGTTCCTGCCAGTGTTTAGCTCCGTATCCGGGTACAATTGATATTGACAATGAGGTACTCTATCAGTTTTGCCGTCAGATTTTTCTGAGTCTGTATCGTCACGGCGCAAGAAAATTCGTTTTTCTGAACGGACATGGCGGAAACATCAAGATGATTGAACGCCTTGGCATGGAATTCGAAGATAAGGGCTGTCTGGTGGCTATGCTTAACTGGTGGCTGATGGCATGGGATATGAACCCGGCGTGGAAAGGCGGCCACGGCGGTGGTGAGGAAACAGCTGCGATTCTTGGAATTGATCCGTCTTTAGTTGATAAGAGTGAGATAGGTGGTGAACTCCAGTTTAAGCACCTGTCTGATAATCTGAAGACAACCGGTTTCCGTTCTGTTGAGTTCAAGGGAGTTAACGTTGATATTATACGCAATACTCCGCATGTAACAGACAGCGGCTGGATCGGACCGGATCATCCGAGTACCGCTACAGAAGAGTGGGGCAAGGAGATGCTTGAGACCACAGCAAACTATATTGTTGATTTCATGGAAGAATTCAAGAACGTAAAACTTTCATAGAGAGGTGTCAGAATGGATAAAAAAACAACGCTGGAAATGATTGCAGCAATTTCAAATGCAAACGGTACATCCGGTTTCGAAGATGAAGTGGTTGCAGCGATTCGTCCTTACGCAGAAGGACTCGGAGAAATTACTGAAGATCGCATGCGCAACCTGTATATCCGCCGTAAAGAAAATAACGGCAAACGTCCGGTTGTTCAGCTTGACGCACATAGTGATGAGGTTGGGTTTATGGTGCAGGCTATCTGCCCAAACGGAACTCTCCGCATCATTCAGATCGGAGGTTGGGTTAACCACAATATTCCGGCTCATAAAGTCTTGGTTCGCAACCGGTTCGGAGAATATATTCCGGGGCTTACTGCCAGCAAGCCTCCGCATTTCATGACAGAGCAGGAGCGTAAAGCACCTCTGGATATGAAAGATATCACGGTAGATGTTGGCGCTGTTTCTAAAGAAGAGGCGGTTGAAAAGTTCGGCATTCGTATCGGTGAACCCGTAGTGCCGGATGTGACATTTACATATTCAGAAACCACAGATCTGATGGTTGGCAAGAGCTTTGACTGCCGTCTGGGATGTGCGGCAATTCTTAAGACTATGCATACCCTGGCTGGTCAGGAGCTGAATGTGGATATTGTTGGCGCTTGTGCAGCACAGGAAGAAGTTGGTGTACGCGGTGCCACCGTGACAGCACAGGTAATCAAGCCGGATATCGCAATTGTTTTTGAAGGCTGCCCGGCAGATGATACCTGCGTTGAGTCGTATATGGTTCAGACAGCTATCAAGCGAGGACCGATGCTGCGTCACATTGATGCCCGCATGATCACCAATCCGCATTATCAAAGATATGCACTGGATCTGGCAGAAAAGCTTGGTATTCCGGTTCAAGATGCAGTTCGTAGTGCCGGCTCAACCAATGGTGCAGCTATACATCTGACTGAAAAAGCAGTTCCGGTCATCGTTATCGGAGTTCCGGTCCGCTATGCACATACACATTACGGAATTTCAGCTTATAGCGACTTTGATAACGCTGTTAAGCTGGCATGCGAAATTCTTAAAAGACTTGACGAAGAGCAGGTTATGAGTTTTTAAATACAGTATGTAAAAGAAACAGAGCATTTTCGAAACATACTAACAGAGAATTGTATTGCTAAGCTTGAATGTTACCTGAATCATAAACAAAGCATTCGGAAAACTTCAGAGCTAATGGGGGGGCACTCTCGGTCAGTGTCATACCGTTTGCAAAAAATAGTAGAGCTGACGGGGATGGATTTTGAAAATATAGCAGAGATGCTATCCGTTCGAAATAGAATTGTAATATTAAGAATATTGTAATAATTGTAAAAAAACGAATCACGTAATGGATGTGGTTCGTTTTTTATATATTGGCTATAACTGGTACACTTCAAACAAAAATGGAAAAAGCATACAAAAACCATCACTTGCACAGGATATCATTCAGCTGTTTTTATTATAGCTCAGAATAGATGAATGAATCGCATTTGACAAGTGCATAATATATAGTATAATAAAAATGAAATATATAATTTCAAATATGTGAGGTAAAGCGTATGCTATATGACTATATATTAAAAAATTACGAAAAAGATGAGCCAATCTTTTTGTATGAGCTTCCAGGCGATTCCAGAGACTACATTCGTCAGGAAATGAAAAAGCTTGTAGATGACGGAAAATTAGAGCGTTTATTTAATGGTGTCTATTATTTATCGTATACAACGATTCTGGGGACTAAAGGGAAGATGTCGATAGACAAATATGTGGATAAAAAATTTATTAAATCCAATGGCAGAGTGACTGGATATATTACCGGAATTCAGCTTGCAAATATGTATGGATTTACCACTCAAACACCGGCTTGCATAGAGGTGTGCTCAAATGAAGCAACTACAAAACAGAGAAAACTTTGCATTGATGGTAGAAATCTGATCGTTTATAAACCTATTACCGAAATAACAAAGGAAAATCAGGCAGCTCTGCAGTTCTTAGATCTGATGACAACCATCGATAAATACAGTGAGATTTCAGATAATTTATTGAGAATGAAACTAAAAGAATTCGTAAATATCCTGAATGTGGATTTTTCTATTGTAAAAAGATACATTGCGTTATTCCCGGATCGGGTATACCGGAATATTTATCAAGGAGGGCTGATGAGTGAGCTGGTATAGAGAATATAGGAATGAATGGAAAGAAATCATAGAGGCAGTGGCTCGTGAATGTAAAAGAGCTGAACTTATGGTTGAGAAGGACACGGTGCAATCAATGTTTCTATTGGAACTATCGAAGATTAATCTTCCGTTTGTGTTCAAAGGTGGAACCTCTTTGTCAAAAGCATATAATCTGATAGATCGGTTTTCTGAAGATATTGATTTGTCGATGAATCGAAAACCGACGCAGACTGAGAGAAAAGCATCAAAAGAGCATATTATAGAAATTGCAAAATCATTGGGGATGGAACTTACAAATCCAGATCAAATTAAATCAAGACATGATTACAATATGTATGTATTTAGCTATGATTCTCTTTTCTCAGCGAAACCAATGGAAATTATAGTAGAGACCAGTTACTATCAGACAGTATACCCTGTTGATAGACATGAAGTTGGAAGTTTTGTGGGAAAATTCTGTAAAGATAATGGGATATCACTTCCAATTCCGTTTGAAGCAGCGACAGTTATTATGAATGTACAGTCGGTGGAGCGAACTTTTATTGATAAGATATTTGCAATCTGTGATTACCGTATCCAGAATATGCAGGATAGAGATTCACGTCACTTATATGATATTTGTAAATTACTTCCCATAATAAAAATGGATTTGAAACTGGATGAGCTAATTGACACTGTTAGAAATGATAGAATGCATTCAAAGAACAACCCGTCTGCTCAGCTGGAATATAATATTCCAGGAATGTTAAAGGAGATTATTTCCAGCCGATTCTATGAACCAGATTATCGAAATGTGACCCAGAAATTATTATATGAAGATATCGGTTATGATTATGCAATCGAAAATGGTATTGCAGTAGTAGCGGAGTCGGATGTGTTTTTGTACAAGAAAAAATAATGCATTTGTGGTCAATTTATTATCGGCAGTTGGTTGCTACGCTTGAATGTTACCTAAATCATAAACAAAGCATTCGGAAAACTTCAGAGCTAGCAAAAGGTTAAACGTGGAATCCTGATAAATAGGGATACACCAAAAAATAGGGGCTGCCGCACAGCCCCTATTTAGCATACATCTTCAGTAAAAGAATTATTCCTGATCAAGTATGGACTGAATTTGTTTCATTAGTTGCTCGTAGTTTGATTGATCATCGATTCCGCCCATGAAAGGTTCGCCAACGATATTTCCGTCTTTATCTACGAGAACTGTTGTCGGGAATGCCATAATGTTTCCTGCATATTTTCCAACTGTTGAATCGGAATCGAAAGTCAGGTTTTTGTAGGAAGCTCCCTTGGCCTTCAGGATTTCTTTCGCTTCTTTGATACCATCCTGATTATCATCTAATGTATCTGTATTGATACCAACAACTTCACCGCCCATTTTCTTAATTGTATCATTTAATTCATTCAGTTTAGCGAGTTCTTCAACGCAAGGCTTGCATCCACTGAACCAGAAATTTACAACCGTAACTTTATTTTTGGCGAAAAGGCTTTCATCTACATCGTTACCATCCAGGTCTTTCCCTTTGAAACCGTGGAACACACCTGTAGAGTCAGCCGTGTCAGAAGAACTACTGCCGGAAGAATCAGCTGCGGCAATCTCTTTTTCAAGTTTTGCAATTTCTTCTTCAATACCGCGGATCGTTTCAATGTCTTTACTCAGAGTAGCATATTCTTCTTCGGAGAAAGAGTCTTTGTTTGATTCTATTGTATTTGCAAGAAAATCCGCATAGTTTTCATTCATGGTATCATCGTCATTGTTCTTGCTCATAAAGCCAAATGCTTTATCCCATACATCTTTGTGATCTGCAAAGATCTGGTTTTCCTGTTGGTAAAGGTCATTCAGCTTTTCATTCAGATCACCCGAACTGCTTGAATCTGTTGTGGAAGTATCTTCCTGCTTTGAGCTTTCAGCTGTTGCAGAACCGGATGAGGTTTTGCAACCTGTGAATGCAAAAAGAATGCAAACGGCAAGAGATGCCGCAATTGCTTTTTTTAATTTCATTGAGTTTGTTCTACTTGTTTTGTTTTTCATGATTTTTAATCTCCTTTTGAATATCATTTTAGCTTATTTATTGTCAGCCTGTTTCTTGTTTGAAAATCCGTAATGATAGCAGATCGCATTTGTCGGACAGGCTTTCATACATGCTCCACATCGGATACATTCCGGATGATTCGGTGTGTCTACTACATTTACATCCATTTTGCAGGCATGGCTACATTTTTGACAGTTAACACATTTTTTAGGATCCACCTTAATCTTAAGTAATGATATTTTGTTAAACAGCGAGTAGATGGCACCAAGCGGGCAGATCCACTTACAGAATGGACGGTAAAACAAAATGCTTAAGATGATTACAAGTACAAGGATTGTAAACTTAAACGTAAATAAGTGTCCGAGTGCCGCACGGATTCCTGAATTAACAAATGCCAGTGGAATTGCACCTTCAAGTACGCCTTGTGGGCATATGTATTTGCAGAAGAATGGATCGCCCATTCCCAGCGAATTAGTCACAAATGCCGGAAGCAGTATAACAAAAACGACCAGAACCGCGTATTTCAGATACCGCAGGGGTTTTAGTTTTGCAGTAGACAGTTTCTTACCCGGAATTTTATGCAACAGATCCTGAAACCATCCAAACGGACAGAGAAAACCGCAGATAAATCGTCCTAACAGAACTCCCAGCAAGATAAAGAATCCGGTGATGTAGTAGGTGAACTTGAATTTTGATGAACCGACTACAGCCTGGAAGGCTCCAATCGGACAGGCACCCGTGGCAGCCGGGCAAGAGTAACAGTTCAGTCCGGGTACACAGATTGTTTTTGCCTTTCCCTGATAAATTTTCCCTTTAAACAGATTCGGAATATGAAGATTGGTCAGCAGTGTTGCAGCTGCCTGAAACCATCCGCGGAAACGAACCAGGAAGTTCTTGTTTGATTTTAATTTCTTATCCAATTCCGACACACTCCATACATAATTTTATTGCCTTACTGAGTACAGTTGCAGCTTCTCCACGGAAAATCCCAAAGAGGAAAAATATGAGACCGGCTGCAAGTAAAAAAATTTGTGTTGCTTTTTCTGATTTCATTAAGATACCACTTGTTACTGTAAATAGTAACTGCTCCTTTCAATGTTATTGCTCAAAATCGGCTTATTGACCGTTCAATGGCTACATTATATAATATGGGATGTAAATTCCCTGTTAAGAAAATGGAGAAAAGTAAATTGAGATTATTAGTTGTTGAAGATGAAAAGAAATTATGTGATATGATCGCGAAAAGTCTGCATCTGGCAGGTTATGAGGTGGATACGTGTAATGACGGAGATCAGGCACTGGAAATGATCTATGCAGAACTGTATGATCTGATCGTGCTTGATCTTAACCTGCCCGGAGTGGATGGGATGGAGATCCTTCGGGAGCTTCGCAAAGAAAATGAAGAGACAAAAGTATTGATCCTGTCTGCGAGAAGTCAGATCGCAGATAAGGTTGAGGGATTGGATTCCGGTGCAAATGATTATATGGAAAAACCATTTCACCTGCAGGAGCTGGAAGCGCGCGTGAGAAGCCTGACAAGAAGAAAATTTGTACAAAAAAATATCTGTCTGGAATGTGGAAAACTTCGATTTGATACGAGAGAAAGGGTTGCATATGCAGACGATAACCCGGTTGCGTTGACGAGAAAAGAAAATGGAATTTTAGAATATCTCCTTTTAAATCAAGGAAGACCGGTCAGTCAGGAAGAACTGATCGAGCATGTCTGGGATTCTTCTGTGGACAGTTTTAGCGGTTCGATCCGAGTGCATATGTCTTCTTTGAGAAAAAAACTGAAAGCAGGACTCGGATATGATCCAATTGTGAACAAAATCGGTGAGGGCTATAAGATAGGGGGAAATAGCAAAGCATGAAAAAAATATCACTCCAGTGGAAATTAACACTTCTTACAACAGTGTTGATCACCATATTATGCGGATGTCTTACCTTTTTCTTATATAAAAACGGAGTCTATTATTTCGATACGCTTCAGGAGTCTATCACGGATCAGGGCACAGAGCCGGAATCGGTGTACATTGATATTCCGGATAATGAGTGGGATGACTTTGTGGCACAGTTTTCCACGAAGGTTTATAACTCCAAATCAGATTATAGAAGCAGAAGCCTTCTGATCACTGCCATTGTAGCGCTGTTTGGCGGCGCAGCGACGTATTTTATCAGTGGACGGGCATTGAAACCACTCAGGGAATTTTCAGAGACAGTGGAAAAAGTTCAGGCACAGAATCTGAAAGATTATACAATTGAAGAGAATAAAATTGCAGAGCTTGACAGACTTCGCATATCTTACAATAAGATGCTTATGCGGCTTTCAGAATCATTTGAGACGCAGCGCCGGTTTACGGGAAATGCAGCACATGAGTTACGTACTCCACTGGCTTTAATCCAGGCACAGCTGGATCTATACCATACAACAGAACATCCGGAGAGTACAACAGCGGCAGGAGAGACAATTCAGATGGTAACGGAGCAGAATGAACGTCTTAGCAAGTTGGTCCGAACGCTTTTGGATATGAGCGAATTACAGACCGTATCACGAAATGATAGAATTGAGCTCCATAGTCTGATCGAGGAAGTGCTGACAGATCTGGAACCGCTGGCACAGGAAAAGAAGGTTGAACTGATACAGAAGTCACAGGGAGCAGGAGAAAAGGCAGATGAAGAATTGTTTTTGACAGGAAGTGATATTCTGATTTACAGAATGCTATATAATCTTGTGGAAAATGCGATTAAATATAATCGGGAGGATGGATCCGTTACGGTATCAGCAATAAGAAAGAAGAACGAAGTTGTTCTGACGGTTTCGGATACAGGAAATGGAATTGATGAAGCATTTAGGGAGCAGATCTTCGAACCGTTCTTCCGGGTAGATAAGTCAAGAAGCCGGGAACTCGGAGGTGTGGGGCTTGGACTTGCGATGGTGCGAGAAGTTGTGCGGGTTCATGGCGGAACGATTGAAGTTTATACAAATAAGCATAACGGGACGACATTTGAAGTGAAAATGAGTATGGGGGCAGAATTTGAAAAGCGTCAGATCTAACCTATCTGATTTTTACTGTAAAGAAACGCGGTCTTCTTCTGCCACTTCAGAGGAATACCGCATCTTTTTATTTCTCCAGATACATGTTTTTATATTCTTTGCGAATTGCTTCCGGCACGAGACTTCCGCCTGTTGCCCATGCAATGTGTGTTGCATTTTTCATTTTCTCTTCAAGATGATTCTCCTGTAAATATTTGCGTGCAGATTCATTCTTTTCAATCTGTATTGGTCCTTCAAAAGAAGCACAGGCACTTGGCTCAAGGAAAATGTTCTCTGTTCCGAGAAGGTCTCTCATATAATCATATAATTTTCCATCGCGGATAGTAAATTCGCCGCCAAGCAGATTTTTCATTACTCTGCCTACAAATCCAGAAGGACGTCCCACGGCAAGCCCGTCTGCATGGGTAAGTCCAGTAAGCCCAATATCCTGTACGGAAATCTCCTGGTTCAGTCCGGTTGCCATTCCGACTAACATACACGGTGCCTGTGTCGGTTCTATGAAAAAGCAGTGTACATGATCGCCGAACAGCAGCTTAAGTCCAAAGCATACACCACCCGGTGCTCCGCCTACTCCGCAAGGAATATATACAAAGAGCGGATGTTCTTCGTCTACTGCAACATTCTTTTCTTCCAACTGCTTTTGCAGACGTTTTGCCGCTACTGCATAACCAAGAAAGAGTGTTTTTGAATTTTCATCATCCACAAAGTAGCTGTTCGGATCTGCATCAGATAAAGCACGTCCGTTTTTCACCGCTTCACTATAATCTGACTCATATTCCTTTACTGTTACCCCGTGGCTTCTGAGCAAGTCTTTTTTCCACTTTTTCGCATCTGCTGACATGTGTACGATCACCTGATAGCCAACTGCTGCACTCATGATTCCGATACTCAGTCCAAGGTTTCCGGTGGAACCAACCTGAATGGTATACTTTTTGAAAAACTCTCTGCATTCTTCACTCGCCAGTTTCTCATAATTGTCTTCCGGACTCAAAATCCCATGCTCTAATGCAAGTTCTTCTGTATGCTTCAAAATCTCATAAATACCGCCGCGTGCCTTGATCGAACCGGCGATTGCCAGATGGCTGTCCTGCTTTAATAATAAGTTTCCTTCCAGATTGCTGTCGTATTTCTCATTCAGCAAATCCTTCATCTTCGGAACCGGTGTCAGAACAGATTCGATGATTCCGTTTCTCTCCTTTGTTTCCGGAAAACATTTCATAATGAACGGTGCAAAACGCTCCAGTCTGTGCTCCGCATCTTCTACATCTTCCATACCAAGTTCAATCTGTTCCATTGCTTCCCCACAAGCTGTTTTGTCCGAATTTTTCCAGAACACCTCTTTTTCACTGCGGATTTCCTTCAGAATCGGTGTTTTTTCTTCCAGCACTTTCAAATCAACCATTGCTTTCATACATTTCTTTCCAAATGACTTTATTCATACCTATATATTACCTTATTTCTTGTATTATGCCTACCACAAAAAAACTGTCAATCCTAAAAAATAGTGTTATAATTAAAATATGTTTAAAAGAAACGGGGTAATAAACATGGGAAAAGAAAGATATTCTATTTTATTCAGCAGCATGACAGGCAATACAAAGGAACTTGCCGACGCGATCCGCGAAATACTTCCGGAAGAAACTCTCGATTATTTTGGTCTATGTAAAGATGCAGATCCGCAGTCAGAAATACTCTATATCGGCTTCTGGACAGACAAAGGAACTGCTGACGAAGCGACAACCACACTGTTAAAATCACTTAGAAATAAAAAAATCTTCTTATTCGGAACAGCCGGCTTTGGTGGAAGCGAAGAGTATTATCAGAAAGTACTTCACAATGTACGTGAAAATATTGATCCGAGCAATCAGATAGTAGGAGAGTATATGTGCCAGGGCAAGATGCCGATGGCTATGAGAGAACGGTATGTGAAAATGAAAGAAGATCCAAACCACAAACCAAATCTTGATATGTTGATTGAAAACTTTGACAGAGCTTTATCTCATCCGGATAAAGCTGATTTAGAGAAACTTCAAAAATCTGTTTTAAGATAAAAGAAAAACGATACCTCAGAAACTCTTATGAAAGAATTTCTGTAGTATCGTCTTTTTTATTCTTCTACCTTCCACTCTCTGGTATCAAAAATGTGAAGATGCAGTGCTTCTGAGATATATCCCAGCAATTCGCAGCCTGCGATACAGTTTCCTTTTTTATCAAGAGACGGTCCATAAATCCCGATTCCCATTTTCTTTTTCGATACGCTAAGCAGGCCGCCGCCAACTCCGCTCTTGGTCGGAATTCCCGTTCTTAATGCAAATTCGCCCGATCCGTCATACATTCCACAGGTGAGCATAATGGTCTGTACCATCCGCACAGTCTGGGATGAGATCAGACGTTTTCCGGTGGAAAGCTGCACTCCGTCATTTGCAAGCAGAAGGCCGAACATTGCCAGATCTCTTGCATTTACCGACATGGAACACATCTTTGTATAAAAGGTAACACTTTCTTCTACATCGGTATCAATGATATCCTTACTTTTTAAAAGATAGGCGATCGCCTTATTTCTTGAGCAAGTTGCCATCTCGGACTGAAATACGGCTTCGTCTACCGCAATCTCCGGATCTTCGCATACGTCCTGCATATACTTCTGCATATCTTCGATGGAATAGTGGTTTACAAGCAGGCTTGCAACCGTGATTGCTCCGGAATTGATCATCGGATTAAAGGGCCGGTTGCTCCGGTTATCCAACTCTACCAGTGAGTTAAAAGCTTCCCCTGACGGCTCCACGCCCACATGATCAAACACAAACTCTGCTCCAAATGTTTCCAGTGCCAGACACAGTGCCATTACTTTAGAAATGGACTGTATCGTAAATCTGTCCTCTGTATTTCCGGTCTCAAATTGATTGCCGTCTATTGTGTAAAGACAGATCCCCAGTTTGTTCTTATCTGCCTTGGCAAGCTCCGGAATATACGATGCGACATTTCCATACCGGGTCACACCTTTTCCGATACGGATGGCATTTTCCAGTATTGTCATAACCTCTTCTGACTTCATTGTATTCTCCTTTTTTCGCTCAATTGTATTCCCCTTACAATTGCTGGTTTCTAAGTACTAACATACATCATTTTCCTGCTTCAATCAACCATCATTTTCGCAAGAATCATACGCCGACATTTACCTGGAACGTCGTTCTTCTGACAGGAGTCGCGTTCATGCTTCTGGCTGTTATCTTAACGAAAGAGGACAAAAAACGCTATAAAAATCTGTATCGAAGATAGACAAAGCTGCCTATTTCAGACAGACCTTCATAAATTCCTGCACAAGTGCAGACGGTTTACGTTCTTTTTTCCAAATAAGAAGGATCTTTGTCATCAGATCGACCTCATCCAGTACCTGACAGGTAAGTCCTTCGCAGAGAGGCTGCATAGACTGCGGGAAAATTGCTGTGGCAAGCCCTTCTTTTACCCAAAGAGTAGCGCCTCTGGCATCATCGCAAAGACAAAATACCTCCGGCACCAGATTTTGTGTATGAAACGCATCCATGATCAGCTTTTCATAACGTCTGTAAAGAATCAGTGGTTTGTGTAACAAATCGGTAAGTGTAAGCGAGGCTGTTGTATTTTCTGACATTGCAGAATTTGATACAGCAATCATCGGCTCCTCATGCAAAATCGCAAATTCGACCTCATCCAGCCGAAGGGGAGTACGGACAACGGAAATGTCAATAATCCCTTCCTGAAGATAATCGTATAATGTATATGTGATCCCGTCGTGAACCTCAAAATTCACGTCGGGATTTTTCTTTGAAAATTCTGCGATAAACGGCATGACTGTGCCGACCGTCGTCGGCGTGATCCCGATTCTCAGAACCCTCTTTTTACCCGTTTGGGACACCTCAAGCTCTGTCGATCTGGCATAATCCAGAAGGCTCGCCGCACGGTCATACAAGAGCTTACCTGCCGCCGTCAGGATCACCCCTTTATGAGTACGCTCAAACAGCTGCACGTTCAGTTCATTTTCCAGCTGCCTGATCTGATAGCTGAGGGGCGGCTGTGACATATTGAGCTTTCTCGCCGCTTCATTGATGCTTCCCGTATTCGCGATTTCCCGGAAATATTCCAGCTGTCTGAGTTCCATTTTCTTTTTTTCCTCCGTTTAGTTATATGATGATGATACCAGGGTCAAAAGGTCAGAAAGCCGATGCAAGCTTGCTTGCGAGAGGATTTTTGACCTCTTGACCCGCCAAAAACATGAATAAGCAATTTATATTTTTGCCACTCACATTGTTATACTTTTTTTATATTAAACTGTCATAAAAACAATATTATTCATATTGATGGTAGCGCATTATAATAAGTAGGTCAAGAAAAAACTAAGAAGTAAAGAACAGGAGTGAGTGTGTTTGAAGAAACTTTGGGTTTATCTGAAAGAATACAAGATGGAAAGTATTCTTGCACCATTATTCAAACTGCTGGAAGTCGTATTTGACCTTTTGGTTCCGGTGGTTGTCGCCAAGATCATTGATATTGGTATTGCAAACAATGACCACGGCTACATCGTAAAGATGTTCCTGGTGCTGATCCTCATGGCTGCAGTCGGTCTTAGCTGCAGTTTTACCGCACAGTATTTTGCTGCAAGAGCGAGTGTCGGCTGTGCAACCAATTTAAGACAGGCCGTATTTGACCACATTCAGGGCTTTTCATTTACCGAACTTGATACGATCGGTACGGACACCCTGATCACACGAATGACCGATGATATCAACCAGGTCCAGAACGGCATCAACATGGGACTTCGTCTTCTTCTGAGAAGTCCGTTTATCGTAATCGGTTCGATGATCATGGCATTTACGATCAACTTTAAATGTGCGCTGGTATTCGTTGTGGCGATCCCTCTTTTATTTGTCGGCGTCATTTTCATTATGCTGGTCAGCATCCCGCTTTTCAAAAAAGTGCAGGCTGCCCTGGACCGCGTCACAGGACTTACCCGTGAGAATCTGACAGGTGTCCGCGTGATCCGCGCATTTTGCCGTGAAGAAGAGTCGGTAAATGAATTTGAAAAGAGCAACACCGAACTGACCAGGTTAAATGAATTTGTCGGAAGAATTTCCGCCCTGTTAAATCCATTTACCTACGTGCTGATCAACATTGCAACTGTCATCCTGATCGCAAAAGCAGGACTCCAGGTCAATCTCGGAACCATGCATCAGGGGCAGGTTGTCGCGCTTTACAACTACATGGCACAGATGATCGTCGAGCTGATCAAGCTGGCTTCCCTGATCATTACACTGAACAAGGCGATGGCATGTGCTGACCGTGTAGCCGGTGTCCTGGATATCCGGACCACCATGCATTACCCGGAAACTGCTTCTGCAAAAGCAGATCCTTCTGCAAATGAAGTTGATTTCGACAACGTATCTTTCACTTATGCAGGTGCCGGTGCATCGAGCCTTTCCGATATCAGTTTCTCTGTAAAAAAAGGGCAGACAGTCGGCATTATCGGCGGTACCGGATGCGGAAAATCCACTCTGGTCAGCCTGATTTCCCGTTTCTACGATGCAACCAGCGGAACTGTTAAGCTGAACGGAAGAAATGTAAAAGAGCTTACCAATCAGGAAATCCACGACAAGGTGGGAATCGTCCAGCAGCGTTCTGTCCTTTTCAAAGGCAGCATCCGCGACAATATGAAGTGGGGCAATGAAAATGCATCTGACTCCGAGATCTGGGATGCACTGAAAGTTGCACAGGCAAAAGAAGTTGTAGAGGGCAAAGACGGACAGCTTGACTTCATGCTGGAGCAAAACGGAAAGAACCTTTCCGGTGGACAGCGGCAGCGTCTTACCATTGCCCGCGCGCTTGTGAAAAAACCGGAGATCCTGATCCTCGACGACAGCTTAAGCGCACTTGATTTTGCAACTGACGCAGCACTTCGGAAAGCCCTCGCAGGACTGGAAGGAGAGACAACAACCTTCCTGGTATCCCAGAGAGTTGCCGGCATCCGTCAGGCAGATAAGATTTTAGTATTAGATAACGGGGAACTCGCCGGACAGGGCACACATGAAGAACTCATGAAATCCTGCGAAGTTTACCGTGAGATCTATTTCTCACAGTTCCCGGAAGACCGTGCAAAATATGAAAGAGGGGAGATGTAGGTATGAAAAAAGACAGTGTAATGAAAAAGCTTTTTAAATATATCGGAAAATACTGGATCCTCCTGATCCTCAGCATCATCCTTGCCGGAATATCAGTGGTTCTTCAGCTTTATGTGCCGGTTCTCTTCGGTAATGCGATCGATGAGATCGTAGCAGCGCACAATGTAGACTTTACCCAGATGTGGATCTATCTGAAGCAGATTCTTCTGTTCGTAGTGATCGCTGCAGCCGCAATCTGGATCATGAACCTTGTCAATAACCGCATGACCTATCATATTGTACAGGATATCAGATCCCAGGCAATCAGCCACATCCAGAAGCTTCCGCTTTCTTATCTGGATCAGCACAGCACCGGCGATATTGTGAGCCGTATCATTGCCGATACCGATATCCTTTCTGACGGATTACTGCTCGGATTTACCCAGTTATTTTCCGGCGTTGTGACCGTTGTTGTAACCTTGATCTTCATGTTTTCCAAGAACGTGTGGATCACTTTGATGGTCATCCTTCTGACACCACTCAGCTTCCTGGTGGCAAAATTTATTTCCTCACGCTCTTTTACCATGTTTAAAAAGCAGAGTGAAACCCGTGGAAAACAGACTGCTCTGATCGAAGAAATGATCGGAAATCAGAAGGTTGTCAAGGCATTCGGATATGAGGACAAAGCTTCAAAGCGTTTTGATGAGATCAATAAAGAACTCAAAGAATACAGTCAGAAAGCCGTATTTTACAGCAGCCTTACCAATCCGTCCACCCGTTTCGTAAATAACATCATTTACGCTGCGGTAGCACTTGTGGGCGCATTCCTGATCCCGCTTGGAACCCTGACGGTCGGCGGTCTTTCCGTACTGCTTTCTTACGCGAACCAGTACATGAAGCCATTCAACGACATTACATCCGTAATCACGGAAATGCAGAACGCCCTTGCATGTGCGACACGTATCTTTGACCTCTTAGAAGAACCGGAAGAAGTAAAAGATTCTTCTGAAGTACTTGAGAAGGTGGATGGAAATGTGGATATCGACCACGTAGATTTCAGCTATGACAAGAGTAAATCTCTGATTGAAGACTTTAACCTTCAGGTTGAACCTGGTATGCGTATTGCGATCGTAGGTCCTACCGGATGCGGAAAAACAACATTTATCAATCTCCTGATGCGCTTCTATGACGTGGATTCCGGAAAGATCTGTATCGATGGTAAACCGATCGACGAGATTTCCCGACATTCGCTCAGAAAGAGCTTCGGTATGGTGCTTCAGGATACCTGGATCAAATCCGGTACTGTCCGTGAAAATATCAGCTTCGGAAAACCGGATTCCACGGATGAAGAAATCATCCGGGCGGCAAAAGAGGCAAAAAGCTGGGATTTCATCCGCAGACTTCCGCAGGGACTTGATACCGTCCTGCATGAGGACAGCATCAGCCAGGGACAGAAACAGCTCCTGTGTATCACAAGAGTTATGCTCTGTCTGCCACCAATGCTGATCCTGGACGAAGCGACTTCAAGTATCGATACCCGTACCGAACTGCAGGTACAGGAAGCATTTGATAACCTGATGAAAGGTCGTACAAGCTTTGTCGTTGCACACCGCCTGTCTACGATCCGCAACGCTTCCCTGATCCTCGTCATGAAAGACGGTAAGATCATTGAGCAGGGAACCCATGAAGAACTGCTGAAAGAAGGTGGCTTCTACAGTCATCTGTATAACAGCCAGTTCCAGGCAGTGTCATAAAAGGATAACGGTGCTGGAGCGGATTCGTCGGAAACATCCAAAACAGTTAAGGATGGATTCATGGAAGCACCAGATGGTGAGATTCCATTTGATTAATTCAGAATAAATGGTTGGAGAGGCTGCCCTTTGCCGGGGCATCCTCTTTTCCATTTTACAGAAGAAATCAAAAATTACAGGTATTCAACCTAACGAAATCGTGATATAACGAGTGCAAGAGAGCCAACATGCTTGCATGATTGGCGAACGGCGAATTGGATCATATGACTTGATTCATATCTATATATTACCTTATTTCTTGTATTCTTCCTACCATATTCTTCTTGATTATTCTTCAATCAGAATGTATTATATCATTATAGAAATTTGCATCTGTACACATTTTTAATATACTTTTAATGGGAGTGGTTTTCATAAAAACAATTCATAAAAAACACGGCTTTACACTTGTAGAACTCATTGTTGTACTATCTATTCTTGCAATACTGGCAACACTGCTTATTCCGTCTTTGACAGGATATATTGAAAAAGCAAAAAAGCAGGCTGTTTTATCTGAAGCAAAAGAAGTCTGGACTGCTGCTCAGGCTGCTTTGTCCGAATGTTATGCTATGTACCCGGAAAGCTTTGAAGAATCTTGCAAGTTTACCTCCACAATCGGCGGCGAAAAGATGACAAAACTCGGAAGAATATCAAACGGTGCATTAAATGCTCTTCAAAAAAATCCCAAAGATCAGACCGAGGTCAATACATCCAGCCGGCGAGTTGCAAGACAAGTACTTATTTATCTGGAAAGTGCAGATAAAAATGCAAACCCGCGCTATACATTCGGCAATGGTGCGATTCCTACCGGGAACAGCAGACCAAGCAACTATTTTAAAACCAAACCGACTTCAAAAGATATCCTTATTCAGATTTTCCATACGAAAAAAGGGAAAGTCGTTGCACTCAATTTTGGAAAAAATGGATACATGGTAACCATGATCGCAGGAAAAGAACCAACCATTGTTAAAGATGGAAATTGTCTTCCATCCTCTGAAAAATAAGCGGATAAAAGAAAAGCGACACTGCAAAACCACATGCTAAGGGAGTTCTGCAGTATCGTCTTTTTTTATTCTTCCACCTTCTATCAACTACCATTTTTTGCTGAAACCCGACGCAATAAGATAGACAAAAAAGTGCCCGCATTGTATATTATTAGTAGTTTAAAAATGGGGAATATGCAAAGGGGAAAAAAGTATCATGAATCTTATTTCGCAATACAAAGGACTTAGAAAAGAAAACTATGTCTTATGCTTCGGACGCTTTGTGACGGCCATGGGGGCAATGGTCCGTCCGATGCTGACGATGATCTTGAGCCAGAAGCTTGGGATGAATGCCGTGCAGGTTGCCTGGATCACGGCGCTGATGGGAATCCTGACGATCCCGGCAAATCTGATCGGCGGAAAGATGGCCGACCGTTTTAATAAGAAAATGAATATCGTCTATCTGGATATGATTTCCGTCATTTCTTATATCATCTGCGGACTGATCCCGCTGACGACAAAATCCATTGTGCTGATGTTTATCGCATCGACCTGCCAGAACATGGAGAATCCGTCCTACAATTCGCTTACTGCGGATATCACCCTCAGCAAGGACAGGGAGAGAGGGTATTCCCTCCAGTATCTGACAGCAAATCTCGGCGGCGTGATGGCTTCTGCCGTAGCCGGATTTATGTTTCGCAATTACTTATGGCTTGCATTTTTGCTCAGTGGAATTTCCATCGGCACTTCTTCTGTGATGATCTATTTCTTTGTACAGAATATCACACCGGAAAAAGAAGAAAGTGATGGTAACGCCATTTATCAGGCCGAACGCCACGGGGAAAGCCTGCTGACGATTCTTAAAGAAAACCGGCTTGTTCTGCTGTTCATTCTGATCACCAGCGGGTACACAGCACTTTACCAGATGTATAATTATCTCTTTCCTATAGATCTGATCCGTCTGCACGGGGATACCGGTGCGGTGATATTCGGAACAGTTACAAGCATCAACTGCTTTATCGTTGTTCTCTTCACACCACTTATCACCCAGATCCTGAAGCGATCCTCCGAACCGAAAAAGACAATCTACGGATTTTTACTGACACTGGTCGGCTACGTGATGTTCATCCTCTTTTCCGGGCACATCCCGTTCTATTATGCGGCAATGGTCGTACTGACATGGGGCGAGATTTCTTACATGCTGGCGGAAAGCCCGTACATGACCAGGCGTATCCCATCCAGCCACCGCGGAAGAATCCACGGACTGATGGAGATCATCCGTATCGGATTTATGAGTCTGTACCAGCTTCTGATCGGATTTATTTACAAAAATCATACGCCGACCTTTACCTGGATCGTCGTTCTTCTGACAGGAGTCGCGTTCATGCTTCTGGCTGTTATCTTAACGAAAGAGGACAAAAAACGCTATAAAAATCTGTATCGCAGATTATAATAGAATACGTCACGGCACGCAGTGCCTTTTATTTAACATCCAAAATTTACGGGGATGCAGATCATATAACAGATCTGCATCCCCGTTTTATTTGTTCGCGCATATTTTCAGTCGTTAAACAGTGCCTTTAACTGCCGGATAAAGATTTTCTCTCGCGGATTCGGCACGTATGCCGAATGGTACATCAGGTATGCGCTCATCCCACACGGTGCATTCACAACAGGAATTTCCACACACTCTGAACTATACGACATATCCGAAAAACGCTTCATCATAACGGTAGAATAATTGCTTTGCTTGATTGCATCCAGAAGGCCGCCACGATCAAATACATAAAGAATCTTATTATCATCTTCAAAGCCCAGAATCCCCAGCCATTCTTCAAATTTGAAGTTCTCGTACATAATGCAGCGGAGCTCCCGGATCCGTTCAAATTCAATCTCCCTGCGCAGCGCAAGCGGATTCTTCTTCGATGTCAGAAGGATCAGCGGTTTGCTTTTCGCGATCGGGATCAGCTTCATACTATATTTTTCCGCCATCTCAAAATAGCTTTCTTTGATCGAGTCAAAACAGTAGAACAATCCCATCCGGTATCTTTTATCCACAACGTCCCGGATCACCTGGATCAGTCCCGTCTCTTTAAACGAATCTTCTATATTCCGCGCCGGATTTTTCTTCTTAAACTGCATAAAAAGGTTCATAAAATCAAAAGAATACGTGCTCGAAACTGAAATATTCCCCTTATTCACAAAAAGAGAAGGGATATTTCCGATCGCATCCAGTTCCGTGACGATTTTATGGGCGGATTTTAAAAACAGTTCTCCCTCACTCGTTAATTGTATTCGGTTATTGTTTCTCGAAAATACGGAAAATCCCAGTTCTTTTTCCGCATTTTTAATACAAACACTTAAGTTTGGCTGTGACAAACCCAGATGTTTGGCTGCTTTGTTAATTGATCCACATTCATAAACTTCAATAAAATATCGAAAACATTTGCTATCCATTTTCACTCACTACCTACCTGTTTTTTCATACTCCGGATCTATTGACTTTATTGATATTTTTTATATGTTAACACAAAAAAACTCCATTATCTATATCTTTTTTATTATTTCTTATATGATTTCTCATATAACTTATTAAGGATCGATATAACACAACTCCCTGTCGAAATGCTATCATACATTCAACGAAACAAATAACGAACGTTCGCAATGATTACATATGATTTTAAGGAGGATACAGATATGTCAGAAATCAAACAGCCAGCAAGTGCTTTATCATCACCAAGATTTTGTAACATGGGAACTTTTATGAGAATGCAGAAGGTAGACACCGCAGAAGGTCTTGACTTTGCGATTGCAGGTGCGCCATTTGATACAGGAAGTTCTTTCCGTTCTGGTTCAAGATTTGGTCCGAACGCAATCCGTAATATCTCTGCAATGATGAAACCAAACAACGTAATCATGCAGGTTAATATCATGGAAAGCCTGAAGGGCGGAGATATTGGTGATTTCAACATTACTCCTGGTTACATCCATCCAAGCTACGATGCAATCGAAAAAGGTGTGGCAGGAATCCTTGAGAAAAATGCCTGTCCGATCGTTCTCGGTGGTGACCACGCAATTACACTTGCAGAACTCCGGGCAGTAGCGAAAAAATATGGTCCTGTAGCTCTTGTTCATTTTGATTCTCATTCAGATCTGTGTGACGAAGTATTTGGACAGAAATACAATCACGGAACACCTTTCAGAAGAGCGATTGAAGAAGGACTTATCGATCCATCTCATTCTATTCAGATTGGTATGAGAGGATCCCTCTACGATCCAAATGAACACAAGATGGCTGCTGAGCTTGGCATGAAGCTGATCCCGGCACACAAGGTGCGTGAAATGGGACTTCCGGCTTTGATTGAAACAGCAATTGAAAGAGTAGGCGATAAACCTTGTTTCCTCACTTTCGACATTGACTTTATTGATCCTGCTTATGCTCCAGGTACAGGAACTCCGGAAGTTGGCGGATTTACTTCTCTCGAAGGACTGGAACTCGTAAGAGCACTGAAAGATCTGAATTTTGTAGGATTTGATATTGTTGAAGTTCTTCCAGCTTATGATCATGGTGAAATTACCGCATATCTTGCAGCTAATATCGTATTTGAATATCTTTCTATTCTTGCACTCAAGAAAAAAGGAAAATAATTTATCTTAGATTATATTTTTAAGATAAATGGCAGCACCAGTTTCTACTGGAACTGGTGCTGTTGTTCTTAAAATACGCATTTTTCAGGAAAGGAGACTCTTTATGGTTAAATCTAAGACTATGACCACGGAAAGTACCATAGCTACTACCGAACAAGTTACTTATGACAGCGATATGATGTCCGCCGAACTTGATAAAATCCAGTTGAACAAAAGCCAGACTATAAAGGGCATTCTCAGATTAGTCATCTGTTCAGCTATCGGTATCGCAGCTTTTTTTGTTTCTGTACCACACAACGGTAAGAGCGAAATTATCTTTAGTATTATTTATAATGCCTTTGTAAATATGTTCGGCAATTTTGCCTACTGGATCTTGACACTCATCGTTGCCGGTAATTTTGTCTGTCATATTTATTTTAAGTATGTGAAAAAAGGTACTCTTGAATCACCTTTTGCCAAAATTTATGATAACGACACGATTATCCATACATTTTTGTACGCTCTCGGCTTCATCTATGTGGTCTTATATGCCTGTCATATAAATATCACAGGATTCCAGGGACCGGAAATCATCATTGGCGATTCTACCGGTGGAAGCGTTATTCCTCCGATCGTTCTTGGTGTTTTTGGAATCATCATCGTAGGTGCCATTTTCATGCCATTCCTTTTAAATTATGGAATCCTGGAAATTATCGGTGCCATCCTGGAACCACTGATGCGTCCGTTATTCAAGGTTCCTGGAAAAGCTGCTCTGGATGCCGTATCTTCTTTTGTAAGCTCTTCTTCACTTGGTGTCTTAATCACAAACAGATTGTGGAAAAGAAATGTTTACACAGAAAAAGAAATGGTCGCTATCATGACCGGATTCAGTGCTGTAAGTATTGGTTTTGCATACATGGTAATCAATACAGCCAAACTAGGTGATCATTTTGTAAAAGTTTACGCGATCAGCTTTGTTCTCGTATTCATTATCGAAATGATAACCGTAAGAATTCCACCGATCAGCAAGAAAAAGGATGTATACTATTCTGGACATGTGCAGACAGAGGCGGAACGTAAAAATGATACAAAATTCAGTTTCAGCCTTCTTCCTCTCGGTATAAACCGTGCAGTCAAGCGTGCTTATATTGCTAAGAATGTATCCGTAGAAGTAAAGAACAGTTTAAAAGACAGCTTACTGGTTCTCCCACAGGTACTGACCATGTTATCAGCCATCGGTGTAAGTGGTCTGATCCTTGCAGAATACACTCCTGTATTCAAATGGTTAGGTTACATTTTCCAGCCGCTCCTTGTATTATTCCGGATTCCTGACGTATCAGCGATTGCTCCGTCAATCCCGGTTGGAATCGCAGAAATGTTCCTTCCTGTATTAGTCATGATGGGAAGCGGCGTTACCGTATGTGTAAAAGCAAGAGCATTCGTTGTTCTGGTATCCATGGTGCAGATTATTTTCTTCTCAGAAACAGCAACAGTAATGTTAGCAACCAAATCCCCAATTAAATTCTGGGAAATCGTTGTATGCTTCCTTGAACGTACAGTGATCGCAATTCCGCTGGCATCCTTAGTTGTTCACATTTTATTCTGATTACAATGAATTTTTCTGTTTGACATCCTGAAATCTCCTTTTTATACTTGTTGTATAAGAAGGAGATTTTTATATTATGACAATCAAAGAAATCGCACAGCTCGCCGGTGTATCCAGCGCAGCTGTATCCAGATATCTGAACGGCGGCTACGTCAGTGAAGAGAAAAAAGAACAGATCCGTAAAGTCATCGAAGAGACCGGCTACCAGCCATCCGCCCAGGCGCGTATGCTTCGCACCAAAAAAGCAAGCCTAGTGGGTGTGGTCGTTCCAAAGATCAATTCCGAATCCATCAGCCGGATCACAGCAGGCATTGAAAGTGTTCTCGCCGAGAGAGGCTATCAGATGCTTCTCGCCGGAACCGACAACACCCCTGCAAAAGAGGTAGAGTATCTCCGGTTATTTGAAAATTATCCGGTAGACGGAATTATCCTTGTCGGCACCATGTTCACTGCCGGTCACAGGAAATTTTTAAAAGAGACAAAGGTTCCGGTTGTTGTGATCGGACAGCACACCAACCTTGCCAACTGCATTTACCATGACGATTACGGTGCAGGAAAGGCAATGGGACAGGCCGTTGCCGGATTCAGTAAAAAAGGAGTTGCTTACATCGGCGTTACCCGTGATGACAAAGCTGCAGGTGCCGCAAGAGAGGACGGATTTATTGCCGGACTGAAAAATGCGGGCATCACACTTTTAGAAGAAAATAAGCGGACTTCGGCATTTACCCTGGAATCCGGATATGAGGCTGCACTGGATCTTTTGGAAAGCAAATGTGATATCGATGTCATATCGTGTGCAACCGATACCATAGCAGCGGGAGCAATTGAAGCCATTCAGACCTACTTAAAAAAGCAGGTTCCGGCAAATGCAGCCGATGCAGGTGCAAGAATGCGCTATATCCTTGAAAATACGTCCATCCGGGTAACCGGATTTGGTGACAACCAGATGTTAAAAGCCGTCACCGGTGGAATCCCGACCATACATTTTGGCTACAAAACCAGTGGAATCCGCGGTGCAGAGCTGCTTCTTGACAGTATTGAAAGAGGAGAACAGATTCCAATCGAGATGAAGCTCGGCTTTCGCCTTGTTGGAACAGACCTTTCGGACTCTGAAAATCAGACCTGATTTTCCTGCTTTCCCGGAGTTTCAAAAGGAAACGAAAGTTTCTTTCAACACTTTTCACAAAAATGAATATGAATTATCAGTAAAAATGCCATCTTTACAAATGGCATTTTTTTTCATATTATTTAAGCATAAGATATGAAATCGATTACACATCACATCTAAAGGAGGAGAGAACATGGATTACAGAAAAACCGCACAGGAAATTCTGAATCATGTGGGTGGAAGCAAGAACATCGTATCTGCTGCCCATTGTGCTACCAGACTTCGCCTTGTCATTGCAAACAACACGAAAGCGGATAAGACAGCACTTGAGAATGTAGACGGGGTAAAGGGTGTATTTGAAGCATCCGGACAGCTCCAGATCATTCTCGGAACAGGAACCGTCAACAAAGTATTTGATGAATTTATTGCAATCGCAGGCATCACAGCCAGCACAAAAGCTGAAGCAAAAGAAGCTGCTGCTGAAAAGCAGAACTGGTTTATGAAAGCCATCAAGCTTCTGGGAGACATCTTCGTACCGATCATCCCGGCGATCGTAGCCAGCGGTTTCCTTATGGGAATCATGAACGCACTGGATTTCATGAACAGCAACGGGTTCTTACATATCAGCACAACCAGCTCGATCTATGTATTTGCAACCCTTTTCAGTAACATTGCTTACACATTCCTGCAGATCCTGATCGCCTTCTCAGCTGCAAAAGCATTTGGCGCAAACCCTTACCTTGGCGCAGTTATCGGTATGATCATGATTCATCCGTCCCTGCAGAACGCCTACACCGTTGCAACAGAAGGTGTACAGCAGACACAGAGCGTGTTCTTCGGACTGTATCACATTGACATGGTCGGCTATCAAGGACACGTCATTCCGGTTGTCATCGCTGTATGGATCTTATCCGTACTTGAAAAGAAGCTTCACAAGATCGTACCGGAAGTTTTAGACCTTTTTGTCACACCACTTGTCAGCGTATTCGTAACCGGATACCTTACACTTTCCATCGTCGGACCAATCTTCGTATGGGCTGAAAATGCAATCCTCGGAGCAATCCAGTGGATGCTTACACTTCCGCTCGGACTTGGAAGCCTGATCATGGGTGGTTTATATGCACCGACCGTTGTTACCGGTATCCATCAGATGTACACAGCCATCGATATCGGACAGCTTGCAAAATACGGTGTAACCTACTGGCTGCCACTCGCAAGTGCGGCAAACGTGGCACAGGGTGCAGCAGCACTTGCCGTTGCTGTAAAATCAAAAGACCAGAAAATCAAATCCCTTGCACTTCCATCATCACTCAGTGCATTTATGGGAATTACAGAACCTGCAATCTTTGGTGTAAACTTAAGATTCTTCAAACCATTTATCGCCGGATGTATCGGTGGCGGATGCGGAACCCTTTATGCTTCCCTTGTTCACCTCGGTGCAAAAGGAACAGGCGTAACCGGTATCTTCGGAATCCTGCTCTGCCTGAACCAGCCACTTCAGTACGTCATTGAAATGGCAATCGCAGTCGGTGTTGCATTTGCAGTTTCCTTCGTACTTTACAAAGACGAGAAAAAGAACCCGAACACTGATACGACAGCTTCTGTTCCAGTTTCCGTAGAGGAAGCTGACAGCGAAGAACCTGCTGCTCCTGAAACCGAAACAGCCTCAGATAATACAGAAACAGCTTCTTCCGAAGAAATTTTAAATGCTCCGGTAAACGGAACAGTTATTCCAAATGACCAGATTGTTGATAGCACCTTTGCTGCCGAAGTTCTTGGAAAAACAGTAGCCATTGAACCTTCTGACGGCGTGATCAAAGCACCTTGCGACGGCGAAGTTGTAAGCATTTTTGAGACCGGTCATGCCGTATGCATTCTGACAGACGGCGGTGCAGAGCTTCTGATCCACGTCGGAATCGACACTGTAAAAATGGATGGAAACGGATTTACAAAGAAAGTATCTGACGGCGCAAAAGTACACGCCGGGGATGTACTGATCGAAGCAGATTTAAATGTAATAAAAGAAGCCGGACATCCGGCAACAACCATGATGATCATTACCAATACAGATCTGTATGATTCTGTAGAATGTGCCGCACCTGGCACTGTAACCGGTAAATCATCTGTTATGAAACTTACAAAATAAAATAACTCATGACAAATAATCAGATTTGTCTCCCGCGGCGGGTGCCGGATATCCGTATCACTACGGTTTCCGGACCGTTGCCTGCGGAACTATTTTCAGGAGAGAATCATATGAACGCATTAACCAGAGACCTTGTAAAATTGGTAAATATAACAGAAGAGAATCAGGCAGCAAAAGAACAGACATCCGGCGCGCAGTTCCGTGAGAAGCTGCACCTGATGCCTCCGGTTGGCTGGCTCAACGATCCGAACGGACTTTGTCAGATGGATGGTGTGTTCCACGCATTTTTCCAGTACTCCCCATTTAATGCCGAAGGCGGTGTGAAAATGTGGGGTCATTACACCAGCACTAATCTGATCGACTGGGAATACAAAGGTGTATCCCTCTACCCGGATCAGCCATTTGACTGCCACGGTGTATATTCCGGATCTGCCTTCCTTGAAGACGGTACGATGTATCTTTACTACACCGGAAATGTCAAGCTGGAAGATGGAGATTTTGATTATATCAACACCGGCCGCGAGGCAAATACCGTACTTGTCACAACCAAAGATGGAATCCATTTTGGCAGCAAAAAAGAACTGCTCCGCAACAGTGATTATCCTTCTGATCTGACCTGCCATGTGCGCGATCCGAAGGTCTGGAAAAAGGGCGATACCTACTACATGATCCAGGGCGCACGTACTAAAAATGATGTCGGTCAGGCATTGATTTTTGAGTCTTCTGACAAGGTAAACTGGAAGTTCCGCAGCCGTGTAGAATCCGAAAAGCCTTTCGGTTACATGTGGGAATGCCCGGATTACTTTGAAACAGATGGCACAAAAATTCTTTCCGCATCTGTCCAGGGTCTGGAAGGCGGAGAGTGGGCTGAGCGAAATGTATACCAGTCCGGTTACTTCCTTGTGGACGGCGACATTTTAGGTTCCTACAAGTTATCCACATATCATCTGTGGGATTATGGTTTTGACTATTACGCTCCGCAGAGCTTCGAAGCAGAAGATGGAAGACGCATCCATATCAGCTGGATGGGAATGCCGGATTGCGAAGAATATACCAATCCGACCATCAAAGACGGATGGCAGCACTGCTTTACATTTCCAAGAGAAGTCTTTGTAAAAGATGGCAAGGTCTGCCAGAAACCGGTCCGCGAGCTTGATGCAAAAAAGCAGCAGCTTCAGGATGTTCAGAACGAACTTACCCAGAGCGGCTGCCCGGTATATGAAGTAAATGTAGATGGAATCAAGGAGAATCATTTCCAGGCTGTCCTTTCAGATGAACTGATTCTTGACTATGAGAATGGACGGTTCCAGATGCATTTCACAAACAAAAGTAAAACTTCCGTATCCGCAGGCAGAAGCCTTCGATACGCCGAAGTCGGCACTCTGGAAAATGTAAAAATCCTTGCAGATACTTCTTCCGTTGAAGTATTTGTAAATGACGGAGAATTCGTATTCTCTACAAGATATTATCCAAATGATTATAAGATTGTGGTGCATTCCCCAAATGCCCACATTACATTCGATAAAATTCAGTAAATCGTATATGGGAAATCCCCCCAAGCTTCCCATATACGAAAACGCCAGACAGGGTACAGCAATCCCTTTTCCTCCTTTGCATGCTGTATCCTGCCTGGCATTTTTTAATTCTGATTGTTACACAATTTTTAATTCTGACTGTTACACAATTGCTTCTATAATTGTCTTTCCGTCAATTGTAATTTCTTTGACACCAGTTTCTTTTTTCCTGTTAAAATTAAAGCTGATCATATATCCTTTCTTCACATGATAATCATCAAGATATTCTATCAACTGATTTTCCCCACGATTATTATATTCCTTTCCATGCCAGATCTTCATTTCGATAATATACTGTTCACCCAAATAGTCTACAATAATATCGGTCCGTTTCTGCTCTCTGGTTTGAGTCTCTATATAATAATTGCCTGTTCCATTGATGATCGGTCTTAAATACAAAAGAAAATATTTTCTACCTTCATCTTCAAGAAATGTCTCATCACTGTCACCATATAAATCCTGAAAATGCTGTACAAATTTTTCAAGAACCAATCGCATATTCAAATACCCATTTGTGATAAACTGATTCTTGTCAATCAACGATGCCGCATAGATTTCCTTCTTCTGCATCTCCGCAGATGACAAATACAGATTATATAACCATGTTTCAAAAATACGGTTGGAAACTGCAAGCACTCCATTTTCATTTTTCACAAAGCCGAACATGGTCGCAATATTGATTGATGTCTCATAATAATTATACACAATCGCTTTTCCCGTAAATAAAAGTGAATAGAGCATACTGTTCAGTTCCTGATAGCTTTCCAATTTTTCACGCAACGACTCAAACAGCATATTTTTTTCTGAAAGCAAAATCCTTACCGCTTCCAGAAATCCCTTCTTCGTCCACGCACTTTTCTTATCGCCATACTCCTTCTTCACACTGATTTCCTCATCCAGAAGCTGACATATTCTCGACACCAGGAATGGATATCCGGATGTATACTCTCTGATCAGTCCGGCGAGTAATTCCACATCCATTCCTGTATGATAATCTTTTTCATACTCATCGAGCATTCCTGCAATTTCTTCTCTTGAAAAGCTCATATCTACTTTAAAATCCGCTGCAATATTCCACGGACTGTTATATTTATGAACTTCATCCGGACGGATTTTCCGCCTTAAATTCTTTACGTCATATACACCCGCCAAAATAACAGATCGGAATGTCGGCTGTATATCCCTTTCGATATACTGAGCACGAAGCTGCGCAAGAAAATCCAGAAACACCTGGTTATTCGATGCACTGTCAACCTCATCAATCATCAGTACAATCTTTTTTTCTGCTGCCGCACAGAGATCACTCAACTGTTCAAACAGCTCTTTTAACGAAAAATATTTATCTGTATAATCCGTACTATGCAAAATATTTTTTATCGTATCTTCCAGTTCTGGTGAAAGAGTATTTCTTTTTAACGACCGCAAAAATGAATTGATAAATGCTGCCGAAAAAACATTTCCATTTTCAAATTTATCATTATCAAAAGTCTGAAAATCCAGAAGAACAACATAATATTCTTTTTGCAGATAGCGATACAATGCACGAAGTGTTGTTGTCTTTCCATATTGTCGCGCACGGTTGATCGTAAAATATTTGCCGGCATCTACGAGGCTTTTGATCTCCTCCAGCCGTCTGGATATATCGACCATATAATGTTCTTCCGGTATGCATACTGCTGTTGTATTGAATACTTTTGGCATCGTCTTCTCAACTCCTTTTCGCACCACTGTTTCTTAGATTTTATCATTGCGGTGGGGGAATGGCAAGGGATTCTATCTTTCAGTTTTCTTCTCCACCTTTTCTTTTTTTATTTCAAATGTTATACTTCATATACAGCAAAAAACAGATAAAGGTAACGAATCACTATGTTAATCAGAAAAACACTTCCAGAAGATATAGACACGATTTTAAATATTTTTAACACCGCACGCCAGTTCATGCACGCAACCGGAAACCCGACACAGTGGAATGCAAATTATCCGGCTCTCGAAGATCTCGAACTGGATATCCAGAATGGTAACAGTTATATCTGCGTAGAAAATGATAAGGTCGTTGCCACCTTCACACTTATCATCGGAGACGAGCCGAACTATCAACTCATTGAAAATGGAAGCTGGCGTTCCGAGGCTCCATACGGAACCGTTCACCGCCTTGCATCTGACGGAACAACCAAAGGGATTGCACGGGCTTGCTTTGATTTTTGCAAGACACAGATCTCACATCTGCGTGTAGATACCCACAAGGATAATAAACCAATGCAGGCTTGCTTTAAGCAGAATGGATTTGAAGAATGTGGGATTATTTACGTCAGTGACGGGACTCCGCGGATCGCTTATGAATTTATTGGGATTTCTGAATAGAGGGGTATTTTTATGACAATCAATAGTATTTTGAAGAAATCCGCAATTATAAAAAAGAAAATTCCCGTGTCCGGCGCAGGAGAAAGTAACTTGCACTTTATCCTGCGAGCAGACACGGGATTCTTATTTTACTCTATTCCATATTCTTTCAGGAGTTTTTCCTGATACTCAGGATCTTTTGTTGAGCGTTCTAAATCACTGTATCTTTTATCTGCTAACAGATACCCGTTCAGTCGATTGATATTTTGTATCCCTTCATCACGCCCTTCTCTTCTTAATGTCTTCTCATGCAATTTTTTATTATATGTTGTCAAAATCATTTCCAACACCTCCGCTCGATGTTTCTTGAGAAAATCTGCCAACACGTCCTGATTGATACAGGCATCATATGATTTGATTTTCTACATTCGCCTTATTTCAAATAATACTGGTTTCTTCTGGCAGAAGCAATTAAAAAAGAATAAAATTTGTGTTATCATATTCATAAAGCTTTTAATCACTAACCATACATTTTCAGGAGGCTTAACTTCATGTACTATCCACTCGCACAACAAGAATTTGAATCTTACCTTAACGGATACGACCGCGAAAATGACCGCATCAAATTAAAGATCATCCACACCTACGGCGTTGTAAAGCAGGCAGAAGAGCTTGCCGGAAGGATGCATCTTTCAGCCGAAGACACCGACCTTACAAGACTCATTGCACTACTTCACGACATCGGACGTTTTGAACAGTTAAAGCGCTACGACAGCTTTGAGCCGGGCACAATGGATCACGCTGCTTACGGTGTAAAGGTGCTCTTTGATGAAGGCATGATCCGCCGCTTTCTTCCGGAGGATAAATGGGACTCCATCATTTACACTGCAATCGCCCACCACAGCGATTATGAACTCCCTGAGATCTCAGATCCGCAGACACTTTTACACGCAAAGCTGATCCGTGATGAGGACAAATTGGACAACTGCCGTGTAAAGCTCGTAGACTCCACAAGCACCTTTATTAACGTTTCTGAAGAAGAACTCGGTACACAGAATATAACCCAAAAGGTATACGAAACAGTGTTTGAAAATAAATGTATCCTTTCCGCAGACCGCGTCACACAGATGGATTACTGGGTATCTTATATCGTCTATTTCTTCGATATTAACTTCAAAGAAAGCTTTGATATTATAGCAGAGAATGACTATTTAAACCGAATTATCGACCGGATTTCATACAGCAATCCGGTTACAAAAGAGCAGATGGAGGAAATCCGTGTCTATATGCAGAATTTTATTAATTTACACCATACAAACAGCCAATCCTTTTAACCCATTTAGCTCGCAAAATTACCAGGCTGTAAAAAATGTTTTTAAACTTTTACAATTTTAGTCAGGCGAATATTTGCCCGCTATTTGTTTAACTTAATCAAAACACAAATCACATAAAAAATTAGGAAACTGACATACGCGCTTTCATAGGAGCAAATTCTAAGATCTATTTGCACCTTGAAAGCGCGTATATATTTTTCCTGATTTTTTTCATCCTCCTATTGTATTATTTGTATTATATGATATAATACAAATAAATCTCACAGAAAGGAGATGCTGATATATGATTATCAAGATCAACATGCAGTCCGAAGTCCCAATCTACCTTCAGCTGCGCAACGAGATTGTCAAAGGAATCGGACGTGGTGAATTCGAGCCGGGGGAATCACTTCCGACTGTCCGCCAGATGGCAACCGATCTCGGAATCAATACCATGACCGCCAGCAAAGCTTACCAGCTTTTGAAGGCAGAAGGCTTTCTCGAGACAGACCGACGCAAGGGAACAACCATCTGTTATCCCACTTGCTCTGCTCCACAAGATAACCGCTTTGACGAAAAGCTGGCAGACGAACTGGAACTTTTAAGCGCAGAAGCAAAGTTCCACGGCATGAATCTGACAGACTTCCTGGAACTCTGCCAGAGAGCATTTAACGAAATGGAGGTAACAGCGAAATGATGATGCTGATTATATTTTTAATTACAGACATTTCCATGGTCGGCATCTTTGCCGGAGTCTATGGAAATATTGCAAAATACCGGGAAGGAATGCTGATGGGAGTCCATATTCCCAAATCCGAGCTTGAACATCCCGACATAAAAGAGCTTCTCCAGCTTTATAAAAAGCGTAACCGCCAGTTTTATTTGTGGAACATGCTGGCAGGAATTGCGGTATGCCTGCTTTGCTTTACTTACTTTTCTATTTTTATTACCGTATGGACACTGTGGTTAGTAGAATTCTGCCTTCTTACCATCCTCCGTGTCTATCATTATCACCAGAAAGTATACGACATTAAGCAGAAAAATGGATGGATCAGCTCAGCAAATGCAGATGTGTCCGCTGCAGTGGATACCCGCACTTCCTCACAAATTGCGAAAAAGATACTGCCGGCAAAGCTTCATCTGATCCCGGCTGCAGTGATCCTGATCCCGCTGTTTTTCCCTCAAATCCGTACTTATCTTCTGAACGAAAGTGATGGCAGAATCATGTTCCTCTGCACAATTCTTGTTTCGACAGCTTACATGGGTGTCGGCTATTTCTTCGCCCATATGCCAAACAAAATTTACAGTGAAAATTCACAGATCAACCTGCAGATCAACGCACTGGAAAAGCGTTTATACACCGTATTCCTTTTCCTCTCCAACATTTGCAATACCGGCGCCTATCTCGGGATCATCCGGGATATTGCATCCAGCAACTGGATTGGCGGAGTTGGAATGGGAATCTACATTTTCCTCGAACTGATACCAACTGCCATCATATTGATCGTGTTTTTCTGGCTACGTAAAGAAAAAGAGCGGATCCTCGCCCAGGACAGCACACCATTTTATATTGATGATGACTATTACTGGCGAAAAGGCTGGTACAACAATCCAAATGACAAACGGTATTTTGTACAGGATCGTGTGAACAGCATGAATTATTCTCTGAACTACGGACACCCTTCTGCGAAATATGTCACCGGAGGAATGCTCGTCGGCACCGGGCTTCTTCTTCTCTGGATGTGTATCCTCTGTATCCGGATCGATTTTACACCGATCCGCCTGACCGGAAATGCAGCCCGGTATTCCATCACATCCGGCTACAAGACAGCAAACTTTAGCCTCGCCGATGTGGAGTCCGTAACCCTTCTGGATACCCTGCCAGATGAGAACTTCTACCGGACTGACGGCTCCGAGGATAACAGCAAACTTCTCGGCAATTTCCGCGGCAGCAAAACAGGGCATTGCCAGATGTATATCTGGATCGAACACGCTCCGATCCTCCAGATTAAAACAAAAAATACCACCATTTTTCTGAACAGCAACAACGAAGCACAGACTAAAGAATGGTACGATCAGTTAAAGGATGAAATTTCTTCGAAGAAATAAACCTTTTTCATTACCATAACACTTCATAATGTGAAATATCTTGTAAAGTGTAACACGTCATGCTACAATTATGTTAAGATGTTGCGGTCAAAAGGTATTTTGACCCCTTTGATACCAGATTGCTACGTGCTTTGCACTCTCGCAATCCTCAAAAACATTCGTAATCCGCTCATTTTTCTTTGAAAAATATACGGTTTTCACAAAGATAAAGGATTTCAGAAAGGACTGTAGACAATGACACTTCAAGAATGTTATGTAAAAATTGGTGGTGATTATAATGATATTCTTCACCGGTTTATGAATGAAAATATGGTACGCAAATTTGTCCTCAAATTTCCGCAGGACAACAATATGGCTTTATTTGAAGAATCCTGGGCTAAAAAGAACTACGAAACTGCATTTCGTGCAATGCACACCTTAAAAGGTGTTGCCATAAACCTTGGATTTACTGCACTTTACAATGCCAGCAGCGCTCTGACCGAAAAGCTCCGCAGCCAGGAATATGACAACCTTGACGGTATGATCGCCGATGTCACAAAACAGTATGGTATCGTGATCGAAGCAATTGCAGCTCTTGACTAGATCTTAAAAAACTGACGCTAAACAGGAAGAGACCGCTTCACCGCAGCCTCTTCCTGTTATGTTTTTCTATAGCTTTTTCTTCAGCATTTCCGGATTTGATGCATAGGAGAGAGCCGTCTCCGCCGTGATCCTTCCCTCTTTATACAGATTCAGAAGACCAAAATCCATCGAATGCATTTCTTCTTTATTAGATGAATACACGATTCCATCAATCTGCGGAACCTTATTGTCGCGGATCATATTGCGGATCGCCGGAGTGATCGTCATGACCTCAAATACCGGGACCTGTTTTCCATCCACTGTCGGCACAAGCTGCTGTGAAATTACAGCCTGCAATACCATGGACAGCTGAACTGCAATCTGCCTCTGCTGGTTTGCCGGAAATACATCAATGATACGGTCAACCGTATTTGCTGCTCCGATCGTATGCAGGGTAGAAAATACCAGATGCCCGGTTTCCGCTGCTGTCATTGCCACATCGATCGTCTCATAATCACGCATTTCACCAAGCAGGATCACATCCGGGCTCTGCCGGAGCGAAGCACGTAGCGCATTAACGTAGCTTTCCGTATCCACGTTGATCTCTCTCTGGCTTACAATACTTTTATCATGCCGGTGCAGATACTCGATCGGATCTTCCAGCGTAATGATATGCTTTTCCATTGAATGATTGATCTTATCCACCAGACAGGCAAGCGTAGTAGATTTTCCACTTCCCGCCGGTCCCGTCACAAGCACCAGACCTTTTGACAGGTTATAAAAGCTCATCACCGGGTCCGGAATCCCGATCTCATTCGGCTCCGGCAGTTCAAATGTGATCACACGGATAACGGCTGAGAGCGCACCCCTCTGTTTGTACGCACTGACACGGAATCTTGAAAGTCCCGGAATAGCAAAAGAAAAATCATCATCTCCTTTTTCTTCAAGAACCCGGATGTCCCGTCCTCCTGCCAGCTTATATAATTCCTCAACGCATTCTTTCGTCTGCGGTGGCATCAGCTTTTCTTCCTTCTCCCTGCAGATTCTTCCATTTGCCCGATAAGAAACCGGAAGACCTGCTACAACAAATATATCCGATGCATGATTTGAAACTGCCTGCTGAAGCAGTACAATGATATCCATAGCCCAAACTCCTTTCGCGTCAGTCACTTCCAAGGACAGGAAGTGTTGACTTTTCTTCCCATTTCTCAGATGCTGACTCTTTCCATTTTACAACCTTCTGCGTTCCCTTTACCGGATCTGCCAGGATCTCGACTTCCAGATTCTGACTGTCCGTGACCGGAACCACAAAGAAAATATCCAGATTCTCTCCGTCTTCTTCAGCTGTCACGCCCTCAATCTGCCGAATCGCAAATACAGGATCCTCTTTTGCAAATGCATCATCGATCTGCGCCATGATCTGCGCCGCTTTTGCATTTGCCTCACAATACGCCGTTTCCCGGCTGGCAAGCTGCTGGCTATAACTCTGATCCCTTTTTGCACTTGACAGCGAGAGTGTGGCAAATGTCACCAGACACAGGATCACAAAGATCACAAGCAGGTACGACGTTCCGATCTGAATCCCCGGGTACGATCCCCGTTTCTTTTTCTTCATCCCGTCACTCCCTTTCCGTGCCTGTCATCCGGTCTGTTTCCACCGAATAGATTTCTTCCGGCTGTTCTCCGGACAGGCGCTGCACCGTAAATGTTCCAAGCAAAAGCTTTCCATCCGGCTCCACCCGGATCACGATCTCATACGAAGCCTCATCCTTACTGCATTCCTGCCAGTCTGCGTCATAGAAGACCTCCGTGTCCTCCGTCAGCGCATCCGCAAGAAAAAGCTCTGTATACCCGGAAACCTTCTCAAGCGCCGTATTCAGTTCCTGTGTCTCTCGGCTGATCGTGTGCGCCTTCACAAAAATCTGCACACACACCGCCGAAGCAAGGCAGAAAAATAAAATTGCAATCATCAGTTCCAGCAAAAACAGGCTGGAACGCTTTGCCGGTGTCCGTTCCATAAATCTTCTCCAATCTACTACAATATGTTTATGGTTAATATCCCTTACAGCCAGTAAGGAATTATCCATCTTGTTGCTTAAG
>ERZ894220.321-NODE-321-length-44659-cov-9.88145_pt1 | contig 44659 bp, 40 predicted proteins | sample MGYA00380292_ERZ894220 | MGnify/ENA primary metagenome ERZ894220 (study PRJEB32331, sample SAMN06328446) | human gut metagenome | biome: human gut microbiome; feature: stool | host: Homo sapiens | collected 2014-12-05 ... | reverse complement strand
AAATACCGACCTCCAATCGTTAGATTTTTAGGTCTAACTTTTGGGGGTCGGTACATTTTTTAGTCCTGCCTCATTTTCATGGCGAATTATCAAATTGTGATAACGGTTGGTTATATATTACAGTAAGTATACTCCGCGGGATGCAGCTTCTTCGAGGACGTCGTCAGGCCAGATGGAGGACTGGACTTCTCCGATGTGGGCTTTGCGGAGATAGAACATGCAGATTCGGGACTGACCGATTCCACCTCCGACTGTGTACGGAAGTTCTCCTTTTAATAATGCCTTCTGGAAATCCATCTCGGCGCGTTCTTCACAGCCGGCTTCTTTTAACTGACGGCGGAGAGCATCTTCATCTACACGGATACCCATCGAAGAAAGCTCCAGTGCGATATCGAGAACCGGATAGTAGACGATGATGTCACCGTTCAGTTCCCAGTCATCATAGTCCGGTGCACGGCCGTCGTGACGCTGTCCGGATGCAAGAGTCTTACCAATCTGTTTGATGAATACAGCACCTTTTGCTTTGGCAAAATGGTATTCACGTTCTTTTGGTGTCTTATCCGGATACATGGTTTCCAGTTCCTGGGATGTGATGAAGCTGATCTCATCCGGAAGAAATTCTTCGATATAATTATAGCGGCGTGCCATGTATGCTTCGGTTTCTTTGAGCGCACTGTATACTTTTCCTACTGTGTATTCCAAGGTCTCCATGTTGCGTTCTTCTTTGGAAATTACTTTTTCCCAGTCCCACTGGTCAACATAGATAGAATGGATATTGTCAGTATCTTCATCGCGACGGATGGCACTCATATCAGTATAAAGTCCTTCTCCTGAATGAAAGCCGTAGCGCTTTAAGGCGTAACGTTTCCATTTCGCAAGAGAGTGGACGATCTCAACTTCGCGGTCTTCCTGTTCTTTGATGCCAAATGCAACCGGGCGTTCTACTCCGTTCAGGTTATCGTTCAGTCCGGATTCCGGGCGGACGAAAAGAGGAGCGGATACACGCGTCAGATGCAGAGATTTGGCAAGTGCGCGTTCAAAGTGGTCTTTTACTTCTTTGATTGCCACTTCAGTCTCGCGGATCGTAAGTGGAGAATGGTAATTCTCCGGTATCTGCAAATTGTTCATGATGTTCTTCCTTTCTTACTACTCACTATGTCTAGTTTAGTGAATTGACGTGGTGTTGTCAATCATATTTCCTTAAGAAACGACTTATTTTCTTAAGAAACAACTTATGATTTTTTTAGAGAATCTCCATAGTAAGGTCACAGAATATGGCTATACTCTTAAAATGATGTTGGGTCAAGAGGTCAAAAATCCTCTTGCAAGCAAGCTTGCATCGGCTTTCTGACCTTTTGATCCTGGTATCATCATAAAAAAGTCATAAATCAGATAATAAGAACATATATTAAAGATGTCGGGGAAATGCCGGATGAGGCTTATACCAGAAGGCAGACAGACGAAAAAACTGTAGACAGGAGGTAACAAGATATGCAGAAAGAGAAGAATATCAGCACACAGGAAGTCATTTCCATGGAAGAATATCTAAATAAGAGACAGAAGATCAGAGAACAGGAGAAAAAACGATTCGGTGGCAGATTCAGCGAAGAAAAAAGCCCTGCCTGGATGATGGCAGAGCTTTATGTATGAGATGTTAATATTCACTGTGAAAGTCGTCATCATTCCTGTGGATCAGACGATAAACCAGGATGTAGGCGTAACTCATAACCGGCACAAGAATCGTGCAGGCAACAGATGCTTTCAGAAGTCCTAATGATCTGGATTTGTCGATAAATGCAAATACCAGGGTGCTGACGTACATCAGGAACAGAAGAATTGCACAGATAAGAGCCGCAAAACGCTTGATTTTTTTCATAACAACCACCTTCGTACTGTACTTTATCTCTATTATATAGATAAAAAACAATTTCTACAAGAAAATGTTTTGCAAACAGTCGAAAAATGCTGTATGATATATGGAGTGATAAAGAACAAAAAGGAGAATTTACAGTATGAGTACATTATTAGAACAGTGGAGAGATACCGCTTACTCGAAAGAGATGGATAAAGCTTCTCTGCAGAAGTTCTGGGGAACCTATTTCCAGACTGAAAAAGAGATCTATGAAAAGCTGCTTGAGAATCCGGACGAAGAAGTAAAAGGAACTGTAAAGGAACTTGCTGAAAAATATGGCATTAATGTATTTACAATGACAGGATTCCTTGATGGAATCAATGACAGCCTGAAAGTGGCTAATCCAATTGAGACAATGGATGAGGACACTGAGGTAAGTCTTGCTTTTGATAAAGAACTGCTTTACAAGAACATGGTAGATGCAAAAGCTGACTGGCTGTATGAACTGCCACAGTGGGATAAGATCTTTACAGAAGAAAAGAAAAAAGTCCTTTACAAAGAACAGAAAAACGCACGTACAATCCACGTAGAAAAGAAAGTTTATCCAAACGATCCATGTCCGTGCGGAAGCGGTAAAAAATATAAAAAATGCTGTGGTAAGAACAAATAAGTTCTGATAGAAATTTTCAATACATTTTTTTGAACGTGTTGACAAATGAAAATCCCATGGTATAATGTTAGCAAATGCGATGAAGAGAAGAGTAGAGCGCAGAAAAATTCCAGAGAGAGAGGTCTTAGGCTGAGAGCCTCTTATTACAGAAGCGTTTGAAGACCACCTCCGAGCGGCTGTAAAACAGTCCGGCTGGATACCGTTATCATCCACAAAGAGGTCCTGGAAATCAGGACAAGCGGGGTGGAACCGCGGGTATACAAAGTAACTCGTCCTCTGCAGCAGATATTCTGTTGCAGAGGTTTTTTTATTTAGTTGGATTATCTGAAAAAGAGATACTTAAAATTTTGAAGGAGCAGATTGCCAAAAAGAACTTCAGCCAATTCACTTTTTGCGCAATGGAGATGAAACTCAAAAATCGTGGAAGCCATTGCTGAACACGATTTTCGCTCTAAGAGGTTCATCGGAATGCCCTTGCGCAATGGAATTGGATGAAATTCTTTTTGGCAATCTGCGGACTAAATTTTACAATTCAACTTTTACAATTCAACTTTTACAGAAAGGATGATCTGATGGAAAGTATTTACGATTGTTTCAAGCTGAACAATGATATGAAAATCCCATGCGTTGGTTTTGGAACCTACAAAGCAGCAGAAGGGAATAACGTGGAGATTTTAAAGACTGCCATAGAAGCAGGATATCGCTATTTTGATACCGCATCCTTTTATCAGACCGAAGAATTTGTAGGACAGGCGATCCGTGAAAGCAATCTTCCAAGAGAGGATTTCTTCCTTGTATCCAAGATGTGGAAAGATGAAATGGGATATCAGCAGACAAAGGATGCATTAGAAAAGAGTCTGAAAAGACTTGGTACCGATTATCTGGACATCTATCTGATCCACTGGCCAAGACCGTCGGCTGACTGTGAGAACTGGAAAGAACTGGATCTTGAGACCTGGAGGGCGATGGAAGAGCTTCAGAAAGAAGGGAAGATCCGGGGACTTGGACTCAGCAACTTCCTTCCGCACCATATTAAGAACATTCTGGAGAATGGAACGGTAAAACCAGTTGTCAACCAACTGGAACTGCATCCGGGTTATATGCAGCAGGCTGCTGTGCAGTATTGTAAAGAGCATGGTATCCAGATGCAGGCATGGAGCCCGATCGGAAGACGGCGGATTCTGGAAGATAAGCTGATTTTGGAGCTTGCAGGAAAATATCAGGTTTCACCGGCACAGCTGTGTCTGAGATTTTTACTTCAGAATGATATCATTCCGCTTCCGAAGTCATCTTCGATGGAACGGATGAAACAGAACATGGATCTGTTCCATTTTGAGATCAGCGAAGAGGATGTATCCAGACTGGCAACTATGCCACAGGCAGGATGGTCAGGAGAACATCCGGATCCGGAGCTTGCACAGAAAAATGTTGTATAATCAGAAATTATAAAATAAAGAGAGGAACAAAAAGACTATGAAAATCACATTAAAAGATGGATCAAGCAAAGAATATGCACAGAGCATGTCTGTAATTGATATTGCAAAAGATATCAGTGAAGGACTTGCAAGGGTTGCAACAGCAGGAGAAGTTGACGGAGAAGTTGTTGATTTAAGAACTGTGATCGACAAAGACTGCGAGCTGAACATTCTTACATTCAATGATGAAAAAGGAAAAGGCGCATTCCGTCATACAACATCCCACATTATGGCACAGGCGATCAAGAGACTGTACCCGGATACAAAGCTTGCAATCGGACCTTCTATTGAGGATGGATTCTATTACGATATCGACCGTGAGACTCCGCTTGTAGCAGAAGATCTGGAAAAGATCGAAGCTGAGATGAAGAAGATCGTCAAGGAAGATCTTCCGATCAAGCAGTATACAATGCCAAGATCTGAGGCAATTGCATATTTCAAAGAAAAAGATGAACCATATAAAGTAGAACTGATCGAAGACCTTCCGGAAGATTCTGTTATCAGTTTTTACTCACAGGGAGAATTTACAGATCTTTGTGCAGGACCTCACCTGATGAGCACAAAACCGGTAAAAGCATTCAAACTTACAAGCCTTGCAGGAGCTTACTGGCGTGGAAGTGAAAAAAATAAGATGCTTCAGAGAGTTTATGGTACTTCTTATCCAAAGAAAGCAGAGCTTGAAGAATATCTGCACATGATGGAAGAAGCAAAGAAGCGTGACCATAGAAAACTTGGAAAAGAACTTGGACTTTTCATGATGAGAGAAGAAGGACCAGGATTCCCATTCTTCCTTCCAAAAGGAATGGAACTGAAGAACCAGCTGCTTGATTACTGGAGAGAGATCCACAAAAAAGCCGGATATGTTGAAATTTCGACACCAATCATGTTAAGCCGCCATCTCTGGGAAACATCAGGACACTGGGATCACTACAAAGACAACATGTATACAACGGTGATCGATGATGAAGATTTCGCTATCAAACCGATGAACTGTCCGGGAGGAATTCTTGTATATGAATCTGAACCACGTTCATACCGTGACCTTCCGCTTCGTATGGGAGAACTCGGACTGGTCCACCGTCATGAAAAATCAGGACAGCTTCATGGACTGATGCGTGTAAGATGCTTTACACAGGATGATGCACATATCTTCATGACACCGGAGCAGGTACGTGATGAGATCAAAGGCGTTGTAAAACTGATCAATGAAGTTTACAGCCTGTTTGGATTTAAATACCATGTAGAACTTTCTACAAGACCGGAAGACAGTATGGGAAGCGATGAAGACTGGGATATGGCTACAGAAGCCCTTCGCGGTGCATTGGACGATCTGGGACTTCCATATGTAGTAAATGAAGGAGATGGAGCGTTCTACGGACCGAAGATCGACTTCCATCTGGAAGACTCTATCGGAAGAACATGGCAGTGTGGAACAATCCAGCTTGATTTCCAGCTTCCGCTTAGATTTAACCTTGAATATACAGGAGCAGATGGTGAGAAGCATCGTCCGATCATGATCCACCGTGTAATCTTCGGATCGATCGAAAGATTTATCGGTATCCTGATCGAGCATTTTGCAGGAGCATTCCCGACATGGCTTGCACCGGTACAGGTTAAGGTACTTCCGATTTCAGACAAATATATGGATTACGCACAGAAGGTTTTGGATGAACTGAACAATTCAGGTGTTCGTGCAGAGATTGATACACGTGCAGAGAAGATCGGATACAAGATCCGTGAAGCGCAGATGAAGAAGATCCCGTACATGCTGGTTGTCGGAGCAAAAGAAGAAGAGGACGGACTGGTATCTGTAAGAAGCCGTTTTGAAGGGGATGAAGGACAGAAGACACTGTCTGACTTCCTTGCAGCAATCAAGATGGAGATCCAGGCCAAGACAGCAAGAGAAGTAAAAAAAGAAGACGACAAATAGAGTTTCAAATAAAATCTGAATAAGAAATAAAATTTTCGGGCATAATGATACTGATTTTCAAAAAGGAGGTAACATTATGCCTGAATTAAAATGTACAGTACAGACATGTATGCACAACAAAGATTTTTATTGTGATCTGAACGCAATTACGGTGGGAGGAAAATCTGCACGGAAAGCTGCAGAGACATGCTGTGACAGCTTTGAAGAAAGAAAAGGCGGAACTTACAGCAATGTGACCGGTGAGGCGAGTCCGACAAGCAAGATCGACTGCAAGGCCACGGAGTGCCAGTATAATAAGAAATGCCAGTGCCATGCAGGAAAGATCAGTGTGGAGGGCAGCCAGGCATGCAGCTGTGATGAGACAGAATGTGCAACTTTCAGTTGTGGATGTGCGTAGATGAGATTGATGGGTGTGGGAGAGTTTCTCCTGCACCTGTTTTTGTTTGTGAGGAAGGGACGAAGAAAATGGAAAACAAATCGATGGGGCTTCATTGCACTAACCACTCCAAGGAGCCTCTGAAAGCGAGAATTGTGTCAGCAATGGCTTCCACAATTCTCTGAGTCTCCTTTACGTAGTGCAAAAAGTAAGCCCCATCGATTTGTTTTCCATTTTCTTCTGGCTTTTCAAGACAAAAGAGAGTTGAATGATTTGGGAGGAGAATGGTTTCCACAGCCATCTTCGGGCTGTGGAGATGCAAGTGGGAGTGTGATTCAGAAAAGATGGAGTAAGATTGAGAGAAAAGGTGTGAAAAGGATGGTTGGGGAGGTTGACGGGGGTGTCAGAAAGAAGGTATAATAAAAAATAGACTTTTGAAGAAAGACAGGGAAATTAAATGGAAAAAAAAGACAATGTAGAGAAAGGGGTTTCGGAGAAGCCGGAAGCGAAGAAATCTGCAGCGTATTATGAGAAGCGTCCGGAATTTGGTAACAGAGGACCATCAAAGATTTTGCTGCATTTCAGGAAGGGGCTTACCTTTTTTCTTGTAATTGCGGCTTGTGTGATCTTTTATTTTCTTCTACTCCGAATAGAGGATATATCAGTAGATGTCAGTAAAGTAATTGATGTGCTAAAGCCGATCCTATACGGAATGGTGATCGCATATTTGCTGAATCCGATCGTAAAGCAGATTGACCGGTGGCTGATTCCACAATTAAAAAAGAAAATGTCTCTGGAAAAGGCGAAGAAAGTTTCGCGTAGTGTCGGTGTTTTTGCAGCGTTGGTTATGCTGCTTGCTTTGATTCTGGCACTGTGCAATATGCTGATTCCGGAACTTTATAAAAGTATCCGTGACATGGTTCAGACTCTGCCGGGACAGATCAGTGATATGGTTACGAAGATCACAAGTATCCAGAAAGATACCAGTCCGGCCGGAGTCATGGTACGTAACCTGTTAGAAAAGGGATCGGATGCGTTACAGAACTGGATCAAACAGGATCTTTTAACCAAGGTTAATGAAGTGATGTCAAACCTGACGGTTGGGATAATCAATTTTGTCAGTGAGATCCTGAATTTTCTGATTGGTCTTATTGTATCAGTCTATATTCTGTTCAGTAAGGAAACTTTTTCCGCACAGAGTAAAAAGATCGTCTATGCAGTGTTCCGTACAGATCATGCCAATATGATCCTGCATCTGACAAAGAAAAGCAATGAGATTTTCGGTGGATTTATTATTGGAAAGATTATTGATTCCATGATTATCGGAGTGCTTTGCTTCTTTGGACTTACGATCCTGAAGATGCCGTACATACTTTTGATCAGTGTAATCGTTGGTGTGACCAATGTCATTCCTTTCTTCGGACCGTATATCGGTGCTATTCCGAGTGCCGTTCTGATTTTGCTGAATGATCCGATCAAGGGCTTATATTTCCTGATCTTCATTCTTGTGCTGCAGCAGCTTGATGGAAATGTGATCGGACCGAAGATTTTGGGTAATTCGACTGGATTATCTGCATTCTGGGTTGTATTTTCAATCCTGTTCGGAAGCGGTCTGTTTGGATTTGTAGGAATGATCATGGGCGTGCCTACATTTGCAGTAGTTTATTATATTATTACAATGCTGATCAATCATTTGCTGGAGAAGAAAAAGCTTCCGCTTCAGACTTCGGAGTATGGGGAAAAGAGTTATGTGGATGATAGTGGAAGATTTGTCAGAGAAAATCCGGAAGAGAATGATACAGCGGTAAAAAATGGAGAAAATAAAAAAGAGAGGAAGTAAGCAGAAATGCCAATTCGTGTACAGAATGACCTTCCGGTAAAAGAAATACTGGAAAAAGAAAATATATTTGTAATGGATGAGAACCGTGCGGTTCATCAGGACATCCGTCCGATCAAGATCGGACTTTTGAATCTTATGCCACTGAAAGAGGATACGGAACTTCAGCTTCTGCGCTCCCTTTCCAATACACCGCTGCAGGTTGACATTGTGTTTTTGGCAGTAAAAAACCATGTTTCAAAGAATACTTCAGCGAATCACCTGAACCGGTTTTATGAGAATTTTGAAAATGTAAAAGATCAGAAATTTGACGGATTTATCATAACCGGAGCACCGGTAGAGCAGATGCCGTTTGAAGAGGTGGATTACTGGGAAGAGCTTGTAGAGATCATGGAGTGGACAAAGACGCATGTTACTTCAACGATCCATCTCTGCTGGGGGGCACAGGCAGCACTTTATTATCATTATGGTATCAATAAAGTACAGCTGGACAAAAAGCTTTTCGGTATCTTTGAACATAAGGTTATGAACCGTAAGATTCCTCTGGTACGTGGATTTGATGATGTATTTTATGCACCGCATTCCAGACATACAGATGTGCCGATTGAGAAGATCCGTGCAGATGAGAGACTGATGGTTCTGGCAGAGTCGGAAAAGGCAGGAGCATATCTTATCATGGCACAGGATGGAAGACAGATTTTTGTGATGGGACATCCGGAGTACGATCGGGTGACACTGGATCAGGAGTATAAGCGGGATCTGAGTAAAGGACTTCCGATTGAAATGCCGGAGAATTATTATCCGGACAATGACAGCACACAGAAGCCACTTCTTACATGGAGAGCACATGGTAACTGTATGTATGCAAATTGGCTGAATTACTATGTTTACCAGGCAACCCCGTATGATATGGTGGGGACACCTGATTTTCATTAGGATCCAGATAGAAGTTCAATACCGATATCCTGCCAGGCATATCAGAAAGTACTACGTTTCGGAAGAGAAATCATTTGCTATAATCGGAAAGCAAAAACAAGCGGGAGGAAAAATATGTTATTGGAGCAGAAAACAACGGATTTTTTGGAACAGCTCTCATCATCAGCACCGATTCCGGGAGGTGGCGGGGCATCGGCAGCAGTCGGAGCGTTCGCATCAGCTTTGGGACTTATGGTCGCAAATCTGACTGTCGGAAAAAAGAAATATGCAGATGTTGAAGAAGAGATTTTAGAGATAAGAGAAAAACTTGAGCAGAAGAAGCAGGATCTGGTCCGGATGGTAGATGCAGATGCCGAGGCTTTTGAACCACTGGCAAAGGCTTACAGAATGCCAAAAGAGACAGAGGAAGAACAGGCAGAGAAGGAAAAAGTTATGGAGGCTGCACTTAAAAATGCGGCAGAAGCACCACTGTGTATTATGGAAACAATTGTAGATACTATGGAGATGATCCGGGTGCTGGGGGAAAAAGGAAGCAGGCTTGCTGTCAGCGATGCAGGAGTTGCAATCCTTTTTGCACAGGCGGCTCTTGAAGGAGCTTCTCTTAATATTTTTATCAATACAAAGATGATGAAGGATCAGGAGGAAGCTGAAAGACTGAATTGTCTGGCTGATCAACTGATCGCGACAGGCAAAGAACTGAAAGAGACAACTTATGATGCTGTAATTAAGAGTATCAGACCATAACAGATAAGACAGACAGGAGAAAGACATGAGCATACAGATGCGAGGGGCTGAAGTGGCAAAAGCCATGAAAGAACAGCTGATCAGAGAAAGAGAAGAGTTGAACGCTGCGGGAGTAAATCCATGCCTTACGATCATTCGGGTAGGAGCGAAAGAAAATGATCTTGCTTACGAACGTGGAGCAAAAAAGAGAATGGAAATGATCGGAATCGAGTGCCGCGTTGCAGAACTGCCAGAGGATATTTCACAGGAAGAATTTGAGGATGCTTTCTGTAAGATCAATAAAGATCCGGAGGTTCACGGGATCCTTTTGTTCCAGCCACTTCCGGAGCAGCTCGATGTAGAGAAGATCAGACAGATGATCGACCCGGCAAAGGATATGGATGGAATGAGTCCTGTAAATCTTGCAAAAATATTCGAAGGTGACAGAACTGCTTATGCGCCTTGTACTTCTGAGGCAGTGATGCACATTATGAAGCACTATGGAATTGAACTCCAGGGGAAAAGGGTGACCGTCATCGGAAGAAGCATGGTTGTCGGAAAACCGCTTTCCATGTTGATGCTTGGACAGAATGCAACTGTAACTATCTGTCATTCGCGCACAAAAGATCTGGCGGACAGATGTCGCGAAGCAGAGATAATAGTAGCTGCGATCGGACGGGCAAAGCATATCACCGCCGATATGATCGCCGAAGGAGCGGTGGTAGCGGATGTCGGAATCAACGTACTGGAAGACGGAACCCTCTGTGGAGATGTGGACTACGAAAATGTCCGGGAAAAAGTATCTCATATCACACCGGTTCCGGGAGGAGTAGGAAACGTCACAACCTCCGTACTCGCTTCTCACGTGCTGCGTGCCGCCCGTATAGTCCAGAACGAACTCAGACAACGCAGAGTGTAACACCGCCTCTCTGTCGAACACAATACAAATGGGCGCAGAACAGTTACAACCAGTAACCTTGAGCGCCCAGGAAGAGAAAAATGGGGCTGTGAAAAAAGAAATAACTCCATAATAATTGGAAATAACTTCATAATCCGGATTTTAACCATGTGCAATTCGAGGTGGTTAGAAGTGAGGATGGATTAAACAGATTTGTTATGACGTTGATTAAATGGATTGAACAGAATATAAAAATGTAGTCTTTTTCTTTTATTCCATATAGCTCGCTTTCAGTGCTCCTCAAGATAAAGTAGAAATAGTGCAATTTTCACATGATATTATACAAGAATTACATAGAAATATATCGTATTATTGATATGGTATTCTTGAATTGTATGTGAGGAGAAAAATATGGCAACGGAAAGAAAAACATTAACACAGCTATCTGTGCCAATATGCTTAGAAACTTTATTTTATATGCTTTCAGGTATGGTCGATACGCTTATGCTATCATCTGTAAGTGACCAGGCTGTAGGAGCAGTGGGAACAGCCAATACATATATAGGTGTTTTTATTATCATGTTCGGAGTTATATCATCGGGTATGATAGCTGTTATGTCACAAAATATCGGAGCCGGAAGACCGGGGATAGCATATCAGGCAAGACAACTTGGACTTATATTCAACGCATTGATAGGTATCGTAATGTCTGTCATTCTGGCTACTTTTTCTGGTGGGATACTTAGAATCGTAAGTATTGCTCCGGCTTTGCTTGAGCCGGCTGAAATATATCTTAGAATTGTCGGAGGTGCATGTTTTTTAAATGCACTGATTCCTATTTTTTCCAGTTACTTGAGAGTATTTGGATATACAAAGCATTCTTTAATCGGAACTGTTGTTGGAAATGTTCTCAATATAATACTTAATTCAGTATTCTTATTTGCATTTGACTGGGGTGTAATGGGAGTTGCTGTTGCCACGGTTATTTCGAGAGTTGTAAATCTTATTATTGTAGCCGGCATGGGAGCTGTGCTTATAAAAGCAAAACAGAGTCCTGAGCGAATTGCATCAAGAAAGATATTTGCACAGATTGTTAAGATTGGTTTTCCTTCTGCGCTTGAAACAGCACTTTACAACATTGCAATGACATTTATTGTGCGTTTTATGAATCAGATGGATGTGGATGGAATGAATGTTACAGCGCGTTCATATGCTGTACAGATTGCAAATTTCTCGTATTGTGTGGGAGCTGCCCTTGCTCAGGCAAATGCAATTATGACCGGTTGGAGAATTGGAGCAAAAGAGTTTGAGGAATGTAACAGGGGAACGAGGAAAGCTGCGATATACGGTATCATCACAGCGACATGCTTTTCCGTGACATTTGCATTGGCAGGACATTTTATCGTGCATATATTTACTGATGATACACAGATGATAAATCTTGTGGTAAAGTTGTTAATAGTAGATATATTTCTTGAATTTGGAAGGGTAACAAACCTTGTATATGGTCAGGCATTAAAAACGAGTGGAGATGCACTTTTCCCGGTTATACTCGGTGTGGTATTTATGTATTTGTTTGCAGTTGGCGGCACCTATTTTCTCGGAATACACATGGGACTTCTGGCTGTAGGAGCATATATTGCTATGGCAGGTGACGAATGTGCGAGAGCTGTGGGAATGGTACTTAGATGGAAGAGCGGAAAATGGGAGAGTAAAGGTCTTATAGAAGTGTAGGAGAGATTATGTACTTTGAATTAAAGGAAAATAAACCACATGGTACAAAGGATGATCCGTTTAGTACATATCATATAAAAAATGAGGGACGATTATTTCAGATACCGGTTCATTGGCATGATGAACTGGAAATTATATATGTAAAAAGCGGTTTTTTGACTGTAAGTATATCAGGAGAAAATTATATTGGAATCCCCGGGGATGCTTTTGTCGTGTCGCCGGGGAATCTGCATTTCATGGGTTCACAGACTGGTACAGTGGATTATTTTACTTTCCTTTTTCCGTTGAAATACATATCTTTTTGTATAAATGACATGTTAGATGATAAATTACTGGAGCCGTTAAAAAATGGCCATCTGATGATAAGTCCAAGAGTAAAAGATACAGCAAAAGAACTGTGTGAGCAGTTGGTTGAAACATATATGGCAAAAAATAAGAAAACTGAGTCCAAAATAACTGCTCAGATAAAGACAAAAATAATTCTTTTACAATTTATTCTTGAAATGTGGGAGAAGGGCTTTGTAATCGAAAATGATAAAAGCGGGAGAAATACTGTAGAAAAAGAAATGATTTCATATATACAGCAGAATTTTATGGAAAAAATATCGTTAAAAGAATTTGGTGAGCAGTTTCATCTTTCGGAAAAGTATATATCACGATATTTTAAGGAACATTTTCATATTACGCTTTCGCAATATATCACACATTTACGATTAGAGCATGCAAAACAGCTGTTACAAGATACGGATACTCCTGTTACAGAGGTCGCAATGCAGAGTGGATATCAGAATGTAAGCTATTTTATCAGAAGCTTCAAAAAAACATATGGAGTTTCTCCGTTAAAATATAGAAAAAAATAAGCCGGTTATATGGTTAGAATAGGACTTGAAAAAAATATAAAAGATACTATCAAAAAAGGTTAGGGAACAACCGAAAGGGAGTTTCCTAACCTTTTTGTATAAGAATAATTAGATAAATATTATGTTACAGGAACTTCCCCTGTAGATTTTCGCTCGATTAGCTGTGCATGTAACAAAAATGTACTGATTGAAATGCCATTAAGCAGACTTGATAGCGCAAAGAACCCACTTTTCCCGAGCTCAGGTCGATCTTGTCTGATTGTAGTCAATGGAGGAGAAGTATATGCTGCAATCGGAATATCATCAAATCCGATAATACTGATATCTTCAGGAATTCTGTAGCCTAGTTGCTGACACTGGATAAGGGCTGCATTGGCAAGAGTGTCCTGACTACAGATGATAGCAGTCATTCCTTTTTCCAGAAACCGAGGCAGGTGCTTTTCCATACATTCAGACAAATAGTAAGAGCAGCCGGTAGAATTAGAAGAAGTGTTCAGTCCATGCTTATGCATGGCATGGAGGAAGGCTGCATGTCGTATCTGAAGAATCTGAGATCCAAGAGAACCGCTGAGATAGGCAATCTTACGATGCCCAAGTCCGGCAAGATAAGAGACAGCAAGTTCCATTCCCTCATCATTATCAATACCTACATAAGCGGTAGAAGGATTCCCAATAATATAGTTATCGAAAAGTACAGCAGGAGTGTGGCTGGTTTTAAAATCCTGAATCCAAGGGTCGTTCAAGGAAAAGCCGATTGCAAAAGCGCCTACGTAATCATGCTCTAACATAAAAACATCATAATGTTGGTTCCGTTGCATCTGAACGTCAACAGGTACAATTTCAACATCAAAACCGGCCGGTTCAGCCATCTGGCGGAAACCAAGCAGAATGTCATAGGCAAAATGATGAGGCTCTTCGTATTGTATATTCTCTTTTTCTATTATAATACAGATTTTTTTAACGGGTTTCTTATAACGACGAAGTTTAGTATAACCGAGGGCTACGGCAGTTTCTAAAACCTGTTTCCGTAAAGTTTCGCTGATATCAGGAGCATCATTGAGTGCTTTGGATACAGTACTCTTGGAAATCTCCATTTTATCAGCAATATCCTGGATTGTAGTCATAATTTGTGATCCTTTCATAAAGCAGGAAAATAATTCTTTTTTTATTATATACAATGATATAGTAAAAAGCAATGAACTATAGGAAAAATAAAAATTTAGGTAAGTTTCGATAATGCGAAAACATAAAATAATGCACAAAAAAGAACGAGACAAAATGTGCAAATTTAATAAAAATAAGTGGCTATTTGAAAAAAGATTGACGAAAAAATGAAAAAGACGTATATTATGCTTAACGAAACAATACGAAACAAAGGAATGAAAGGAAGAAAGATGATGAAGAGAGGACTGGCAACATTTCTAACAGGAATCATGACTGTAACTCTGGTGGCAGCAGGACTAACCGGATGTGGGAGCAGTACGGCGGATAAAGGGTCAGAAAAAGTCAGACTGATGGTATGGTCTCCATCGGAAGATCAGTCAAAAGACAGTGGCGAATGGCTTCAGACAATGTGCAATAATTTTGCAAAAGAGCACCCGGAGTGGGATATTACATTTGTCTATGGAGTAGCTGATGAAGCGACAGCCGCAGATCAGGTGGCACAGGATCCGGAAGCAAGCGCAGATGTATTTATGTATGCAAACGACAGGATTACATCGCTTACAGATGCGGATGCAGTAGCAAAATTTGGTGGAAAGTATAAAGAAGAGATTGAATCAACCAACTCGGAGGTGCTTTTAGATTCGTTGACGGTTGACGGAGAACTTTATGGTGTCCCGTTTACAACCAATACCTGGTATATGTTTTATGACAAGTCTGTATTTTCAGAGGAAGATGTGAAAAATCTGGATACGATGCTGGAAAAAGGAACAGTATCCTTCCCATTTACTAATTCATGGTATCTTCCAGCATTTTATCTGGGAAATGGATGTACTTTGTTCGGAGATGGAACAGACGAGTCAAAAGGAGTTGATTTTGCAGGAGAAAAGGCAGTGGATGTAACCAATTATGCAATTGATCTGGCAGCCAATCCAAATTTTAAAATTGATGCAGATGGATCAGGACTTGCAGGACTTCGTGATGGCAGTGTAAATGCAATGTTTACCGGATCGTGGGATGCAAATGCAATAAAAGAAGCACTTGGAGATAATATGGGAGTTTCATCGCTTCCGACTTATACAATTAACGGACAAGAGAAGCAGATGCTTGCATATGCCGGTTCAAAGGCAATCGGAGTTAATGCACATAGTGAATATATGGAACAGGCAGTTGCACTTGCTGTTTATCTGGGAGGAAGTGATGCACAGAGAGCACACTACGAGATGAGAACTGTGATTCCGTGCAATACAGAACTTTTAAAAGAAAAAGACATTGCATCCGATCCACTTGTTCAGGCACAGAATGATACCTTTAACAATACATCCATACTTCAGCCATTCGTGGCATCCATGAGTAACTGTTGGGTGCCGGTTGAGAATATGGGGAAAGGAATTCGTAACAAGAGTGTGACACATGAAAATGCTGAAGAACAGACGGAAGCAATGAACGAAGCAATGAACAGCAATGGAATCAATTAAGAGGTAAGCGGAATGAGTATATTTAAGAAAAAAATCAATGAATTTCCAACGCCATATACCTGCAAAAATGCAGTGAAAAAAGGTGGATTAGAGACTAAGCTTTCCATGGTCCTGATGGGATTTGGAAACATCGTACACGGTCAGATTATCAAAGGTCTTTTGTATCTGGCAATTGAAATTGCCTACATCGTCTTTATGGCGGTAAATGGAATCGGATTTATTGGCGGTCTTCGGACACTTGGAACTGTACAGCAGCAAGAGGTGTGGGATGAAGCAAAGCAAATTTATCTTTACACAAAAGGGGATCAGTCCGTTCTGATTCTACTTTATGGGGTGACGACAATCCTGCTGACGATTCTTATGATTTTGGTATGGAGAGGAACCCTGAAAAGTGCATATAAAGCAGAGTGTCTTCAGAAAGCAGGAATGCATGTGAATACATTTGCGGAAGATTTGAAGTCTCTTCTGCATGAGAATCTGTACCGTTTATTTATGACACCACCGACAACATTCATCTTTGTGTTTACTGTACTTCCGTTGGTATTCATGATTTGTATGGCATTTACTAATTACAGTCGTATCGGAAACCATCTGATGCTGTTTGACTGGGTAGGACTTGATAACTTCAAGACATTATTTGATTCAGGAAGTATTCTCGGAAGTACTTTCTGGTCGGTTCTTGGATGGACGATTGTCTGGGCGTTTTTTGCAACCTTCAGCAACTATATTTTCGGAATGATCCTTTCCCTTTTGATCAACAGAAAGGGAACAAGAGCAAAAGGATTCTGGAGATTTTGTTTTGTCCTTTCCTGTGCCGTACCGATGTTTGTATCCCTTTTGATCATGCGTACTATGTTACAGCCGGAAGGAGCAATCAACGTACTTCTCAGAAATATAGGACTGATTGCAAGTGATGCAAGCCTTCCATTCTTTACAGATGCAACATGGGCGAGGGTGACGGTTATTATCATCAATATCTGGGTAGGTGTGCCGTATACTCTGCTTCAGCTGACAGGAGTGCTTCAGAACATTCCAGAAGAACTTTATGAAGCTGCAAAAGTGGATGGTGCAAATGCCTTTCAGACATTTACAAAGATTACATTGCCGTACATGCTGTATGTGACAACACCATATCTGATTGTAACCTTTACAGGAAATGTCAATAACTTCAATGTCATTTATCTTCTTTCAGGAGGAGATCCGGTAACAAACCTTTCTTCAACTGCAGGTAAGACAGACCTTCTGGTTACATGGCTCTATAAACTGACAATCGACAAACAGTACTATAACATTGGTGCGGTAATTGGAATCATGACCTTTATCATTCTGGCAATTGGTGCACTTTTCACATACCGTAACAGTAAATCCTATAAAGAAGAAGGAGGATTTTAATCATGGCAGGAAAGAAATTACAATCTGCAAAAAAGAAGAAAATGATCAACAATACGATTGTACATATCGTTCTTGCGGTGCTGGCAATTATCTGGTTATTCCCGATCGTATGGGTAATCCTGACCAGTTTCCGTGCGGAAAAGGGCTCTTATGTGTCAACCTTCTTCCCAAAAGCATTTACGCTAGATAATTATGTGAAATTATTTACGGATACATCTATTTTAAATTTCCCGCAGATGTTTATGAACACACTGTTTATCGCAATCTGTTCCTGCATTTTATCTGCGTTTTATGTGCTGGCGGTATCCTACTGTCTTTCAAGACTGAAATTTAAAATGAGAAAACCGTATATGAACATGGCAATGATTCTCGGCCTGTTTCCTGGATTTATGTCCATGATCGCTGTGTACTTTATATTAAAGGCGATGGGGCTTACGGAAGGAAGTCTGATTAAGCTGGCTTTGATTTTGTGTTATTCCGGCGGTGCAGGACTGAGCTTCCAGATTGCAAAAGGATTTTTTGATACAATTCCGGTTGCAATTGATGAGGCTGCACTTTTGGATGGATGTACCAGATGGCAGATTTTCAGTAGAATCACACTGCCACTTAGTAAGCCGATCATTGTATATACAGTGCTGACATCTTTCATGGCTCCGTGGCTCGATTTCATTTTTGCAAAGGTAATCTGTAGAGCAAACTCAGACCAGTATACGATAGCTATCGGACTTTGGAAAATGTTGGAAAAAGAATATATTGACAGCTGGTACACCAGTTTTGCGGCTGGGGCAGTTCTGATTTCAATTCCAATCGCAATTCTCTTCTTGTTCATGCAGAGATACTATGTAGATGGCGTATCAGGCGCAGTGAAAGGATAAGGAAGACGATGAAGGATAAAATAGAATTAAAAAAATATTACTCTACAAAAGAATTTCTTGAAAATTATATTTATGAGGGAAATAATCTTGGTGTAGAATGTACAGAAGAAGGAACGACATTCCGTCTGTGGTCACCACAGGCGGAATGCGTTAGTTTAAACCTGTATCAGACAGGGAATGGAGGAAATGCGTACAAGCAGATTCCGATGAAAAAAGCAGAAAAGGGTGTGTGGAGTTGGAGGAGCAAAGAAGAACTTCACGGCGTTTATTATGATTATCTGATTACCCGCGATGGCGAAGAAGTTCGATCAGCAGACCCATATGCAAAGGCATGCGGAGTTAATGGATTGCGCAGCATGGCAGTGAATCTGAAAAAGACCAATCCAGAAGGATGGGAAAAAGATCAGGCACCAGAAGAAGGGCCGGAGCGAATTGTCTATGAACTTCATGTAAAAGAATTTTCGTGGGATAAAGCAGGTGGTTTTCCAGAGGAATATCGTGGAAAATATAAAGCATTTACATGCAGACATACGACTTTGAACGAGGACGGAATTCATCCGACCGGGTTGGATTATTTAAAGGAACTCGGGGTGACACACATCCAGATTATGCCGATGTACGATTACGGTTCTGTAAATGAAGCAGGCAAGGATACGGAATTCAACTGGGGATATGACCCGGTTAATTACAATGTGCCGGAGGGCTCCTATGCGACAGATGCCAGACATGGAGAGGTGAGAATCAGAGAAATGAAAGAGATGATTCAGGCAATTCATGAAGCTGGTTTTAGTGTGATCATGGATGTGGTTTACAATCATACTTATTCACTGGATTCCTGGTTTCAGAGAACTGCACCTTGGTATTTTTACCGGGTATTTCCGGACGGAACAGTATCTGACGGCTCTGCCTGTGGAAATGACGTGGCAAGTGAAAGAGAGATGTGTGCAAAATACATTTTGGAATCGGTGCTTTACTGGACAGAGGAATATCATATTGACGGATTTCGTTTTGATCTGATGGGACTTCTGGATGTAGATTTGATGAACCGGATTCGAAGTGAACTGGATCAAAGATACGGAAAAGGAAAGAAGATCATTTACGGAGAGCCATGGGCGGCAGATAAGACGGCTGTAGAAGGCAATAAAAAACTGGCAGCAAAAGAAAATATCGGACTTTTGGATGAAAATATCGGGGCGTTCTGTGACAGTACCCGAGATGGAATCAAAGGCTCTGCACTACGTGCAAAGGAAGCAGGGTTTATAAACGGGGCAGAAAGAAAAGAAGATGAAATGCTTGCAAGTGTGACAGCGTGGTGTGCAAATCCTTATCAAGCAGAAGGCTTTGAAAATGTGAAAGCACCTTCGCAGATTGTTACCTATGTATCAGCACACGACAATTATACGTTATGGGATAAATTAAAAGAGACAGTCGTAGAGAAAAATGAATGTTTGAGACTGAATAAAATGGCGGCGGCAGTCTATATGACTTGTCAGGGAACGTTATTCTTTTTATCAGGAGAAGAATTTGCCCGTACAAAAGACGGACAGGATAATACTTTTAAGGCTCCGATTTCTCTGAACCGTCTCGATTGGGAAAAGGCATGGGAAAACAAGGACCTGGTTCATTATTATCAGGGATTGATTGCACTTCGAAAACAGCTCTCTGGACTTTGTGACAAATCAAAAGACAGTTATAAACAAATCACGGATATGTGGAAAGAAAAAGATGTAGTAGGCTTTACTGTGCTCAATGATGAAGCATCAAGATGGAGTCAGGTGAAGATAATTTACAATGCAAGAAAAAGTAGTTATAAAGTGAAATTTTTGGATGACGGCTGGAAAATCTTAAGCGATGCTAATGACAGCTGGTGCTGGGAAAAAGGAGTCTGTGCAGAAAGACAGATAGAAGTTGCACCGCAGAGCGTGTTGATACTTGGACGTAAATAATGATTAAGGAGGAGTAGTACATGAAGTGGATTTATGGCAGACAGGATTGGAAAACATTAGAGAGAGGACTTGAAAACTGCTATCTTTTAACCAATGGACTGGGAGGTTTTTCGTCGCTTACGATGACCGGAGCTGTGGCAAGAAATGACCATTCGGTATTCATGGCATGTACGAAAGCTCCAAATCATAGGATAAATATGATTCATCGGATGAGAGAAGAATTGGATATCGGAGAATCAAAATATGTTCTTTCAACCCAGGAATTTGCGAATGGAACAAAAGAAGAAGGATATCGTTATCTTGCAGAATTTTCTTTTGAAATTCTTCCATCGTGGCGTTATCTGATAAATGGAGTAGAGATAGAAAAAGAGATTGTGATGGCACAGGGCAGCAATCAGATTGCAGTGAATTATCATCTGAAAAACCGTGGTCAGAAAGAGGCTGTTCTCTGTGTAACTCCGTTTTTTCAATTTGAACCTAAAGGGGAAGATTTGAAAGAAGGTAAGATATTTTCAAGACAAGAGCAAAAGATTACCGATGGAAAGTATAATCTTTTCTTTGAAACAAATGGAGAAGTAGAAGGATTTACAGAAAAGAAAGAAACGTATTTTTATCGCTATGATGAATGTGATGGAAGACGAGAAAATGGAATAGCAAGCGCAGTTTATCAGATTAATAAACAAGTAAAGCCAGGGGAAGAGACAGATTTGACAGTGATTTATTCGATGGAAAGTCTGATTGATATGGACGCAAAAAAAATATTTGATAAAATAAAAGAAGAGCAGATCCATTATCAAGAGAACCTTATAAAGACTTCAGGCTTGAAAAATAAACTGGCACAGACACTGGTTTGTAGTGCAGACAAGTTCCTTTCGAAAAGAGAGTCTACGGATGGATTGACTATTCTTGCCGGATTTCCTTTTTTTGAGGACTGGGGAAGAGATACAATGATTGCGCTTCCGGGAATCTGCATCTCCACAGGAAGATTTGAAAGCACAAAATCAATCTTGCAGACATTTGCATTTTATGAAAAAGATGGATTGATGCCAAATCTGTTCCCGGAGGGCGAGAATGAGCCACTTTATAATACTGTAGATGCGGCACTATTATTTATCAACTGCGTGTGGTTATATTATGAAAAAACTCAGGACGTCAAATTTGTAGAGGAAATGTATCCGGTAATGCAAAGAATTATTTTCGGTTACGAGAAAGGAACACATTTCAATATCCATATGGAAGAAGATGGCCTTATCAGTGCCGGAACAGGTCTGGATCAGGTGACCTGGATGGATGTGCGTGTGGGAGAGATTCTTCCGACACCAAGGCATGGGAAACCGGTGGAGATTAATGCTTACTGGTACAATGCACTTTGTATAATGCATAAGTTTTCTGAAGTTTTGAAGAAAAATGAAGAGCAGAAATATAGAGAACTCGCACAGAAGGTGAAAGAAGCTTTTGCACGAGAATTCTGGATGGAGGAAAAACACTGCCTGAAGGATGTAATTTCAGAAACAAAGGCAGATACACAGATTCGCTGTAATCAGATATGGGCGGTGTCTATGCCATTTACGATGCTGGATGAAGAGAAAGAAAGACAGATTGTAGATACGGTATTTGAAAAGCTGTATACGCCGTATGGTCTTCGTACACTAGATCCAACAGACGAGGAATTTCATGCATGCTATGGAGGAGAGATGATAAAAAGAGATCTTTCCTATCATCAAGGAACCGTCTGGACTTTCCCGATGGGCGGATATTATCTCGCTTACCTAAAAGTAAATAAAGACTCAAGAGAAGCAAAAGAGACTGTGACAAAGCAATTGGAAGTGTTGGAAAGTGCAATGCGTGAAGGATGTATTGGCCAGCTCCCTGAGATTTATGATGGAGAGATACCGGTTTCTTCAAAAGGATGTTTTGCGCAGGCATGGAGTGTAGGAGAAATCCTGCGTGTTTATGAAAAATTGGAGGAAAAATAAGATGGAGTTTACTGGGGTATACCATAAAACATCAGAGCAAATGAGTTATCCGTTGGATGAGGACAGATTAATTGTAAATATTAAGACCGGATATGATGTAAAACAGGTCTTTATTCATTACGGAGATCCTTATGAAGCAGGAATCCTGGGTGGAAAGGAAAAATGGATTGGAAAAAGAGAGGAAATTATTTATAAAAAACGTTTGCCACACCAAATCTGGTGGACAACAACGCTTTTTCCAGAATATAAACGATGTAAATATTATTTTGAACTGAGAACAGAAGAGGAAGTCTGGTATTATTTTGAAGATGGTTTTCTGACTGAAGAGCAGCTTCAGATGGATGGTCGTATGCAGCAGTGCTTTATTGTACCGTGGATGAATCCGGCAGATATAAATCGCACACCGGCATGGGTAAATGATACGATTTGGTATCAGATTTTTCCGGACAGGTTCTGCAACGGGACACCGGAAAAGAATGGAAATGATATCACGCCGTGGAGAAATCACGGAACCGTGACCAATCAGGAAAAATTCGGAGGAAATCTGGAAGGAATCCGTCAGAAACTATCCTATCTTCAGAACCTCGGAATTACCGGGATTTATTTTAATCCAATTATGGAAGCAGAATCCAATCACAAATATGATACTACAGATTACACAAAGATCGATCCGGCTTTCGGAGATGAAGAAACAATGAAGGCGCTTTGCATGGAAGCACATGAAAAAGGAATCCGCATTATGGTAGATGCAGTATTTAATCACTGCGGAAGAAAATTTGCACCATGGATTGATGTGCTGGAACATGGAAAAGATTCTTGTTATGCGGATTGGTTTATGGTGGAAGACTGGGAACAAATCGGAAAAAGAGCAGACACTAGAGACAGACGCTTTTACTCTTTTGCATTTGCAGATACGATGCCAAAGTTGAATACGAATAATGAAGAAGTAATTGAGTATTTTTGCAAGGTCTGTGAAGAATGGGTTCAAAAATTCGATATAGACGGAATCCGTTTCGATGTAGGAAATGAAGTATCACATCGGTTCTTAAAGCGTATACGAGAACATTTAAAAATGGTAAAACCGGATATTTATCTGTTAGGAGAAATCTGGCACGATGCAAGTCAGTGGCTGCAAGGAGATGAGTATGATTCCGTTATGAATTACCCATTGCTCAGCGGAATCCATGACTTTTTCCTTGATAAAACGATGAAAAAAGAGGAATTTGAATTTATGGTGAATCGTTGCTATACCATGTATATGCAGCAAAATAATGATGTACTTTTCAACCTGCTGGATTCCCACGATACGGAGAGACTTATGAATCGTTTTCATGATTTAGATAAATTTTATCAGCAGCTTGCAATTCTCTTTACGCTTCCGGGAAGCCCTTGCATTTATTACGGAACGGAAATCGCAATGGAAGGAGCCCATGACCCGGACTGCAGAAGATGTATGCCATGGAGTGAGATTGAAAGCAAAGAAAATCAGGAAAAGATTACAATGATGCGGAAACTGATTATGCTTAGAAGAAACGAGAAAATGTGCAGAAGCCCACATTTCCATTTCCCGGATACATATGAAAATGATCGATGTGTAGAATATATTAAGTTAGATGAAGATGGTAATAAAATTGAGGTCCTGTTAAATGCATCAGAAGAAGAAGTAAAGGTAAAAGGAGATGGGGAAATTCTTTTTGCCCGAGAATTTGATGGAGAGATACTTGGCGTAAACGGAACGCTCATTCGTAGAATTTAGGGAACATAAAGAAAGGAGAGGATATTCCAGGAATTATCAGCAGATTGGATTATTTGAAAAAACTTGGAATAGATGCAATCTGGCTCTCACCGGTGTATCGTTCTCCACAAGATGACGATGGATACGATATTTCCAGCCTATAATGTACAGGTCGGTGTTGCAGATGAGTACATTGCTGTTGTTGATGTAAACCAGTATTGCTCAGATATGGATTGTTTTATTCCACTAATGAACAAGTTTTATACTACATATGGCTTTTATCCGAAGTACCCAGTGGCAGATGCCGGATATGGTTCTTACAATAATTACATCTTCTGTGAGCAACATGGAATGAAAAATATATGAAGTTCCCCATGTTCAAGAAAGAGACTACTGACAAGAAGTATCATGAAGATCCATTTCGTGCAGTAAATTTTCCAATCGAGAAAGACGGGATCATGCGTTGCCCAAACGGGAAAAGATTTTATCTTCAGTATAGAAAAAACGTAAAAGGCAACAAGTATGGGCGTCAGGAAGAAGTGTATCAGTGTGAAGATTGCTCCGGCTGTCCATACGCAGAACAATGTAAAAAGACAGATAAAAACCGTACTGTCCGGATCAACCGCGAACTTACAGCGATGCATCAAGAAGTGATTGAAAATCTCGAAAGTATCCAGGGAGCACTTCTGAGGATGAACAGATCCATCCAGGCAGAAGGTACATTTGGTATCATAAAAAACGACCGTTGGTACAAAAGGATTGTCCGAAGAGGAATAAAATCTGTACTGCTCGAAGTATTTCTTGTTTCTATTGGACACAATCTTTATAAATATTACAACAAACAGAAAAAAACAGAAACTGCCGCATAGGATTCCATAATATCTTTTCTTATGGGGTAAGGGGAGTTATACACTTTTTTATAAAATATAATGATTGTTGCATCCATAAACAAAAAGGCGCATGAAAAAACTTTCGTTTTTTCACACGCCCATTTTTTTTCTCCTCTGGGGTGGCATAGACTACATTTATTTTTCGCCCATCTCTGGCGGAATCTTTTCTAACAACTGCCGGATATTGTCACGGATCAATTGTTTATAATTATCAGGAAGCGGTGTGATCATATCCAGGATCTCGGCATTGAGCGGATCCTTTGAATGAATGGAATCATCCAGATAGTCACAGATCAGATAATCAAATTTGACATCTAATGCTTCTGAAAAATTAAGCATGGTTGCAAAGGATGTTGCCTGGCTGCCATTTTCAATCCGGCTTATCGTTGTCTCATCAAGATTTAGTTTTTCTGCTAGTGCTGCCTGTGTAAGACCTGCTTTGTGACGTGCCTGCCGAACGCGTGTACCGAAATTCTTTTCCATGCTGTTTATCTCTCCTTCATAAAAGTAGTGTAGCATTTCAATTTGAAAAAAGAATGACATTATATGCAAGTTGACTTTATAAAAACGCCATGATAGGATATGATTAAAAAAGGGGGGAGAGAAATGGATTGGGAATCGTACAGAACAGATCTTGAGGCGATAAAGCTTGCGGTGAATGAATGTGAAAGACTTGGAGTGGATAAAGAAGAACTCCTCATAATCAGTATTTACCGTCTCTATGAATTTTATAAAACAGAAGACGACAGAGTCTATCTTCTGGGGGCATTATTGCATCTTAAGGCTTATCTTGAACTGGGGATGGAATATGAAAAGAACCGTAAGATCTTTTCACTGATTTTAGATAATTACGGGGTGTGTTATCAGGATATTTTTCAGGGAGCTGAGAAAATAGAGTAGAAAAATCTGAAAAATTCCAAAAATCAGGTTGACAAACAGAGAATAAAGAGGTAATATAACAACCATAGATTGTGAAACCGTTGAGAAAGAGGAGTAGGTTATCGAACGATATCACAGAGAGCAGCAGGTGGTGGGATTGCTGTATGGAGTTGATGATTGAATGGACTTTCGAGGGCAGCCTGAAATCAGACGAATGAGAGTATGGTTTGTCGGGAACCAAACCCGTTATCAATAAGGGATGTATGTTAGTACATAAAAGAGGACAGGAAACTGTTAAAGTTGAGTGGTACCGCGTTAATAGAAGATATTAGTCGCCTCAATCCGTAGAAGGATTGAGGCGTTTTTTATTTACCGGACCCCCCTTTCCTGATAAATAAAAAGCCTCCGGCAGGATGTTACATATGTATTCCTGTTGTGGTACGGCGCGGAATCAGGAAACACCTTCTCTTGAAAGCTAACAAAGAAAATTATTTATCAAGAAGAGGAGAACAAAATTATGAAAAAGAGAACAATCGCAGTATTATTAACAATGGCAATGGCAGCAGCAATGATGGCAGGATGTGGAAGCAAGTCGGATTCCAAGACAGCAGACGGAGAAAAGAGTTATACAATCGGTATTTCCCAGTTTGCAGAGCACGGATCCCTTGACAACTGCCGTGAAGGATTTTTAGAGGGTCTGAAAGAAGAAGGTATCGAGGAAGGAAAGAACCTGAAGGTTGAATATAAGAACTCGGCAGCAGATATGGGAACTGCATCACAGATCGCAAGCAGCTTTGTATCCGATAAAGTAGATCTGATCTGCGGAATCGCAACACCAAGTGCACAGACAGCATACAATGCTGCGATGGATACAGATATTCCGGTTATCTATACTGCAGTTACAGATCCGAAAGCAGCAGAGCTTGCAGATGATAAAGGGAACCCGGTTGGAGAAGTCACAGGAACCAGTGATAAACTTCCGATTGAAGCACAGCTGAAAATGATCCGTGAACTTCTTCCGGATGCAAAGAAGATCGGTATCCTCTATACAACAAGTGAGGCAAACAGCGTATCTGCAATTGCTGAATACAAAGAAAAAGTCGGTGACTATGGATTTGAACTTGTAGAAAAGGGAATTACAAATACATCAGAAATCGCACTTGCAACAGACGATCTTCTGTCACAGGTTGACTGCATCAGCAACCTGACAGATAACACGGTAGTAAGCTCACTTGCAACCATTCTGGATAAGGCAAATGCAGCAAATATCCCGGTATTCGGAAGTGAGATCGAACAGGTGAAGCTTGGATGCCTGGCAGCAGAAGGTCTTGATTATGTAGCACTTGGTAAACAGACAGGTAAGATGGCAGCAAAGGTTCTCAAAGGAGAAAAGAAAGCATCTGAAATGCCATTTGAGACGATCACAGAAGCAGGACTTTACCTGAATACAAAAGTAGCAGAAAATCTTGGAATCACAGTGGAAGATGATCTGAAAAACAGCGCGGTAGAGACATACGATTCTATCAGCGAAAACTAAATTTGAATTAGAAAAGTGAGGAGCAATGCAATGAGCTTTGCAGTATCAATTTTGGAGCAGGGACTGATTTACGGAATCCTTGCACTGGGAATTTATATAACATACAAAATTCTGGATTTTCCAGATCTGACCGTAGATGGCAGCTTTCCATTAGGAGCTGCCGTAACGGCGCTTATGATCACAAAAGGAGCGAACCCGTATCTGACACTTCCGGTTGCATTTGCGGCAGGTGTGGCAGCCGGTATCTGTACCGGACTGATCCATGTCAAATGCAAGGTAAGAGATCTGCTTTCCGGTATCATTATGATGACAGCGCTCTGGACGATCAACCTTCGCGTGGCAGGAACAGCCAATGTACCGCTGTTTTCCCAGAAGACAATCTTTAAAAATGATACACTGGATAAGCTGGTTCCGTCAGGATTTTCCGCTTACTCTACATTGCTCATCATTCTGATCATTGCGTTAATTGTGAAAATCATTCTGGACCTTTACCTGAATACCAAGTCAGGATACCTGCTCCGCGCAGTCGGAGATAACGATAAACTGGTAACTGCAATGGCAAAGGATGAAGGAAATGTAAAAATCCTGGGACTTGCAATCGCAAATGGGCTGTGTTCACTTGCGGGATGTATTTTCTGCCAGGAAGAACGTGTATTTGAAATTTCCAGTGGTACAGGGGCGATGGTAATCGGTCTTGCAAGTGTTATCATCGGAACCAGTATTTTCAAAAAAATCAGTTTTGTAAAAACAACGACAGCTGTACTGATCGGTTCTATCATTTACAAGGCCTGTGTGGCAATCGCGCTGAAGAACTTCGAACCGCAGGATATGAAGCTGATCACAGCCGTGTTATTCCTGGTAATCCTGGTGCTTAGTATGGAGAGAAAGAAGAAGGTGAAGAAGAATGCTGGAGCTTAGAAATATCCACAAATATTATAATCCGGGTACAGTCAATGAGATGTGTCTTTTTGAGGACTTCAATCTGACGATCAATCAGGGCGAATTTGTATCCGTAGTAGGAAGTAACGGTTCCGGTAAAACTTCGATGCTGAATATCATCTGCGGAAGTATTCCGGTAGAATCCGGACAGATCCTGATCGATGGAAAAGATATCACAAGGGTAAAAGAATACAAGAGAAACCAGAAGATCGGACGCGTGTACCAGAATCCATCTATGGGAACCTGCCCGTCCATGACGATCTTGGAAAATATGTCTCTTGCGGACAATAAAGGAAGGTTCTACGGACTTGGACGGGGAACGAATAAGGCACGTATTGATTATTACAGAGAGCAGCTCGCCCAGCTTGGTCTTGGACTGGAAGATAAGCTTCATGTCAAGGTAGGATCACTTTCCGGAGGACAGCGTCAGGCAATGGCACTGCTGATGTCTACGATGACACCAATCGAGTTCCTGATCCTGGATGAGCATACCGCAGCGCTGGATCCAAAGACAGCAGAACTGATCATGGAGCTGACCGATAAGATTGTAAAAGAAAAGAATCTGACAACGGTTATGGTCACACACAATCTCCGCTATGCAGTAGAATACGGTAATCGTCTGATCATGATGCATCAGGGACATTGTGTGATGGATAAGGCAGGAAAAGAAAAAGAGGATACCTCGATCGATGAGATCCTGACGATGTTCAATGAGATCAGTATTGAGTGTGGAAACTAAAAAATACAAGATTATGAATTGAAGAGATAAGCAGAAAGAAAACAGTTTCGGCTTATCTCTTTTTGTATCTTCAAAGGTTTTAGAAAAATTATTCGAGGATTTTCAAAATGAAAGACTATTGTCTGAATACAGAAGGAGAAGCCTATCTTGTATAAAATGTCAATGGATTTTCGGGAATATACCTGTAGAAGATTTGGTTGTCTGGCTGCCGGAAAATTGGTCATTTTCACAGATTGACGCTCTCAATGTGATAGTGCTAGAATAGAGGAAAACGATCAAGATATAGTATGCATTTTAAATAGAATACAATATATTGTAGTTATCAGAAAGGAGAGCAAGATGAGCTTAAACAATGTGAAAGTTGTAAAAAAAGACGGGACAAAAGAAGAATTTAACGTGCAAAAAGTCGTTGTGGCAGTCAATAAGTCTGCATATCGTGCACTGATCAAATTTTCACAGAAAGATATTGATTTTATCTGTCATTTCGTAGAAGAAAAGGTAGAAGAACTCGGAGTGAATGAGATCCGGATTCCGGAGATGCACAATATTGTAGAGGGTGCGCTTGAGAAAGTGAATCCGATCGTGGCAAAAAGTTACCGGGACTATCGGAATTACAAGCAGGATTTTGTGCAGATGCTGGACGAGGTTTATAAGAAAAGCCAGTCGATCATGTATATCGGGGACAAAGAGAACAGTAATACAGACAGTGCACTGGTGTCGACCAAGCGAAGCCTGATCTTCAATGAGCTGAACAAAGAATTATATAAGAAATTTTTCCTGACGGTGGAAGAATTACAGGCAATCAGGGAAGGATATATTTATATCCATGATATGTCAGCCCGAAGAGATACGATGAACTGCTGTCTCTTTGATGTGAAAAGCGTACTGACCGGTGGATTTGAGATGGGAAATCTCTGGTACAATGAGCCAAAGACACTGGATACGGCATTTGATGTGATCGGAGATATCGTACTGAGTGCGGCAAGCCAGCAGTACGGAGGATTTACCGTGCCGAGCGTAGATGAGATCCTGGAGCCTTATGCGAAGCGTTCCCATGAAAATCATCTGAACAAATACAGAAGCCTCGGACTTTCGGAAGAAGTAGCACAGGAGGTTGCCTGGAAGGATCTGGAAAAAGAGATGGAGCAGGGATTCCAGGGATGGGAGTATAAGTTCAACTCCGTATCCTCAAGCCGCGGAGACTATCCATTTATTACCATGACCAGCGGAACCAATATCAGCAAATACGGAAAGCTTGTCACAAAGACAATGCTGGAAGTAAGAGCAGGAGGACAGGGAAAGCCGGGACATAAAAAACCGGTACTTTTCCCGAAAATCGTGTTCCTTTATGATGAAAATTTACATGGACCTGGAAAGCCTGGAGAAGATCTTTTTGAAGCCGGAATCGAGTGCTCAAGAAAAACTATGTATCCGGACTGGCTCAGCCTTACCGGAAAAGGCTATGTGCCGAGTATTTACAAGCGCTACGGAAAGGTCATCAGTCCGATGGGATGCCGTGCATTCTTATCTCCATGGTATGAAAGAGGCGGTATGAATCCGGTGGATGAAAAGGACGAACCGGTATTTGTCGGAAGGTTCAACATCGGTGCGGTCAGTCTCCATCTTCCGATGATCCTTGCCAAATCCAGACAGGAGAACCGGGATTTCTTTGAGGTACTGGATTACTACCTGGAACTGATCCGGAAGCTTCATATCCGTACTTACGAATACCTCGGAGAGCTGCGTGCTTCTACGAATCCGCTTGCCTACTGTGAGGGTGGTTTCTATGGCGGACATCTGAAGATCCATGACAAGATCAAACCGGTGCTGAAATCGGCAACCGCTTCCTTTGGAATTACGGCGCTCAATGAATTCCAGCAGCTTTACAATAAAAAGTCTTTGGTAGAGGATGGAGCATTTGCCATCAAGACCATGGAATATATCAACATGAAGGTCAATGAATTTAAAAAAGAGGACGGCTATCTGTATGCGATTTACGGAACACCGGCTGAGAATCTGTGCGGTGTGCAGGTACAGCAGTTCCGTAAAAAATATGGAATCGTGGAAAATGTATCGGACAGGGCGTATGTGAGCAACAGTTTCCACTGCCATGTAACCGAGGATATTACACCGATCGAAAAGCAGGATCTGGAAAACCGTTTCTGGGATCTGTGTAACGGTGGAAAGATCCAGTATGTAAAATACCCGATCAATTATAACAAAGAGGCTATCAAATCACTGGTACGCCGTGCAATGGATATGGGATTTTATGAGGGCGTTAATCTGTCACTTGCCTACTGTGATGACTGTGGTCATGAAGAACTGTCTATGGATGTGTGTCCGGTATGTGGAAGCAAGAATCTGACGAAGATTGACCGTATGAACGGATATCTGTCTTATTCGAGAGTTAAGGGAGATACCAGACTCAATGATGCCAAGATGGCAGAAATTGCGGAAAGGAAAAGTATGTAAATGCGTTACCATAATATAACAAAAGATGATATGCTCAACGGGGATGGCCTGCGGGTTGTCCTATGGGTTGCAGGATGTGACCATTGCTGTAAGGAATGCCACAATCCGGTGACCTGGGATCCGAATGGTGGGCTTTTCTTCGATGAAAAGGCGAAGGCAGAGATTTTTGAAGAGCTGGAGAAGGATTATATCAGTGGGATCACATTCAGTGGAGGCGACCCGCTGCATTCGGCAAATGCCTATGAGGTCATGATGCTGGCAAAAGAGATTAAAGAAAAATTTCCGTCAAAGACGATCTGGCTTTACACAGGTTATGAATGGAAAGATATCAAGAATATGGATATTGTAAATTATCTGGACGTTCTGGTGGACGGAGAATTCGAGGTTGATAAGAAAGAACTGGATCTGCACTGGAAGGGCAGCGCGAACCAGATGGTCATTAACGTACCGGAGACATTAGGGAAAGGAGAAATTGTATTACATGAAGAGAATTGCTAAATTTCACAAAGTAAGTCTGGAACAGTTTATGGAAGGATGGAAGGATGCCTTTGGTGAGCAGTATACAGAGGATCAGATCAAGGCTTTATATGAAGAAGTCAAACTGCCGAAGCGTGCAACGGCAGGAAGTGCCGGATATGATTTCTATGCACCGGATGATTTTGTGATCGAGCCGGGAAAGACGATCAAGATCCCGACAGGGATCCGTGTGGAAATGGAAGAAAACTGGGTACTCAAATGCTACCCGAGAAGCGGACTTGGATTCAAATTCCGTCTGCAGCTGAATAATACGGTAGGAATTATTGACAGTGATTATTTCTATTCTGATAATGAAGGTCATATTTTTGCGAAACTGACGAATGATACCAATGAGAATAAAACGGTAGAGCTTGGAAAAGGAACAGGCTTTATGCAGGGGATTTTTGTTGAGTATGGAATTACTGTGGATGACGATGCGACAGCAGTCAGAAACGGGGGATTTGGAAGTACGACGAAGTAGGGTTGTAAAAAAGAGGCGTTAAAATATAGGTTGTGTTGGCGACCGGGATCAAAAAAATAGTGTTCAATTCCATTGTGCAAGGCATTACGATGAACCTCTGAGGGCGAAAATTGTGTCAGCAAAGGCTTCCACAATTTTTGAGTTTCATCTCCATTGCACAATAAGTGAATTGAACACTATTTTTTTGATCTCAGTCGCCGGATTTACTGTATTAGAGAGGCGTTTTTTTACAAGGCTGGACTGATAACCGGTTGAGGAGATTTAGGTAGTGGTGGAAAGGTGAAGGTTATGTAGGTGTAGCCTGCAATTTTGTTGCAGGCTACAGGGGATTAGTTTAATTTTACGTTCAGGTAACTACGGCCGGAGAGGGTTTTGTTGAAGGTGATGCAGAGGACGACGATGAGACATCCGATAACAAAGCCGGGGAGGTTGAAGATGGCGGTGAGGATGAGGAGCAGGAGGCGCATGAATTTTAATGCGTAGCCTAGTTCAAAGTTGGGCTGGGTGTAGTTGGCGATGGAGACGAATGCCATGTAGAGCATGATCTCGCTGTTGAACCAGCCGGATTCGACGGAGAATTCGCCCATGACGATACCGGCAATGACGCTGAGAGGGGTGCTGAGCATACTTGGAGTGTTGAGGGCGGCAAGGCGGAGTCCGTCGATGGCAAGCTCCAGGATCAGGATCTGGAAGATCAGGGGGATGTTGACGGTATCTTCGATCAGCACGAAACGGAAGATATCCGGGATCCATGCCGGGTTCTGCATAAAGAGCAGAAAGAGAGGAACCATGAATACGGTCAGCAGTGTGATCAGTACACGGGAAATTTTCAGGTAGATTCCGGTGAGCGGTGGAAAATAGTAATCATTTGCCTCTTCGATCATATCAAAGATGGAGGTTGGCAGAACCAGTGCAGATGGGGAGGTATCAGTAAGGATGATAACTTTTCCTTCCATCAGACAGGCACAGGCTGTGTCTGGCCGTTCGGTAAATTTATATTTTGGAAATGGATTGTACCATTTGCGTTGAAAGAGAGCTTCCGCAAGAGATTGCTGGCTCATTTTCAGATCCTGGGATTTGATTTCACCCAGCTTGTTCTGGATGGTAGTCAGAAGCTCCCTGTCCACGCGGTCGGACATGTAGCAGAGAGCTACATCGGTACGGGTGGAAGCGCCGGCTTCATACATTTCCATGATCAGATGGGGATCCCGGATCCGGCGGCGCATCAAGGCAGTATTGAAGACGATGGTTTCCACAAAACCGTCACGGGAACCACGCAGGGATTTGTCTTTATCCGGTTCCTCGATGCTGCGGGACGGGTAAGTACGGCAGTCGATAGCAATAGCGGCTTCATAGCCGTCAATAAAGAGGCAGGTGACACCGGACAGCAGGTTTTTGAAAATGCTGTCAAAGTCACCGAGAATATCGACTTCTACATAGGGGATGCAGCTTGCAGAAAAGGAAGTTGCATCCTCTGGCATATCATCGGCGGAGATGTTGAGGAAGGAGTCCATAAGTTTCAGCATGGTTTCATCCTTGGTGAAACCATCAATAAAATAAAAGGCACTGTTTTGACCGCCGATGATCAGATTTCGTTCGATAATATCAAAGCTCTTTTTTACAGGAAGAGCCCGGTTCATATATCTTGTATTGTCGGTGAGAGAAGCACTGACAGTATGTTTTTCCATATTGAATCCTCCATTCAGAGATAATTTAAAGTTAAGAAAGTCTGGAATCCCGGAAATATTTTACTGCCTGGATTCTGCATAGATTTATCATTTCACAAAAAAAGGAAAATATACCGGATTATGACAAAAGTTATAAGAAACTTAAGATTTTTTTAGCATGGGAAAAAGATTTTGCTATCTTGCGGAAAAGAGGGTATACTGTACATAATTATAAGTAATATATAAATCCCTAAAGGGATGAAGGAGGGCACACTTATGAGTGAATATATGATCATGACAGACAGCACAGTGGATTTACCGAAGGAATACCTGACCGAGGAGCTTGGGGTTCCATATATTCCTCTTACTTATCTGATCGATGGACAGTCTTATGAGGATATGATTGGACTTACCGGAGAAGAATTTTTTGCAAAGGTCAGGGCAGGATCCATGCCGACAACTTCCCAGATCAATCCGGAGCAGGCAAGAGAAGCACTGGAACCGTATCTGAAAGAGGAAAAGGATATTTTATATATTGCTTTTTCGTCAGGACTTAGCGGAACTTATAACAGTATCCGGATGGCAGCAGAAGAATTGCAGGAAGAGTATCCGGAGCGGAAGCTGATTGTAATTGATTCGCTCTGCGCATGCCTGGGTGAAGGACTTCTTGTGTACAAAGCTGTTCAGTTAAAGCGTGCGGGAAAAAGTCTGGAAGAAGTGGCTGCCTGGGTGGAGGAGAACAAGCTTCACATCATGCATAACGTTACGATTGATGATTTATTCCATTTACATAGAGGCGGAAGAGTATCTAAGGCTTCCGCGATCGTTGGAACGATGATCCAGATCAAACCGATCATTCATATGGATGAGCATGGCGAATTGAAGGTTATCGGAAAAGAGCGTGGAAGGAAAAAAGCACTGACACATATTGTAGATATGGCAGTGAAACAGTCCGAAGGATGGGACAATGATATCGTGATGATCACACACGGTGACTGCAAAGAGGATGCGGAGTTTGTGGCAAGACAGGTGGAAAAGAAGATGGGAGTCCACAATATTCTGATCAACTGTATCGGAACAGTTATCGGATCACATACAGGTCCGGGGGTTGTGGCTGTGTTCTGTATGGGGAATAAGAGATAAGATTCTGTAAGAAGAGGAGCTCAGACCGTTTTTGGTCGCTGAAAAGGATGTCCTTGATGTTGTCAAGATGAAAGGAAGATAAGAAAAAAGCCAGAGCAGACCTGGCAACCCTGTTGTTAAATAAGGGAAGCCAGGAATATCTCTGGTTTTTTGTGTGTCAGAACAGAAATTTGTTTTCTCCATCTACTGCATGCTTAATGATGTCCTGCTCTTTAGAGGTAAGATTAAATAATTTGAAAATCAGTTGGTCGAGTTGTTCGTAGGCAATTTGTGCTTCCGCAGGAGGCAGTCCGTTAATTAGTGGTTCTACAGTCTGAATGATGATATTTTGTGTATCAGCATCAACATCCGGAATCGGAATATTTTCAATATGAGAACGCAATACCTTCACGGAATGAAAATCCATTTTGTAAATAAACTGTGCAACTCTGGAATTAAGGATGGCAAGAATATATTTTATATGCAGTCCTTCAAGATTGGGGATGACCACATTGCAGCTATTCAAAGAAAGTGTTTGTTTATCATCATAAGCAAAGACAAGCTGGCTGCTGATAAAACGATACAAAAGCTTTTCTGGCGCACGGTACATTTCTATAGGTGCTACCTGCTGAAAATTCTGTGGGTTAAACACAATATAGTTTGGGTTCGGATTAGTATGGTACTTACAGATATCGGAGCCTTTTAAAATAACCTCGTTATCTTTGGTTTTCACGGAGGAAATATATTTTTTATTATTTCCGGTTACGATTCCTAAAGCAAAATCGGCGTTACCGGCAAGAAAGTATGTTTTAGGAGTATGCCGGATTTTTTCAAGTAGCTGATATTCTGCATCCGTTGTATGAAAGCTGAAATAATCGGCTGAAATTTTACGGTCTGTCAGAATGGTTGTGCAGTGACCACAGTCGGAAACTTCCATTCCGATTGTTGAAAGTGGCTTTCCGGTGTGAATGAGCTGTAATATAATGCAGGGACACTGGACTTTATCAAATGCGTTTCCTAAAAACTCAAGATACCGGACGGAATTGTTTTCCATAATAGCAGTACGGATCGGTGTATGTGCTTTTACATTAAGTATTGCTTCTGGAAGAATGAAAGAAAGCTGTCCGTTTATGGATAAATTACGCAGTGCTTTTTCAATAAACAAATCATAAGACTCGATATTTTTCCCTGAAGCAGTCCGATATTTTTTGCGAAGCTTTTCTTTTTCTGATTCGGAAAATTCATATCCCCATGGTGGATTACCGATGATATACTGGTAAGAAGCTTTTAAATCAGATGCAAGATAATCGGCTTCGGTTATATGCTCGTACAGAGTTTTGATAGAGAGAATGTCATATTTCAAAACCATATTCAACCGGGTAATTTTTACACTGATTGTATCGGTATCATTGCCGTAAATCTGGTCAAAGCAAACGTGTGCTGGGAGTTGCAATAAAAAATTCCCAGTCCCACAGCAGGGATCCAGAATTCTGGCATCTGATGCAATATCCAGTTTTCCGATCAGCTTTTTGACGATTTTGGTAGGCGTATAGTAGGAACCGGTTGCCTTGCGGCTGCCGATATTTTTACAGGAAATGTAAATGAGTCCAAGGATATCTTCAGCAGGTTCGTATACATAATCAAAATCAAAAAGTTGAGAATATTTTTCACAGAAATGCAGTGCTTGTTCAGAATCAGCAATCAAAGCATAGATCAGTTCGTCGTATAGAGCCAGGGTGATTTCTTTTTTTAAAAATCTGCTCAGCAACACTTTTTCGTGTTTGAAAGAAAGATCATATTTTTGGGCAAGCAAATGTAAGGCACAGTCAGCAATGAGATATTGAATCACATCTGATGAAAGTGCAATGGATTCGCCTGTTACAATTCGGAGAATCTGCTGCAACAGTTCAATGTTCTGACAGTTTTCAGAAACATAGGCACTGTAAAGGGAATTGCCACAGATAAATTTTTTGTTGCGCCTGCTTTTCAGAGATTGGTTCTTTCCGGATTGAAGTTCTGCTTTCAGCTTTTCGGCATACTGTTTTGTAAAATAAGGCTTTTTCTGATCCGTATATTCTGGAATGAGTTTGCCAAGCTTGATCCAGTTACGACCGGTTGCAGTCGAAATGGAAAGCATATCACATAATTCTTTTAAAGAGAGATAATCGGAATCTTCAGGGAAATCAGTTGTTCTTTCATCGGAAGGTTTGGTAGCAGAATCGGGGATTAACCAGATGCCGCTGACCATTTTACAACCGTCAATACGGTTGGTTTCACAGAGCTTTTGCACGCGGCGTTCGGATAAATGGAACCGCTTTGAGGTCTCTTTTACAGAAATATAATCCATAGTCATATAGACTCCTTTGACAAATAATATAATATATATTATATACGGTAACGCGAATAAAAACAATATTAATAATAAAAAGACATGTAAAGAGAAGATGTTAACAAAAGAAAATATGATTCAATTGTTATTAAAGAAAGATGTCGTTCCGGCACTTGGAACATTTTTAAAAAATCAAGAAAAGAGCCTGGAACTTCTGGCAGTGAAGAGGTTTGGGGATTATCTGGAATATAGATAAAAACGGATAGAAAAATCATAAAAGTTCAGGCTTAATGAGAGGAAAATTCATTAACCCTGAACTTTTTGCATTTCGGTAAGTCACCAAAGACTTTCCGGTTAAGAATAGAATTTAAGAAAAATGATAGTAAAGCAGGAAGCTTAACGGTTTAATTCCAGATGCTGGCTGCTTTTGTGTTCCCTGATAACGGAACAAAGTTCTTCGTAGTCAGAAGTTGGTAAGTCGCCCATGGTCGTGTTCTTGATCGCGCTGGCGGCATTCCCGAATTCCAGAGCCTTCTGGCAGTCTCCGTTTTCAGAGAGAAGACCAAATAAAGCACCGGATAAATAAGCATCCCCGCTGCCAAGACGATCGACGATGTCAATATTTTTATAAGGCTCTTCTTCGTAGAAGCAGTCCCTTTTTGCATCGTAGACCAGAGAATCGAAGGAATGTAGCTTTGGAGAGTGAACAGTTCTTCTGGTGGCTGCAACTACAGAGATTGGATAATCTCTGGTAAAGCTTTTCATAATTTCCGGCAGAGTGCCTTCCTTCAGAAAAGTCAGGCGTGCAGTGCTTTCAGAACAGAAGAAATAATCCACATATGGCAAAATCTGCTCGATCGTTTCTTTTGCTTCGGCTCCGCTCCAGAGATTGGCGCGGTAATTGACATCAAAAGAAATCTTTGCACCGCCTTTTTTGAATTGCCGGATCAGCTCGATCACAGTCTCCCGGAGAGCAGCTCCGAGAGCAAGGCTGATTCCGCTTACATGGAAGCAACGGGTATTCGTGTAAAGATCTTCCGGAATTTCGGAAAGCTTCAGTTTATTGACGGAAGTATTTTTCCGGTCATATACAACGCTTGGTTTACGAGGGGATGCACCAAATTCATAATAGTAGACACCGAGTCGTGCATCCTCTTCGGTATCATAGATCAGATAATCTGTAGAAAGTCCGCAGGCAGTAATGCAGTTGCGGATGTATTTTCCAAGATTATTTGCCGGCAGTTTGGTAATGATACCGGTGCGGAGCCCAAGAAGGGCAGCACCTGCGGCAACATTCAATTCTGCACCTCCGGCTTGCCGAAGGAAGGTATTTCCACGGACAAGCCGCTCATCGGAAGGTGCGCTCAGACGCAGCATAATCTCCCCCAGAGTCAGAAGGTCTAAAGTTTTCATTATATCTCACCTTTCTATTAGGGATCGGGCTATTTGAAGTCGGAAGCCGTTACATGCAGTGCTCTAATTCTTTTGAAGATATTACCGGAGTCCTGCAGGAGATTGTCCAGAAGTGCGGCGAGACAGTCCATTTTGGAATCCTGGACGGGGGAAATGTATTATACCTGTCAAAGGTAGATACGCTTGAGCCGGTGCGTATGTATGCGGCGATTGGGAAGCGTCTCCCGGCGTATGGAACCGGAATCGGCAAGGCACTTTTATCCGACTGCACTTATGAAGAATTAAAGCAATTATATCCGGATGGATTAAAACCTCTGACAGCCCATACAATCACCGATTTTGATGAATTGTATCGTCAGATACAGGAAATTAAGGAAAAAGCAATGGCATATGAATGTGAAGAATCCAATGAACTGATCCGTTGTATTGCAAAACCAATCTATAAGAATCAGAAGGTTGTTGCAGCAATCAGTGTAGCGGTACCAACTTTCCGTTATACGATAGAAAAACAGGAACTGATCGAGCGTCTTCTCAATGAATATGCGGTTTATGCAACGCAAATTGTAGCTTTTATGAATTTGTAGAGAGTATATCTGCAGAATCGTTTGCTTCTTTAACAACATGAGCGAATCTTCAACGTGGATATACGGAAAGGAATGTTATGAAAATTACAAAGATGAATCTCTATACGGTACCTCCGAGATGGTTATTTCTTGAAATCGAGACAGATGAAGGAATCACCGGATGGGGTGAGCCGGTCGTAGAAGGCAGAGCATCCATTGTAAAGACAGCAGTAGAAGATTTCAGTGATTACCTGATCGGCAAAGATCCGATGAAGATTGAAGATCACTGGCAGGCAATGTACCGTGGCGGATTTTACCGTGGAGGTCCGGAAGTGATGAGTGCGATTGCAGGAATCGACCAGGCACTCTGGGATATTAAGGGAAAATATTATAACGCACCGGTGTATGATCTCCTTGGTGGAAAATGCCGTGATAAACTGAAAGTCTATAGCTGGGTAGGCGGGGACAGACCATCTGATCTGTTAAATGGAATCCAGGTTCTGAAAGATTCCGGATGCACGGCAATCAAGATGAACGGTACAGAAGAGATGCATTATGTAGACGACTTCAGCAAGATTGAAGAGGTTGCAAACCGTATTGCACAGGTTCGTGAAAAATTCGGTTATGAGATAGGAATCGGGGTGGATTTCCATGGCCGTGTACATAAGACGATGGCAAAAGTACTTGCCAGAGAGCTGGATCAGTTCAAACTGATGTTTATCGAGGAACCTGTAATGGTTCAGAATAATGAAGCACTTAGAGAAATTGTAAAACATACATCAACTCCGATCGCAACCGGCGAGCGTATGTTCTCAAGATGGGATTATAAGAATCTTTTCATGGATGGATATGTGGATATCATTCAGCCGGACGTATCACATGCCGGTGGTATCAGCGAAGTGAAGAAGATCGTATCGATGGCAGAAGCCTTTGACGTGGCAGTTGCACCGCATTGTCCACTTGGACCGATCGCGCTTGCAGCATGTGTACAGATCGATGCCTGTACACCGAACGCATTTATCCAGGAACAGAGCCTTGGAATCCACTATAACAAAGGTGGAGATCTGCTGGATTATATTGAAAATAAAGATATGTTCCAGTTTGAAAACGGATTTATCCAGATTCCGGAAGGTCCGGGACTTGGCGTGGTTGTCAACAAGGAAAAAGTCCTGGAGGCAGCGAAAATCGGACACAACTGGAAGAACCCTGTCTGGAGAAACTATGATGGAACCATAGCAGAATGGTAGGATCGGAGGAGACAAATGAAAAATAGAATACTGAGTATGTTATTGATAGTTGCATGCACTGCTGGCACGATGACAGGATGCGCACTGCTCGAAAAAGAGAAGCAGCCGGATGCAAATGGAGTTCTTACGCTCAAAATTGCGCATGATTCAGCGGAAACAGTACCGGTAGCGATCGGTCTGGCGAAGTTTGAGGAACTGGTTGAGGAAAAGACCGATGGGAAAGTCCAGGTGGAAGTTTATAATAACGGACAGCTTGGAAGCACCAGCGACTACGTGGTAAATACACAACTTGGAACTCTGGATATGGCAGTGGTCAACCAGTCTGTTATGTCAAGTTATGTGGATGATGTGGCAGCAGTGGATATCCCGTATCTGATCGAGGACTACGATCATGCAGACCGTGTCTTTGAGGGAGAAACTGGTGAATATTATGCAAGCGAGATCCAGGATCTGATGGGAACCCATGTGCTTGATATCTGGGAAGTTGGATTCCGTGAACTGACCAACAGTGATCATCCAGTTAATTCTATCGATGATGTCAAGGGACTGAGAATCCGTACCATGGACAACAAGATCCATCAGGCATTCTGGAAATCCCTTGGGGCAGATCCGGTTCCGATGTCATGGAATGAAGCTTATACTGCAATGCAGCAGAAGGCAATTGACGGACAGGAAAATCCTCTGAGCATCATTCTTGGTAACAATGTAGCAGAAGTGAATAAAGAGCTTGCACTTACCGACCATGTATACAGTAGTATTTTCTTTTTGATCAGTGATAATGCATGGAATGCCCTGACCGATGAACAGCAGCAGATTTTTAAAGAATGTGCAAAGGAAGCCGGAGAGTACGAAAGACAGGAGCAGAGAGATCAGGAAGAGGATGCACTTGCCAAACTGGAAGAACTTGGAATGAAGGTAACTGAGCCGGATAAAACTGCTTTTATCGAAGCAAGTAAGAAATTCCAGGATCAGTATAAAGAACAGTACAAGACAGTTATTGACATGGTAAATGCCGCCAAATAGATGCTTAAAGGAGAAAAAGTATGTATAGAAAAATAGAGAAAGTGTTTGAAAAGGCACAGAACGTATTGCTTGTACTGACCGGAATCGCACTGGCACTGATGATGTGTGTTATCATGCTGCAGACACTGACAAGATATGTGATCTTTTACAGTCTTCCGTGGTCAGAAGAATTATCAAGATACCTGTTTGTTTTTGTAATTATGATTGGTCTGACACTGGCGATCAAGCAGGATATGCTGATCAGCATTGACCTGATCGACCGGATCCTTCCGGAGAAAATCGATAAATATGTAGATGCCATTCGAAAGATCATTGCACTGGTCGTAAGTGTGATCATCGTGATCTGCTGTACCAGACTGTACACGATCGGTATGCTGCAGAAAAGTCCGGCTATGGGAATTCCAATGATTGTCATGTACGGAACCATTTTTATCAGCTATATTTTTGCAGCAATCACACTGGTATTTAAGATTATTGATACGTTTATTGAAGCAAACAGTCCGGAGAAAAAAGAGGAGGTAGAAGAAGTATGAATTCAGCAGCAGTAGCATTGATTGTAGTTTTGATTATTGCGTTATTACTTGGCTTTCCGATCATCTGGTCACTGGCGCTTGCGAGCGTGGTTTCCATTGCCCTGAATCCGGAACTCCAGTTTGTTATCATCCCACAGAGATTATTTGCAGGAGCAGATTCCTTCTCTTTGCTTGCAGTTCCGGCGTTTATGCTTGCAGGTGATATTATGAGTAAGGGTGGTCTGTCAAAAAGACTGGTAGATTTTGCCAATGCCTTCTTTGGATGGATTTCAGGAGGGTTATCAATCGTAGCTCTTATTTCGTGTACCTTTTTTGCGGCAATTTCCGGTTCTTCCGTTGCTACAACGGCAGCAATCGGTGGGATTATGCATCCGGAAATGGTCAAAAAAGGATATCCGAGTGACTATTCAGCAGCTGTACAGGCAGTCGGTGGAACCCTTGGAATCGTTATTCCGCCGAGTATCGTATTCGTTATTTATGGAAATGTAACCGGAGCTTCCATTTCCGGTCTTCTGATGGCAGGTATCATCCCTGGAATCCTTGCAGGCGTGGCACTTTGTGTGTATGCATGGTATAAAGCAAAGAAAATGGGATGGCCAAAGGAAGATAAATTCGATGGAAAAGTTGCTTTAAAGGCAACAAAAAATGCAATCTGGGCACTTCTGATGCCGGTGGTTATTCTTGGCGGAATCTATGCCGGAATCTTTACACCGACGGAATCCGCAGTCGTAGCCGTATTCTATGGTGTGTTGGTATGTCTGTTGGTTTACAGAGAAATGAACCTGAAAAAACTCTGGGAAATCCTTAAAGGAACAGCAGTATCCACAGCCAATATCATGATGCTGGTTGTAACGGCACAGGTATTTGCTTACCTGATCACTTACTATAATATTCCGGCAGCAGTTGCAAGCGTGGTAATCAGCGTATGCCATTCCAAAGCAATCTTCCTGTTAATGACGATCCTTCTGATGGCGATTGCAGGAATGTTCATGGATAATGGTTCGATTATCCTGATCCTTGGTCCGATCCTTGCACCACTTGCAGTGATGTATGGAATCAATCCGGTTCATTACGGACTTCTGATCGTATTCGTACTTGCAATGGGACAGGTTACACCTCCGTTCGGAACCTGTATGTTTGTAGCGTGTGGAATCAGTAACAGACCGGTAGCGGGTGTGGCAAGAGCACTGCTTCCATTTATCGGAGTGGAAATCGTGTGCGCAATCTTGTTCGCATTCATTCCGGCACTGTCAACATTTTTACCGAATCTGCTTGGTTAGTTTGTAAGGGAGATGGAATTGATGAAGAACAGAGAAATTGTAAAAGAATGGATCTATGAACATAAAATCGTGGCGATCGCAAGAAGAGTAAAACCGGAGGATATGGTAAATACGGCAAAGGCTCTTTTTGAAGGTGGAATTCGTTCGTTGGAAATTACTTTTGACCAGGCATCAGACACTTGTATTGCAGACACCGCTGCTTCGATTTCACAGGTAAAAGAAGCACTTGGTGATCAGATGTGTGTTGGTGCCGGTACGGTTATGACGGTAGAACAGGCAGAGGCGGCAAAGGAAGCCGGAGCCGATTTCGCACTTGCGCCGGATACTAACGTGGATGTGATCCGTAAGATCAATGAACTTGGGATGGTATCGGTACCGGGAGCGCTTTCCCCGACTGAGATTGCCACAGCTTATCATGCAGGGGCAACCATCGTAAAATTATTCACTGCAGATACTCTGGGACTTTCTTATGTGAAAGCAGTCCGCGGACCGATCAGCCATGTACCGCTGATGGCAGTTGGCGGAGTGAGTCTCGATAATTTTAAAGATTTCCTGGACAGTGGATTTACCAGTGTGGGAATCGGATCGAATATCGTGCGGAATGATCTGATTGAAAAAGGGGAATTTGAGAAAATCAGGGAGCTTGCAAAAGCATATACAGATAAATTGCAGGAACTGAAAACTGCATAAAGAGAACAGAAATTTTTACACATTTGGATGCGTAAGAAAGTCATAAAAAAGGTTTAGCTGAACAATAAAAATTCGGCTAAACCTTTTCTTTAGTGCGCCTGGCGGCGCACGTTTCTAACTGGTGCAAGTCCAGAATCCGCCCGGTAGTGGGAAGGATATAGCCGAAGGCAAGAGTGTCCATCGTGAGGTGGAATTTGAAGGAAGCTGGATGTGGGGAACCTACTAACCCACGGGCAAATCTCTGGTCTGACGAACAGAAATCACATAGAAGGCTGTGCATGAGGGTAAGGCTGCTAAGCAAGTCAAAGCCCAATAACTACACGGAATCATGTATGGTAAATGTGGCAGATGGATGGAGAGAAAGAAACGTGTGGTACCCGGGGAGGTCTGTGCGGTACGCCTTGAAAGAGGTAACCATTGCCCAAAGTAGTGCTGAACGCACAGAAGTCAGCAGAGGTCATAGTAGCCGAGAGGTGAAGGACCGA
>ERZ894220.319-NODE-319-length-44744-cov-15.292_pt1 | contig 44744 bp, 42 predicted proteins | sample MGYA00380292_ERZ894220 | MGnify/ENA primary metagenome ERZ894220 (study PRJEB32331, sample SAMN06328446) | human gut metagenome | biome: human gut microbiome; feature: stool | host: Homo sapiens | collected 2014-12-05 ... | reverse complement strand
TGGGTTTTATGCGGTTCCCACCACATCTAAACCGTAAATCTATTATACGAGGAGACCGATCATGGAATTGTATGAGTTTCTTACGCCGGAGCAGATTTCGCAGAGGGCCAAAGCGCTTTTTGATGAGGAGCGCAAGACGAAAAAGATTTTGAACGGCTGGTTTTTGTCCCGTGAGCTGGCGGCGGATGCAACGGAAGGCCGGCAGCTGGGGCTGGAAGAAAAAGCAGTCACCGAGCTGGAAGCGGTCATTCAGGGACTGCCGCTGGAAATCAGCGACTACGCCATTTTTGCGGGCACACAGCGCGATGCGTTTGCTGCAAGCTATGCGTTGATCAACCCCGCCTTTGAGGTGGAAAGCTTTAAGGGCTACTGCGATGTGCTGGAAGTGTATGATTATGCGCAGCCGGACGGAGAGATTACCCGCGAGCGGATTGCAAAGATGCGCGCCCGTGCCGCCGAGTCGGATTATGCCAAAAGCCTGGCAAAGGTGTATGCAGACTGCAGCCAGTATACAGAAGAGGTTGTCTACTTTGTAGAGCAGTGCACCGGCCATCTGATTCCGGATTTCCGTTATGCGCTGAAAAACGGCGTGGCACGGATGCTTGAGGACGTGGACGCCAAGCTCAAACAGGAAACTTTGTCCGAAACCCAAAAAGAAACGCTGCGTTCCATGCGCCGTGCCCTGCAGTGTGCAGTTCTTTTGGCGCATCGCTATGCGGAGATTGCGGCGGAAAAAGCGGAAAAGGCAACCGGGGCCCGCGCCGATGAGCTGCGCCTGATGGAAAAAACGTTGCGGCGTGTGCCGGAGTTCGGTGCGCGTACGCTGTATGAGGCTATGCAGTCGTATTTGCTTCTGTGGCAGGTTATGTGCCTGGAACAGGCGCCGAATCCCTTCGCTTTTTCTGTGGGCAACGCGGACCGCATCTTTTATCCGTATATGGAAATGGATGGCTCCACGCAGGAGCAGGCAGCTGCCTTGTTTAAGCATTTCCTCGTTTTTTACAATGTAGGCGAGAGAAGCTGGGCGATTTCGCAGAATGTGCTGGTGTCCGGACGCGATGTGGATGGAAACGACCTGACCAATCCCATGACCTATGCAATTCTGGATGCTTATTACGAAATGAATCTCCCGCAGCCCATTTTGTCGGTGAAACTTCATAAGAACACGCCGCAGAAGCTGTACCGCGAAATGGGACGCTTCTTCTTTACTCCGGGTTGCCTGACGCCTTCGATTTTCAACGACGATTCTCTGTTTGAAACGCTTCAGGAACACGGTGTGGAAAAACAGGATTTGCCGGATTATGCGGTTGCAGGTTGTCAGGAACCGCTGATCATGGGAAAAGATACCGGCAATACCACCAACTCCTGGCTGAATATGGCTAAGGTGCTGGAATTGACCCTGACGGGCGGAAAATCCCTGATTACGGGCAAAGCCATCGGACCGCAGACGGAAGAGCCTGCCGAAGAACGGCTGAAAAATATCCGGGAAAGATTTTATGCGAATCTGAAACTTTTCGCACAGCAGATGGCGGATTCGGCCAACGGTGCTTCCTGTGCGCTTTCGCTGCTCAGAGTTCCGTTCTTGTCCAGCTTTATGGGCTGCATCGAAACAGCGGTGGACTGCCGCGATACGCAGGCCCAGGGAACGAAATACAATGGTTCCGGCTGTCTGATTCACGGCCTTTCTGTTGTGGCGGATTCCTTTTTGGCAATCGATCACTTGCTGCGTGAGCGCCCCCGGGATGCAGAGCGTTTGATCGAAGCGCTGCGCTGTGATTTCAAGGGGTACGAGGATTTGAAGGAGTACCTGCACAGCTGCCCGAAATATGGAAACAACGATCCCGAAGCGGATGCCGAGGCGGTCGAGGTTGCCAATCGTGCGTCGGACATTGTAAGTCAGTTGAAAAACTATTTGGGAAATCCGTTCCGGGCGGACTGGTCTTCGCCGTCGACCCATTTGCTGTATGGCTATTGGGTGGGCGCGACACCGGACGGACGCGCTGCGCGGGAAATGCTGGGATACGGAATCGATCCGCTTTACGGAGATGCCTGCAATGGCCTGGGCTTCCGCACCCTTTCTGCCATGAAGCTTCCCTATGAAAAATTCGGCGGCGGAGTTGCGTCTCATTTCGGTATTGATCCCAAATATTTCACAGCCGAGACCATGGAAGAAAAAGGCCAGCAGTTCTATCAGAGAATCATTCGTCCGTTGTTTTTCAATCCGGAAAATCACAAGCGGGCTCCGTTCTATTTGTACGTGAACGTAACCACGCCGGAAACGCTGCGCAAAGTGCTGGCTGAACCGCAGAAGTATGCCCCCAATGGCGTGTACATCATGCGTATTCACGGTACTTTCGTGAACTTCCTGGATCTGTCTCCGGCCATTCAGCAGGACATCATCCGCAGACTGGACCCGATGTCAACCTGCTGCTGAGAGGGAGAGACACCATGACGACAATCGGTTTAGACATTGGCACCACAACAATCAGTGCGGTTGCGGTGAATGAAGAGAACGAAGTTTTAGAGGCTGTAACCGTGGCCAACGATTCTTTCCTGACCACGGGCAACACCTGGGAGCGGGCTCAAAAACCGGAATGGATTCTGGACAAAGCAACCGGGGTGGTTCGGGAACTGCTGCAAAGGCATCCGCAGACGGGCTGCATTGGTGTGACCGGGCAACAGCATGGCATTGTATACCTGGATGAAAACGGGGATGCGGTCAGTCCGCTGTATACCTGGCAGGACAGACGGGGCGATTTAAACTACTACGATGGGCAAAGCTACGCGGAATTTCTGAGCAAAGTCTCCGGCATCCCGGTGGCCTGCGGATATGGGACGGTAACGCATTTTTATAATCTGCACAATGGACTTGTGCCGCAGAACGCCGCTGTTTTTTGCACGATCGGGGATTATGTGGCGATGAAAATGGCTGGTGCACAATCTCCTTTGCTTGACGCGAGCAATGCAGCGAGCCTGGGTCTGTTTGATCTGGAAAAGGGCTGTTTTGATCTGGACAAAGCCCGGGCGGCATCCATTGGCACAGAGGTTTTTCCTCAGGTGGCAAAACAGCCGTGCTTCTTGGGCGAAAAAATGTTCGGTGTGCCGGTCTCGGTGGCCATTGGCGATAACCAGGCGAGCTATCTTGGGGCAACGGGCGGCAAAAAGGGCTGCGCTTTGATCAATGTGGGAACCGGAAGCCAGATTTCCGTCTATACCCCGGTGTTCCGCAAGTGCGATGGCCTGGAGACACGTCCCTTCCCGCTGGGCGGTTATCTGATGGTGGGAGCGTCCATCTGCGGTGGCCGCGCTTATGCGTTGCTGGAACGCTTTTTCAGCGATGTGGTAAATATGGTAACCGGAAAAGATGTTTCCTGTTATGAGGCAATGGAAAAATGGATGGAAACGCATCCGGTCCCGCGGGAAATTCCGGTAGTGTGCACTGCGTTTGAAGGAACGCGGAGTGAACCGGACCGCCGCGGCAGTTTTTCGAAACTCAATACCCACAATATGACGGCGCTTCATTGGATTTGGGGCGTAATGCAGGGCGTCACGGACGAGCTGTATGAGATGTACTGCGCCTATCTTTCCACAGGAGCGGAAAAGCCGGCTGCTTTCATTGGTTCGGGCAACGGACTTCGGCGAAACCGCTTCTTGTGCAAAACAATGGAGCAAACGTTCAACGGGAAGATGGAACTTTCCGTGCATCAGGAAGAGGCGGCCTTTGGCGCTGCGCTTTTGGCGGAAACCATTGCGCGGCAGAAAGCTTAAGGTGTATGCAATCTGCAGAACATAAAAAACGGGAAAAGTCTTTCGACTTTTCCCGTTTTTTTATTCGGAACTTTCGGTTTGTGTTCCAATCCTTCGCAGTTCTGAGGGTGTTTTGCCAATGATTTTTCGGAAGGCCTTGTTGAAATTGGCGGTGTTGTTGAATCCGCACAAAAAGGCAATTTCCGTGATGTTCATTTGTGTGGTTTGCAGTTTTTTGATGGAAAGAGAAATTCGGTTTTGCAGAATATACTCCGTAATGCTGATGCCGGTGTGCTTTTTGAAATAGGAAGACAGGTACGCCGGATTCAGGTCAACCATATCGGCCAGATCATCCAGTTTTAATTTCTCTAAAATATGGTCGTCGATGTATGCCGTGATCGTGTTGATTTTTTGCGCAATTTCTTTCTCGTGCGGGTCAGAGCTGAGGGCGCTGTTGGGAGAAAGAGAGGAGATGACGCGGGCAAACAGAGTTAAAAGTTCGCACTTGGCAATCAGGAGATACAAGTTGTTTTTTTCTTCCAGCAGCTTTTCAATGGAGCAAAACAGTTTGGCAATTTCTTCGTCGTGATAGATGGGAGAAACGTTTTCCTTTTTGCTGAGAAGGGAAATGCCCAAATGGTCGAAAACCGTATCGTTGGCGTGACGGACAAAATGAGAGTTCGCCATAATGACCAGGTTGGTAAAAGGCTCTTCAATGGAGCCGGTTTGTATGTAGTGGTACAAAAAGCCCTTAATGACCACAATGTCGCCGGCCTTGACTTCGTAAAACTGGTCGTCGATGCAATAGATGCAGCGTCCGGAGCGGACATAGGAAATTTCCAGATCGCTGTGGTAATGAAGGCTGTTGTCCACGTAGTTCCGGTCCAGTAAATACTTGGAAAAGCTCAGGCTGCTGGCGCTTTCCAAAGGAAACTGTTGCATAAAAATGACCATATTCAACCCCCCGGCCGCTTTATGCCAAAGATGAAAACGAATCGTTTGTACTGGAAAGATTGCTTTTATTATAGCATCGGCACAGGGGTTTGTAAAACCTTTTCACGTTGAAACCGAAGTGGGATTCAAAAAATAGTTACAAACTATTTTTATTTATTGACAAAGGGGGTAAGCGGGTGATATCATGAAAACAACCAATAAATATCTGAAAAATTGAAAGATTTAGATATTTACGCTTACAAACTATTTTAGGAAGTGATTTTATGAAGTTGGCGGTGATCGGCGGCGGTGGAGTGCGCTGCATTCTCCTTGCGAAAAGTCTGGCCTATGCGGCGCCCAGCGTTGGTCTGACCGATGTTGTTTTCATGGACAACGATGAGGAAAAACTGAACATCTTCGGAAAAATGGCGCGGGAAACTTCCCGCAGACTTGCTCCGTCTTTGAATTTTTCCCTGACAACTGATCCGGTTGAGGCTGTGCGCGATGCCGATTTCGTCATTACAACCATCCGTGTAGGACAGGACAAAATGCGCATTGCAGACGAAAGAATCGCGCTTAAGCACGATGTGCTCGGTCAGGAGACCACCGGGGCAGGCGGTTTTTCCATGGCGATGCGGTCCATTCCGGTTTTGGTGGAGTATTGCGAGCTGATCCGCAAGTACGCCTCTCCTGAAGTGAAAGTATTCAATTTCACGAATCCTGCGGGGCTGGTTTCCCAGGCGCTGCGTGAAAAAGGATACGATTTTACGTATGGCATCTGCGATTCTCCCACAGGACTGCTTCACACCATTGCCGATATGCTGCATTGTGATTTTTCGCAGCTGTCCACAGAGTGCTACGGATTGAATCATCTTTCTTTCTTCAAAAGCATTTGCCTGGACGGAAAAGACATCACCCAGCAGCTTCTGGCGGATGATCGGCTCTATCAGCAGACGGATATGCGCTACTTCAGCAAAGAACTTGCGCAGCATTTCGGCATGTTGCTGAATGAATATCTGTACTATTACTTCTACCGTGAAAAGGCCGTTGACAATGTACAGAATGCCGGCTGCACCCGTGGCGAGATGATTGAGCAGATCAATCAGTCCATGATTGAAGAGCTGAAGAAGTTGGATCCGGAAAAAGATTTCGACGAGTGTGTTCGGGTGTTTGAACACTGGTATGGCGAACGGGAAGACCGCTACATGTGCAACGAAACATCCGTGGGAAATGGCCGCGAACCGTTCCGTCTGAATCTGCAAAAAGACGATGGCGGCGGATATGCAGGTGTGGCGTTGAGCTACATTAAGTCGGTGGCGAACAACCGTCCTTCCGAGATGATTTTGTGCGTTCCCAACGATGGCGGAATTCCGGAGCTGGCACCCGATGACGTGGTGGAAATCACCTGCCGCATTGACGGAAGCGGCCATCATGTGAAACCCGTTGGAGAAGTAAACGAAGCGGCGCTGGAAATGATCCGCCGGGTGAAATATTTTGAGCGCCGTGCCGCGCACGCGATTCTCACCAGAGACAAGGAGCTGGCAGTAGAAGCCCTGATGTTCCATCCGCTGGTTAATTCCTATTCGCTGGCCAAAGAATTGGTGGAGGAATACATTCAATCGAATGAGCCGTTCTGCCCGGGTTGGAAATAATTTAAGTGAAGGGAAATCGTATGGAAAAGTTAGTTGCAACGATTAACGTCACTTGCTTTGACAATATCTATGCGGGTGTGCCCAGGCTTCCGAAAGAAGGAGAAGAAGTTTTTTCGCGAGACTTCACTGCCACTTTGGGCGGCGGAAGTGTCGCCACACTGGTGAACCTCTTTCGTCTGGGGGTTCCGGTGGAGATCGGTACCTTTTTAGGAAACGATGTTTACAGCCAAATGGCTTTGGCTCAGTACCGGGCGGCAGGAGTAGAACCGGTAAACTTTTATCGCGGCACCGGGTGCCCGGTCATGATTTCCACTGCGATCTCAACGGAAAATGAGCGCACTTTTGTGAGTTATCATGATGCGGAAAGCGTTCGCCTCAGTGAGAAAAAGGCTTACGATTTCTTGAAAAATGCGGCTTTCGTCTATATCAATCCGGATTATCCGGACGTCAATCAGCAGCTGAAACGCGACGGCGCAGTTCTGTTTTTTGACACAGGCATCAGCGAGGATTATACGCTGGAAAAATTAAAGCCCACGCTTGAGATTGCAGATTATTTCACCCCGAATCTGAAAGAGGCAATGCTGCTTACAAAAGCGGATAGCCCGCAGGAAGCCCTGAGTATTTTAAGCGAATACGTCAAAAATCCCGTTATCAAATTGGGTGGCCAGGGATGCCTGTTTATGGAAGAGGGCGAACCGGTGATTGTGCCGGAGATTGAGGAATTTTACTGTGTGGATGCCACAGGCGCCGGGGATGCCTTTATGGCGGGATTGATTTATGGGGTATACCATGGTTATTCTCTGCACGAATGCGTTCTGTTCGGAAATATTACCGGCGGCGCTGCGGTCATGGGAATGGGTTGTCTCAGCAAATACGTTACCCAGAAGGAATTGCTGGAAAAATTTCATCAGTATCAAACCGTCATCAGACGGTAAAGCGGTTTTCTGAAAGGAGCTGTATATTGTGAAAAAGTTTTTGAAATCAAAGGTTGCGCTGGCGGCGGCGTTTCTTGTGCTGACGACTACGCTCATGAGCGCTTGCGGCGGCCAAACCAATTCTGCAAGTGGATCGGCCACAGCAGGAGGAGAGCAGGGCGAGCAGACCACACTTACAGTCTGGGGATTCGGCGAGGAAGGAACGCTGCTTTCTCAGATGAGCGAGGGATTTGAAAAAGAAAACCCGGATATCAAATTGGATATTCAGGTAATCCCCTGGGATGTGGCAGACGAAAAACTGACTGCGGCAATCGCGGGAAAAACGGGTCCGGACGTCATTCAGATGCAGACTTATACACTGATGAACTACGCTTCCGCGGGTGCGCTGCTTCCGTTGGATGACTATGTGGAGAAGTATCCCGAGTTGGCTCTGGATAATTTCTTCGATTTCGGCAAAGACCTTGTAATGTACGAAGGTCAGCAGATCGGTGTGCCCTGGTATGTGGACGCAACGGTGCTGTTCTATCGTACCGACATTTTCGAAGAGATGAATCTGGAAGCTCCCACGACCTGGGATGAGCTGAAGAGTGTAGCCCAGGCCCTGACGGCACGCGGAGAAGGAAATTACGGATTGGGAATTGCGCCTGCCAACCCGGTTCCGGGCTATGCTTTCGTTCTGCAGTCCGGCGGCGATTTCGTGGTCGACGGCAAAGCGGCAGCCAACTCCAAAGAATTTTCGGATGCAATGGCCTTCTATCAGAGCTTCTTTGAAGAAGGTCTGGCACCTCTGAACAGCGACGTTGATCTGATGCAGGAATTCATTGACGGAAGCATTCCCATGACCCTGCAGGAGCCGTGGGTTTTGAATGTCCTCAGCGAGCACCCCGAACTGGATGGCAAGTGGGCCACCACAACGCTGCCTTCCAATAAGAACAATATGAGCTACATCGGCGGATGCGCGCTGGTTGCCTCTCAGTTCACCAAAAACGCGGATGCGGCAGCACGTTTCATCGCTTACATGTCCCGTCCGGAAAATCAGGTACAGTGGCACGAGATTTCCAAAACACTGCCCTCCGCCAAAGAGAGCTGGAATTCGGAAGTGCTGACGGAGAACGAAGCGCTGACCGCCTTTGGCGAACAGCTGAATTCGGGCAAGACCGCGCCGATGGTTCCGAACTTTATGGCGATGATCGCAGAGTTCGGCGCTGCGATGGAGAAGGTCACCGTTGGTGGTCAGGATCCGGTGCAGGTTTGTGAGGAATTGAATCAGTCGATTGACAAAATCCTCAACGGTTAATAGAATCCATACATGTACCCCGACCAGAAAACGTTCTGGTCGGGGTAACCTAGAAGCAGGAGGCAAACCATGCCACGGAAGAAAAAAAGGAGCGTACTGGTTCAGGATCGGGTACCATGGCTGTTCATAGGCCCGGCATTGGCCTTTTTGATTGTTTTTTCAATTATTCCGATTCTGTTGGCGTTCAGTGTCAGCTTTACGGATCTGGATTTTTATGGCTTGATGAACTTCAGCAATATGAATTTTATCGGCCTGGAAAATTATTTTGAGTTGTTTAAGGACGTAGAGTTTCAGCAATGTCTGGTGAATATGCTGATTTACGCAGTGACGGGCGTACCGCTGGTGCTGGTACTTTCTTTTGTGATTGCGCTGCTGCTCAGCAAGGGTGAATCCAAGCTTTTTGAAGGCTATCGTGTCATCTACTATTTGCCGTATCTGACAAACGTGGTTGCGGTTGCAGTGGTGTTCACCTATTTGTTCAACTCGAAATTCGGCCTTTTGAACTATTTGCTGGACCTGCTGGGGCTGCCGCCGGTAATGTGGCTGCTGGAGCCTGTACCGGCAAAAATTTCGGTCATTCTTTTGGCTGTCTGGCGGAGTTTGGGCATCAACATTATGATTTTCCTTGCCGCCATCAAAAACATTCCCACAGCGCTGTTTGAGGCGGCAGACATCGACGGTGCGAGCAGCCTGCGCAAAACCCTTTCCATTGTGGTTCCGTCGGTCAAGTTTGCGGCGTTCTATGTTTCCATGACCTCTGTGATCATCTGGCTGCAGCTGTTTGAAGAACCCTTCGTTTTGACAAACGGCGGTCCGCTGAACTCCACAAAGTCTGTGGTGCAGTTTACCTACGAAAAAGGTTTCATGTACAACACATACGGTTACGCGGCAGCTGCTTCGGTTCTGCTGTTCCTGCTGATTTTGGTGTTTACCGTGGTACAAAATGTAATGAGAAGCAAATCGGAAGAGTGAGGGCGAGAATATGTTGAAAAAGAAACAACGGGAAAAAGGCGTCGCTCTTGTACTTCTGACTTTAGGCGCAGTCATTATGGTGTTCCCTTTTCTGTGGATGATTCTGAGTGCGTTTAAAACCGACGCGGAAATCATGTCTCAGATTCCGTCCATCTTCCCAAGGGATTTTACGCTTGAAAATTTCGAACAGCTTTTTGAACGTCAGAATTTTGCAAAGTATATCGTCAATACGTTTATTATTGTGGCGTGGGCGTTTGTAGGAATGATGCTGAGCTCCATGGCCGGATATGGGTTTGCAAAATATCGGTTCCGGCACAAAGAAAAATATTTTTACGTGGTGCTGGCTACCATGATGGTGCCGACCCAGACGCTTTTGATTCCGGTTTATTTGTTGATTCTGAATATGGGACTGCTGAATACCTTCGCGGGAATGGCGCTGCCGGCGTTTGTTTCGGGATATACGGTATTCCTGTTCCGGCAGTTTATGTCGACCATTCCCGATGAATTGATCGAGGCGGCTTATATTGACGGCGCCGGAGAGTTGAGAACCTTCTTTTCCATTGCCCTGCCGCAGATCAAATCAGCGTTTATTGTCCAGGGAATTATCTCGTTCATGGGCGCGTGGAACTACTTCCTCTATCCGTTGATTCTTGCGACGGACGACAGCCACTACACGCTGTCGGTGGCGATTTCTCTGCTGAAAAACCAAAGCGGGACCAACTATGGCCTCCAAATTGCGGGCGCTACGCTGGCGGTCATTCCGGTTCTGGTGGTTCTGATCTTCTTCCAGAGATATATAAAACAAGGTTTCGCCATGGATGGCGTGAAAGGATGAGCAGGGTGGAGAATCGGTTGCTGCTGCCGCCGGATATTTTTTCCTTGAAAAAAGCTGTTTTTATTCAGCCGCATCCGGATGATAACGAAATCGGAGCGGGCGGAACCATTCTGCGCCTGGCGGAATGCGGATGCGAAATATACGGTGTGACCGTCACAAACGGTGATTTGGGATGGGGCGACAGCCGGACGCGCAGCCCTCAGCTGGCGGAGCAAAGAAAGCAGGAGGCCTTGAACGCATACCGCGTTACCGGAATGCAGAATGCGGGCTTCCTTGCGTTCGAAGATCAGACCGCTTCGACAGAAGAAGAAATCAGTGAGAGAATTCTTGAAATTTTGGAGAAGTACCGCCCGGATGGCGTTTTTACCTGTGACCCCAATCTGCGTGACGAGTGGCACAGTGACCATTTGAAAACGGGACGAGCGGTCGTGCGTGCATTGAAAAACTACAGCGGAACGTTTCAGGCAGTCGGTTATTATTTTACGGATCAGCCGAATGTCTGTGTGGACGTGACCGAGTGGCAAGATAAGAAGATGCAGGCAATCCGCTGTCATAAAAGCCAGGTGAACGATGGCTTTTTGGAACTGCTGGACGCCTATTATACCGCTCATGGAGAACGATTCGGCATTCCGTTTGCCGAGCCGCTGCGGGTTCTTGCACCTCACCAGACGCATTGCTGGAACCTTCCTTCTCCGATTCGTCGTTTTTGAACCCAAAAATTTATAGCTGAAAAAGCCGCGAACCGTAACAGGTTCGCGGCTTTTTGCGTTTGTGAAAGAGTATACTCAGGTGGTTTTCTGCCCGTAGTAGGCATTCGGGCCATGCTTGCGCATAAAGTGCTTTTCTACAATGTACTGCGGTGCGGGCCGGGCATGGGGGTTCAGCTGCCGGGTGTACAGCGCCATGCGCGCAACTTCTTCCAGAACCACTGCGTGATAGACAGCCTGGTCAGGATCTTTGCCCCAGGTGAAGGGGCCGTGATTGGGACAGATCACACCGGGTACATACCGGGGCTCAATCTTCTGCTGTACAAGGGTTTCCACAATGGCAATACCGGTGCTCTTCTCGTAATCCGCTTCGATTTCTTCCTCGGTGAGCTGTCGGGCACAGGGAATGGAGCCATAGAAATAATCGGCGTGTGTGGTGCCGTAACAGGGGATGGATTCCCCGGCCTGCGCCCAGGCGGTTGCAAAGGGACTGTGCGTGTGTACAATGCCGCCCAAAGAGGGGAAGGCCCGATAGAGTTCCAAGTGCGTTTTGGTGTCCGAGGAAGGCCGCAGCGAACCTTCAACCTGATTGCCATCCAGATCCAGAACCACCAGCATGTCCGGGATGAGCTCATCGTATTCCACTCCGGAAGGCTTGATGACCATCAAGCCTTTGTCCCGGTCAATACCCGAAACGTTGCCCCAGGTATAGGTGACCAGATTGCGGCGGGGCAGTTCCAAATTGGCTTTCCATACTTTTTGCTTTAATTCTTGCAACATGTCTTTTCAACCTCTCTGTTCAGCAGGCGGCGTGCGAATTGGCAGGCAAATTGCGCCCGTTCCAGCCAGTCTGCTTCGCCCTGATACCAAAATTCCGTCACATAACGCCGGACGCCCAGTTTCCAGGCGGTGTGAATTGCCTGCTCAAAATTGACGTAACCATCTCCATACATCAGGTTGCGAAATACCCCGGGAGAGGTTTCTTTCAGATGGAGTCCGGCCAGATGACCTCGGCCTGCGCAAAGATCGGATATGACGTCACCGTCCGTTTCCTGCACGGCATTGGTGACATTTCCAATATCAGGATAAACCTGCAGGAAGGGAGAGTCAATCTGCCGGACAAAAGACATGGCCTTTTCAACGGTGTTCATAAAAGGGGTCTCCATGGTTTCAAAAGCCAGAAGTACGCCTTTTTGCGCGGCCATGTCTGCACAGGTCCGCAGATTTTCTGCAAACCGCCGCCGGGTTTCCTCATCGCTGTCTTCGTAATATACGTCGTAGCCGGCCAGCATAATTACCCGAATCCCCAAATCATCGGCCAATTCGATGGCGCTGCGCATGATTTCCATGCCGCGCTGTACCACTTGGGGCTGGTGGCTCCCGATGGGATACTTGCGGTGGGCAGAAAGGCACATGGAACGGATGGGAAGTTGTGCCCGGCCCATGGCCTCGCACAGGGCCTGCCGCTGTTCTGCAGACATGTTCAGCCGGGAAAGACGGCCTTCGGTTTCGTCGATGCTCATCTCCAGAAAATCATAGCCGACCTGTTTGGCGCAGCGCAGCATGGATTCCCAATCAGGCAGTTCCGGAAGCGCTTTTTCGTAAATTCCAAGGGTGTAGGGTTTCATGTTTTACACCTCGATCCGGTAAAATCCAATTTCGTCGTGCTCACGGTTGGCACATAAAAGACGATCTTCCTTCCCTTGACGATAATGAAGCAAATTGGCTGCGCCGGTATCGTGCTCCAAAATTTGAGAAACATAGCGTCCGTTTTCCAAGAAAAATGCGACCAGATCACGGCTGCCCGAGCGGTGACCGATGAGCGCGACAGTTTTTCCCTGAATTTCGCCGGCCCAGATGGCGTGGGCGAAGGGAAGGGGGCGTTCGCAGCGATAGACGGGAACGTATCCGTCTGCTTGCCTGTGATGAATGGTCACGGTGTCGCCATGGAAGGGGGAGATGGTGATGAGTTCCTTTTCGCCGTCGCCGTCCAGATCAGCAAAGGCCATGTCACTGGTGGGCTGGTTCAGCAGCGTCAGACATTGCCAGTCCGAATGTTCGCTGTCTGGCGGTACTACTTTCAAAACACCGTTTTCCGACCCGACCAGAGCATAGTCGCCTGCTTCGTCCGTGCACCGGCAGTAGCCGTGGTTTTTGGTCAGACCTTCCCGCAGCACGGTCCAGTTGATTTCGCTGCTGCCGGAAAAATCCGCAGGCAGTTCCGCTGCGTAAATTTTGCCGGGGCTGGTCCAGTCGTCCTTGAAAGCGTGCGCGGATTTGATGGTGCATGCAATCAGGTACAGTCTGCCCTCGCGGCGCAGCAGATCGAACCGATGGACAAAGGGCAGCTCCGCGATGGTGTGGATACGCCACCCTTGTTCCGAAGACTGTGCGCATACAATGGAAGCCTGCTGAGAGTCGTTGGGGGAATAAAAACGGTGTGTTGCCAGAAAAGCGCCGTCGCTGCCGGGAATCTGGACCATGGACATTGTGCCGCCCGGCTGTTCCCATACGGTGTCCAGCAGATTTCCGTCCGGATCAAACAAAAGGCATTTGTTGTGCTTTTCTGCCGCGACCAGCAGGCAATCTTTTCCGCGATAGCGCAGCGGTGCTACACAGTAGCTTTTTTCCAGAGGGTGCGTGTGAAATTTGGAAAGTTTCATAATCTCGCCTCACAGCAATGAACGGAACGGAATGTTCTGCGGATAATCAAAACAGTCGTCAAATCCGCGGGGATGATGATATGCCCGCAGATCGCGGTCCGTGGGGTAGACATATTTTCCGCCCACTTCCCAGAAGAACGGATGGAACTGGTAGTGCAGCCGGTCTTTTTTCATCTCGTACAAAACGCGGATTTCTTCCACGTCGGCCATAAAATTGCTCCAAACGTCGTAGTGCACGGGAATGACGACTTTTGCGCGCAGAGCTTCGGCCATGCGCAAAATATCCACGCTGGTCATCTTGTCGGCAATGCCCACCGGATTTTCGCCGTAAGAGCCAAGCGCCACATCAATCTGGTGGTCTTTTCCGTGTTTGGCGAAGTAGATGGAATAATGGCTGTCGCCGCTGTGATAAATGTTACCGCCGGGCGTTTTGATCAGATAGTTCACAGCTTTTTCGTCCATATCCGTGGGGCAGATGCCGGTCAGCTCTTCCCGGTCCTCACCCTGAGAATCCGTGGTCACAAGGCAGGTGCGGTCAAAGCTGTCCAGAACGACGATTTCCAGATCTTTGATGCGGATACTGTCTCCGGGTTTTACGGTGATGCAGCGGTCTGCGGGCACACCCCAGGATTGCCAAAGTTCTACGGATTTTTGGGGCCCGATGAACGGCACCGGGATGACAGCACCGTCGGCGTCCGTGGTAGTCATGCCGCTGTGAATGACGTGGGCGGCAAATTCTGCGCTCATGTGGTCCTGGTGATAATGGGTAGCCAGAACAGCGTCCACCTGTTTTACCGCGAAGGGGTCAAGCACAAAGGGTACGGCCCGCAGATTGGGCTGCATGTTCCGCCCGCCGCACATGTTGGCCATCTGGTGACCGGGCTTCATTTTGCCGTCGCCGTGGGTGCGCTTCCCGTTTCCGCACCACAGATCCACTGTGATGTTGGCCCCGCCGGGTGTTTTGAACCAGATACCGGTGCACCCCAGCCACCACATTGCAACGGTGTTCGGCTGTACCTGTTCACGTTCGATTTCTTCATTCAGCCACGTGCCCCATTCCGGAAAGGTGTTCATGATCCAGGATTCCCGTGTGATTGCATCGATTTTTGCCATTTTTATACCTTCCTTCCGTCTAGTTGTCGTATTTGCCCAAATCTTTTCTGGCTGCGTCCATGGCGGCCAGATTTTCTGCCGGCGTGCCCAGATTTACCTCGCATCCGGTACCCAGAATCAGGCGTTTGGACGCTTTTCCGGCGCTCAGAACAGCTGCGGCCGCGTCATATACCTGCTGAGGTGTGCCCCTGGCCAGCAGCGCAGGGTCCACATTTCCGCGAATTACTTTTCCGGTTTTTGCCAGCATTTCCCCAATGTCGCACATGTGATCGCAGTCGATGATATCGGCTCCGTTTTGGGCAACCTGCTCGGCAATGGGCAGAATGTTTCCGCAGATGTGCGCAATGGCAATGCCGCCGGCAGCATGAATGGCGTTTACAATCTGCGTCTCATAGGGAAAGGCAAATTCCCGGTAGGATGCCGGTGAGATCATGGTGCAGGATGCGGTTGCGTGTCCAAACGCCACACCATCAGCGCCGGCTCTGACAAGGGCCTGGGCATAGCGGACGCTGAAATCGGTGCATTTTTGAAGAAGTGCATGCAGCGTTTCGGGTTCGTCCAGCATGCTGCACAGAAGTTCGTCCAGGGGCAGCAACTGAGAGGCCACATTCAGCGGCCCGTTGCACCAGGCAGTGATAAAAAGCGTTTCGCCCGCCTGGCGGCGCAGCTCTTCCGTGGCTAAAAGGATGGTTCGGGTGGGCTCTGCTTCGCGGGGGTCCAAAACGGGGATTTTCGAATATTCGTCCACGCTGTGCAGAAGATGCTCCGCCAGCTTGGAAGGTTCTGTGTTGGTGCGCATATAACGGCTTCCCAGGGCCATTCCTTCATTGGCAATGTCCGTGACTACGCCGACGGCGTCATAGCCGAAACGCCGGGCGGATTCGATAAGAGATTGTGCCATGGCATGGGGGTTGGTCATGTAGTCCAGCAGGGAGATGCCCGATGAAAACTGACTGGACGCATAGCTTATCTTGGGGAACAGAGGAACGTAGTCGGGTGTTCCGCCGCGAAGAAGTTCCTTGAGTCGGTCTTTGGGTAACATAGAGAGCCTCCGGTGTTTCAATGTTCCGTCAGGGTTTTCAGCCGCTGACGCTGTTCCAGATAAAGAGCGTGACGCTGCGCATCGGGTTCGTATCGTTTCAGAGGAATGCTGAAGGCATCGCAAGCTTGAGCGTGCGATGCGAACCATCCCAGCGCCGTTGCGGCCGAAATCCATGCGCCCCGTCCGGTGGCCTCCGGGTTCAGAGCTCGCTCCACCGGAAGCCCCAGCATATCGGAAAGAATCTGATTGTACAGCTCAAAACGCGTGAGGCCGCCGGCACAGCGGATTGTGCGGCAGGGGTTGGGCGTCAGTGTTTGCAAAAGCTCTACACACCCGGCAACGTCGGCTGCAATTCCCTCAAATACAGCCCTGGAAAAGTCGGAAAGGGTGTGGTGTGCACTCACACCCAGGAAGGACGCTCGCTCCTGCGGTTCCCAATCGGGTGTGCCGATGCCGGTCAGGGCGTTGCGGAACAGCAGTTGATGCGCTCCGCAGACGGAATCCTCGAGCAGATTTTCCAGTTGCTCGTAAGGGTACCGGTCCTGAGATTGAGGAAAAAAGGTGCGGTAAAACCATTCCACCGTTCGTCCAGCGCTCAGAACGGATCCTTCCAGAATCCAGTGCTGCGGGGTGGCGGCTGCGTTGCAGTTGACGCGCATCTGCGGGTCAATGAAAACTTTGTCGATGAGCACCACCACATAGGCGCCGGTGCCGGAATTCACCGCAAGACTGCCGGGTGTGGCTGCGCCCTGGCCCAAAGCTGCGCACTGCTGATCTCCGCCGGCCGAGAGAACCTGCACAGGATGTTCTTCTCCCAGCAGTCGTGTGATGTTCGGCCGTGTGACGCCGATCACACTTCCCGCCGGCACAAGCCGGCACAGCTTTTCTTTGGAAAGTCCAAAAAGCTGCAGCGAACGGTCGGACCAGACCTGCTCTTTTAAATTGTACAGACAGGTACGGCTGGCGATGGTTTCGTCCGTGACAAGCTCGCCGCACAAACGGCACAGCACATATTCCTGAAAGCCGATCAGTTTGTAAGCTTCGTCAAAGACGGAGGGCAGCATTTGCTGTAAAAGACGCATTTTAGGCGCGGAGAAGACGGGCGAGAGACGAAGACCGCAAATTTGAAACAGTTCGGATTCCCGATCTTTTAAATCCCGGCAGATGCCAGCGGCCCGGCGGTCCTGCCACATGAGGGCTTGCGCCAGAGCGGCGCCCTGCCGGTCTACCGGAATCACGGAAGAACGCTGCGCCGTCACGCTGATCATCTGCACGTGGCGGCCTTCGGAGCGCAGCCATTGCCCGGTTGCGTCCAGCGCGTCGTCCAGTGCCTGGTCCAGTAAGGCCAAGTCCATTTGGACGCCGCCGTTTTCCAGCATTTGAACGGAGTATTTTCGCTGCTCGGCGTGCAGTGCTTCTCCCGTTTCGTCCATCAGGGCGGCGCGCAGACTGGATGTACCAATATCAATGATCAGAATCATATTGTATTCCTCAGCGAATGCGCGCCAGTTTGTTCAGAAAATAGAACACTTTGCCGGGGTTGTCCGAATAAAAACGGTGTGCCAGCTGCTCAAACTCCGCGCGGGTCACCACACCGGTTCCAGCCTGCTCCATCACCTGTTCAAAGGCGCTCAGATATTCGTCCACACGGTCATCACCCATCAGTGAGAGCATGCCCACAAAAATATTTCTTGCGTCCGGCTCCCATTGGTACTTGGCGGTGACCGGGAAGCTGTCGAAGGTCACTGCATTCCGGCGGTCGTCCAGAACGCGCTGGGCGTCGTACGATCCGTCGGGGTCCAGTCCCAGGCGGATGTACTGCTCCGGGGGTGCGTCGTTGGCTTTCATTTCGTTCAGCAAGGCCTGAATCATTTGCGCTTCCAAAGCGGGATCGTTCAACGGGTGCAGCTGCTGCGGGTCACTTTCGAGGTCAAACAGCAGATTGCCGTACTGGAAGGAATTGCAGAATGTGGCATTGGCCAGCCGGCTGGGAACGGGGATACGCATGATCCGGGCTCCCTTTGTGAAAGCGAGGGGTTCGTGCATTTCCGCCTTGGACAGCTCCGCGGGAGAGAACAACCCCTGCTGATGCGTGGGCATCAGGGTGTATTCGTACAAGGGGCTGTTGCCCACGTTGGCGGCTGCGCGCATATACAGGTAGCGCCCGTCGGTGATGTTCACAAAAGAGCCATGGAATCCGAACAGAGCCCAGTGGCGCACAGGCTGATCGCTGGCGACGACCTCTTTCATGGAACAGCCGCGCATCTCGGCAGGGCGCTCCACCCCGAAATAGTCCAGCAAAGTGGCGGGAATGTCGATGGTCTGGCACAGGGCCTGCCGATGTACATCCTTCACGCAGGAACGGGGGTCCCACAGGAAGAACGGGGTATTTGCCAGCTCGTTGTAGCAGGGCATGACTGATTTTGCCCACCAGTCTTTTTCGCCCAGCATAAACCCGTGATCGGTGTTGACGATCAGCATGGTGTCTTTCCACATGTCGTGGCGATCCATCATGTCCAGCACGCGGCCCAGGTTCCGATCGCACATGGCAAGAAGCGAGGCATAGCGGCGGCGCATGTGCATGACCTGCTCCTCGCTCTCGGTGACGGGCGCATAGGAAGGCCAGTCAAAATGCGGTCCAGTATAATCGTCCGGGTACAGGTCCGCAAATTCCTCAGGAACATCAAAAGGTTCGTGAGGGTCGAAGGTCTCGATTTGCAGAAACCAGTTGTCCTGATTGTGGTTTTTCTCCAGAAATTCCAACCCCTGATCAAAGACCAGATTTTGCGGCCAGGCTTTTTCCTGCCGGTACCGTTTGCGGTTGGCCCAATTTGTTTTCCACCAATCTGGGTGCGTAAATTCGCGCATGGTGGGCACATGTTCAGGGATATCCGGCTCACAACTCTCGTTGGCCCACAGGTCCGCCTCTTGACCGCGGATACATTCCCAACTGGAATACATGGTGTGATAAGTAGCTCCGCCGTCCTCCCAATAGTGGTCGTGGTCGCTGACCAGCCGCGTAAAGATGCCGTTTTCCTTCAGCAGGCGGGGCATGGAGTTGTCAAAGGGTTCCATGGGGCCCCAGCTGCGGTGCAGAAAGCTGTATCTTCCGGTCTGCAGGTCGCGTCGGGCGGGCATGCACGGAAGGCTGCCGACATAGAAATTGTCAAAACAGGCGGTGTGCTCCGCCAGACGGCGAAAATTGGGGGTCTTTGTGAAATCGCAGCCGTAAGGCTCCAGAAAACGACGATTCAGAGAATCAAACATCACCATTACTGCGCGCATTTATTCCACCGCCTTTTCTTTTTTCTGCATGGAGCGGCGCACTGCCAGCGCGACAGAAACCACCACAATGGCAGCGGCGAGAACAACCATTACGGTGCCCGCGGAGAACTGCGTCAGACTGCTCCAGAAGGAACCGTAGTAGCTGATGGAGCGGCGGAGATTTTCCTCTACCGTGCCGCCCAGAATCATACCCATGATCAGAGGAATCACCGGGTATCCGTTTTTGTCCAGAACGTAACCCAGCACGATAAAGCCCAAGGTGTAGTACAGGTCAAAGGCATTGTTGTTCAGGCAGAAAATGCCGGTGACGCAAAAGACCACGATGATGGGCATCAGATACATTTTTGGGACTTCCACCATTTTGGCCATAAAGCCCAGCGTGGAACCCTGATACAGGAACATGAAAATGTTTGCGACAAAGACCGCCAGAATAATGGTTTGGAACAAAGTCGGCTGCATCAGGCTCAGGTTGGGGCCGACCACAATACCCTGAATGGAAAACGCGCCCAGAATGATGGCGGTTGTGGTGTCGCCGGGAACTGCCAGCGAGAGCATGGGAATCAGCGCGCCGCCGGTGGTGGCGTTGTTGGCGCTTTCCGAGGCGATGACGCCGTCTTCACAACCTTTTCCGAATTCCTCGGGCGTTTTGGAGACTTTTTTCGAGGTGGCGTAAGCCAGCATACCGGCGGGTCCGCCGCCAAGGCCGGGCAGAATGCCGATGACCGTGCCGATGATGCTGGAGCGGAGCATATTGGGAAAGTGGCGGATGATGCTGCGCACATCCAGCATGTGGAACCATTTTTTCTCCACCTTGCCCGCAGTCAGTTTTTGATCAATTCGAGAGGCGTTGTCCATGATTTCGGGCAGCGCGAACACGCCGATGATCACCGCAATCAGTGCAAACCCGCTCTGTAGATTGGTGCTGCCGAAATTGAATCGGAAGGCGATGCCGTCCAGAGGACTCATGCCCACGCATTTGGCCAGCAGGCCGATGCCCAAAGAAATAAATCCCTTCAGCATGTTTCCCTGCAGCAGTACACAGACCATTGCCAGGGCCAGAATGGTGGCGCCGAAATATTCCCAGGGGCCGAACCCAATGGCCAGCTTGGACAGCGCGGGCGCCAGCAGAAGAAGCATGACGGAGCTGAACATTCCGCCGAAGAACGACGCGAATACGCCAAGGGTCATTGCGCGGGTACCCTGGCCTTTCAGCGTCATGGGATAACCGTCAAACGTAGTGGCCACAGACGCTGCTGTGCCGGGAATTTTCAGCAGAACCGCGGATACGAGACCGCCGGAAACGCCGCCCATGTAAATGCCCATCAAAAGGCAGACCGTAGGAACCGGGTCCATCACCATGGTGAAGGGCAGAACCAATGCCACGGCAATGGGGGTGTTGAGCCCGGGAATGCAGCCGAAAATATTTCCGATGACCACACCGGCCAAAATCAGAATCAGGCTTTGAAGGTTGAATACGTTTTGGAAAACCTCAAGCATCTTGCTCCCTCCCTCTGATTATACAAACAGCTGGCCGGTCGGCAGCATGATGTGCAAAATGTTGGCAAAAAATACATACATGATTACGCTGAAAGCAATCGCCGAAATGTTGCGCACAAGAATTGCTTTCACAGAGCCACGGTTGCCCTTGACCACATAATAAAAATAATTGATGGTCACCACCAGAAACAGCGCCGTGGAGAGAATGTATCCCAAAAAGTCAAAGAGAAAAACATACACGATCAGAGAGCCGAAAAAGAACAAACGCCTGCCGGTGAACAGTTCCCGGAAAACAAAATGCTCATGTTTCTTTTCCCTGAAAAATTGAATCAGACGAATCACGATCACCAGAGTCAGCAAAGCAAGTACAATCTGCGGAAACAGTGCCGGTCCGCCGGACTGATCCAAAATGCTGACAGGGAAGGAAAGTGTCTGCACGAAGCATACAGCGCACAAAATCAATAAAATCAACAAAAAAACCAGTTCGCCCATAAAATCCTCCCGAATATGGGGGACAGGCGCAATCGCGCCTGTCCCGCTTCAGTTCCTTATCCAACGATGTCGGCTACGGCCACTTTGGTTCCCTCCAATGTGTTCTTGCAGATTTCGGTGTATTCTTCAGGTGTATCGGCGCGTGCGCCATATCCCAGTGCATTCAATTCTTCCTGGCACTTGGGGTCGTTGGCACACTGCTCGATGATGCCGGCCCAGTAATCGACGATTTCTTCCGGTGCATCGGCAGGCATCCACATGCCAAAGGACTGCATCAGATAATCAAAATCGGTGTATCCGAGAGATTCGGCGGTGGGCAAACCTTCGTAACCGGGAAGTTCGGTATCGTCGTAAGCAAAGGCCATCAGGCATTTGAAATCGCCGCTGTCCACATACTGGCTGTAAGAGGCGATGGTGTCGATGTAACCGTCAATTCGGCCGCCCAACAGCTCGGTTGCTTTGTTGTTGGAGCCCAGGTCGACTTTGTTGAACTCAACGCCTTCCTTTTTCTCCAGAGCCAAAAGCGCCAGCTGCGGCAGTGTTCCTGCCACGGTGCCAATGCGGATTTCGCCCGGATTCTCCTTGGCGGCTGCGATGAATTCTTCGTAAGTGTTGTAAGGAGAGTCGCCGGAAATAGCCAACCCTACCCAGGAGTCACACCACATGGTCACCGGGGTGAAGTCTTCGTATGTAAAATCGGCATTTCCCAGCGCCGCCTGCAGGTAGTAGCCCACAGGAACGTGAAGCAAAGTATAGCCGTCGGGTTCGGCTTCCATGACCTGACGGGCTGCAACCTGGCCGCTGGCACCTACAATGTTTGCCACGGTCACATTCACGCCGGAATAATCGCTCATGTACTTGGCAACAACGCGTGCCGGAATGTCCGCAGTTCCGCCCGCGTCAAAACCTACAATAAACGTGACGTCCTTTTCCGGTTTCCATCCGGTGGCTTCCGCTTGTGCAGTGCTGCTGGACTGCGGTGCTTCGGAAGCAGTGCTTTCTGAATTGGCGCTGGATGCTCCGCCGGAACAACCGGTCAACAGAACGAGCGTCATCAAAAACGCGAGTGCGGCTTTCATCCTTCTTTTCATTGCAGATTCCCTCCATTTTATGATTGGTTCGACGATCTTTTAAGATAACATTTTCGGAAACGCTATCTTTAATGCATTTAAATATTATCATATATCGTTCAAATCATCAATATCGCTTCGTTCTTATGCTCTATTTTATGAATGATTTATTTCACAAAGATTTGACCTTTTTTTTGGAAGTATTGTACACAAGCTGGATAAATCCAGGGTTTAACCAAGCGGTTGCTTGACTCTTCCAAAATTTGCATTTATAATACGAGTGGGTTATGTTCTTTTTCAATCATTTATTTAAGGAGCGTTTGGATGAAACAAAGCAAGGCGGTAGTGCAACAGCGTCAATACCAGATCCGGCGTCTGTTTGTGGAACGGAACTCGCTTCAGATTGCGGAAGTCAGCAAGATTCTTGGCGTATCGGAACTTACGGTGCGCAGAGATTTTTCGGTTCTGGAGCAAGAAGGGTTCATTCGCCGTTTTCACGGCGGCGGACAGCTGCTTTCCGGCGATTTGCCCAATGCACCGCTTTACGAAGACAAAGATCTGCTGAAACAGCGGCAGAAGCAACAGATTGCCCGCTACATTTCCAGACTCATACAAGAAAAAGATACCGTTTTTCTCAATGCGGGAACCACCACGTTGGAAGTTATAAAGGCAATCAATCGAAAAAATGTAATAATTGTGACCAATAACGCACCGGCTTGTACGGTGGTGGACGGAACAGGAGCTTCCCTGATTTCGACCGGCGGAGAATTCAATCCAAAGACCCGCTCCTTTACGGGTATCATGGCGGTGCAGCTGATTCAAAAAATGTGCGCACAGGTCTGCGTTTTGGGTGTAAACGGTATTTCCGGAACCGAGGGAATCACCACTTCAAACTATATGGAAACAATGATCAATGATGAATTTCTCAATCACTGCAAAGGAAAGCGGATTGTGGCTGCCGATGGGTCTAAAATCGGGAAAACATTTAACTTTATCAGTGCGCCGATCCAATCGGTCGATTTGCTGGTTACAGACAGTTCCGCAGATACGGATGCGCTGGAGAAAATCCGGGAAAGAGGAATTGAGATTGTTCTTGCGGATCAGATCCAGGATTAAAGGTTGCTTTTCCGCAATCGATGGTTGAATGGACAGGTGGGTTATATATAAAGGAAGAGCCGTATCTTATCTTTTAACAAGAATAAGATACGGCTCTTTTTTGAAAGTGTGCGATAAGAGAAAAAAGCCCGGTCAACGACCGGGCTTTTTGGTGCGAGGAACGAGACTTGAACTCGCATGGTATAACCACACGCCCCTCAAACGTGCGCGTCTGCCGATTCCGCCATCCTCGCAAAAAGACATGATTCCATGTCAGCGAAGATTATTTTAACATAAATCAAAGGGCGAAGTCAATTCTTTTTTCGTTTTTCTCTCGCCGTTTTTCTTTGTACATCTTATCGTAAAATATGGTATACTAAAATCACTAATCCAGAGAAAGAGGCGCTGCTGATGTGGTTTGAGGAAAGCGTATTTTATCAGATTTATCCCCTGGGGCTCTGCGGTGCGCCGAGGGAAAATGACGGTGTATGTGTGCCGCGGATCCGCAAGGTTCTGGACTTTGTGCCGCATATTCAAAAACTGGGAGCAAATGCGGTGTACTTTTCACCGGTCTTTCAGTCGGACGCTCATGGTTATGATACCCGCGACTATACGGTCCTGGACTGCCGATTGGGAACCAATCAAGACTTTGCACAGGTGTGCCGGGCCCTGCACGATGCTGGTATCCGGGTAGTGCTGGACGGCGTGTTCAACCATGTGGGACGCGGATTCTGGGCTTTTCAGGATGTTTTGAAAAACCGGGAAAACAGCCCTTATAAGGATTGGTTCTTTGTTCACTTTGACGGCAACAACGGCTACAACGACGGTTTGTGGTATGAAAGCTGGGAAGGTCATTTTGAACTGGTCAAACTGAATTTGCGCAACAATGCAGTGGTTGAGTATCTGTTCTCCTGCATTCGTGGCTGGGTGGAAGAGTTTGATGTGGACGGGCTGCGGCTGGATGTAGCCTATTGCCTGGATCAGGATTTTCTGCGTCGGCTCAAAAGTTTTACAGCTTCGCTGAAGCCGGAATTCTTTTTGGTGGGAGAGATGCTTCATGGCGATTACAACCAGCGCGTGAATGACCAAATGCTGGATTCCTGCACCAACTATGAATGCTACAAGGGGCTGTACTCTTCCTTTAATAGCATGAACTTGTTTGAAATTGCACACAGCTTGCAGCGGCAGTTCGGTGCGGAACCGTGGACGCTCTATAAGGGTAAGCATCTGCTTTGTTTTGTAGATAACCATGATGTGACCCGCATCAGTACGATTTTGCAGAATCCGGCGCATTTTAACTTAATATACGGATTGTTGTTTTCGATGCCTGGTATCCCTTGTGTATACTATGGAAGCGAATGGGGCATCCAGGGAGACAAAAAGGATGGCGACCATGCGCTGCGTCCCGCGCTGGATGCACCGGTTGAAAATGAAAAAAGCGCCTTTGTGGCACAGCTTGCCCGAGCGCATCGGGAGAGTCGGGCGCTTTGCTACGGCAGTTATCGAACGGTGCTGCTGACCAACCGGCAGTACATTTTTGAAAGAAGCGTGGACGGCGAGCGGGTACTGGTAGCGATCAATGCGGATGGCGAACCCTTCACGGCCCATTTTGACGCAGGTGCAGGATGTGCGGATGATTTGATTACAGGGGAATACCATGACTTTGGCGGCGGAAGTCAGCTTCCGCCGTACAGCGTAGCCTATTGGCGTGTGAAATAACCTGAGATACGGTAAATAAAAAACGGGCGGCCAACTGCCGCCCGCTTTTTGTTTCGATAAAAGAAAAATGCGGATCTTTCGATCCGCATTTTTTGGTGAGCCACCGGAGATTCGAACTCCGGACACCCTGCTTAAAAGGCAGGTGCTCTGCCGACTGAGCTAGTGGCTCATCTCTTGAATGCTCGATTATTATACCAAACAGATTTTCGACTGTCAACCCTTTTTTAAAAGTTTTTTTAGGAAGATTTTTCACAATCGTCCGAATACTTTACAAAACGACGTGAATTCGGTATAGTATAGAAGAGTTAGTGTCCCCGGTGTGCGTGTTTCCGGGGAACGTCTGCTTACATACTATTATATAATTAGGAGATGCGCCATGAAAAAAGTTTTGTCCCTTCTTCTGGCCCTGACCATGGCGGCGGGCCTCTTGGTGTCTTGTGGTGGAAAAGAAGATTCTTCTTCTACTGCACCTGTGGCTGCTTCCTCTTCCAGTGAACCGGAAGAGCCGCCTTATAACCCCAACCCGCTGACCGGTTTGGAAAACGACGGAAGCTATACCGAGGGAGAGCGCCTGACGGCCATTATGATCAACAACATTGCAGGCAATGCGGCCAACAATGCTCGTCCTCAGTGGGGCCTTTCCAATGCGGATATTTTGGTGGAAATCAAAGTAGAGGGCGGCATCACTCGTTTCATGGGTTTGTTCTCTGACTATAAAAATCTGCCGCAGGTGGGCCCGGTTCGATCTGCCCGTGACCAGTTTTTCCAGCTGATTCTGCCTTGGGAAATGCTGTACGTGCACATCGGTGAGTCCACGGTGCAAAGCGAGTATAAAACCATTTGGGAGTACGAAGACCGCGATTTGAACCTGGATACAACCAATTTCCCGCGTGATCAAGAGCGCCTGGCTACCGGCGTGAACAAAGAACATGCGGCTTACACCACTGGTGAGATCCTCAGCGAGCTGGTAGAGGAGCGCGGTTATGATATGAACCGTACCTATAACAGCTGCTTCTTTGACTTTGTGAACTACAACGAGCCCAATCGTGTGCTGACCGGCGACGATGCGGTGAAGATCGACATCATTCATTCGCAGAATTATCGTACTTACTTTGAGTACGACGAGGCGACCAACCGCTATATGATGAGCCAGTACAGCGCATATCAGGGTGCGATTCATCCCACGGTGGACGCAAACAACAATGAACAGCTTGGTTTTGAAAATGTGCTGGTATTGTTCGCGGACATTCACCGTCACCCCAACTACGTGAATGACAGCTATGACATTCAGCAGGTGGAGTACGGCAACGGCGTTGGCTATTACTTCAACGGCGGCAAGGCCGAGTACATCAACTGGATCAAAGGCGCGCCCAACCAGGTGCTGCGCATTGTGGACGGCGACGGAAACGAGCAGTCGGTGAAGATCAATCCGGGCAAAACTTACCTTGCAGTTGTGAGCACCGGCGAGGAGACGGCTGGTCAGTTCGGCTACTATCCTGCTGAGACGGCTACTTCGACCAGTGTGCCTGAGGCGGACAGCTCGGCTGCCGATTATGTGGACACGGATCAATAATCAACAGTGAATCCGGCTTGATGAGAGGAGATGAACGGAATGAAGCGGCTTTTGGCTGTGTTTCTGGCGGCGGCAATGGCGTTTTCCATGGCGGCCTGCGGCGGAGAACAGACGGACGCTTCCAGCACTGCCGTCAACGGAGGAATTTCTCAGCCGGAGACAGAGGCCCCGGAGTATAACCTGCTGACGGGGCAGGATTTGGCGGAAGGTGTAGCGCCCGGGCAGCGGCCCGTAGCCATTATGGTGAACAATTCGCAGGCGGGAATGCCTCAGCGCGGACTGGGTTCTGCGGATGCGGTATTTGAAATGGTGACGGAGGGCGGCATCACACGCATGATGGCCATGTACTCCGATGCCAATACGATTCCGCAGGTGGGCCCGGTGCGTTCGGCCAGAGATCAGCATTTGCAGTTTGCACTGCCCTTGAATGCTATTTTTGTGCACATCGGAAGCAGTGTTTACGCACAAAACCTGCTCAATGGGTACAAATACCAGGATGTGGACGGCCTGTATTTGGGCGAAACCGCATTTTCCTTTGATTCGGAACGTGCCAAATCGTATTTGCAGGAGTTCTGCTGGTACACAGACGCGGGCCTGATTGCCGCGGGAATTCAGAACCAGCAGATTGCCACCTCTGGCGCGGTGGTGCCGCTGTTCCAGTTTTCGAAAACGGGTGTAACCCTGACGGAACAGGATGCGCCGGACATTTCTTTCAGCTTTTCGTCCATCAGCACATCTCGACTTGTGTACGATGCGAATACGCAAACGTATTTGAAACAGGCAAACGGTGCTGCACAGATAGACGAGTTGACGGGCTCACAGCTGGGCTTCAACAACGTTGTCATTCTGTTTGCGCAAGTGGGCTTGAAACCGGATGGCCAGTGCGCGGACTTTGAACTGTCGGGCGGAAAGGGTTATTACTGCACCGGCGGCAAGGCAGAGGCCATTACCTGGACAAAGGGCAAGGCGGACAGCGCTCTGAAATTGCTTAGAGCGGATGGCAGCGAATTGAAAGTAAACTGCGGAAAGAGTTACATTGCCGTGGTGGGAGAGGACCAGGCTTCCACATTAACGCTGAATGCGTCGGCACCGGCAGAAAGTACTTCACAGCCGGCAGCATAATTTAAAAAGACAAAAAACCAGGCGCGGAAATATTTCCGCGCCTGGTTTTTTGTCAATACAGGCCGTTGTAGCGAGGAAGAGGATAATCCATCTCATAATTTTTGCACAGATCCATAAAATCCCGCGCAAGAGGCGTGATGAGTTTGTCTTTGTGATGTACGATTCGAAAACTGCGAATGAACGAGAGATCCTCCACTTGCCGTAAAGTGACCAGACCGCGTTCCAGCGGTCCAACCACCATGCGGTAGGGCAGAACTGCAATGCCCAGCCCGGCAATGACTGCATTGACCAATGCGGTGGTGCTGGATGCCTCCCAGAGCGGCGTCACCGAAAGTCCGGCCGCAGCCATGACTCGCTCGAATTCTTCCCGGGTTCCGCTGCCCCGTTCACGCAGCAAAAAAGGTTGACGGCAAAATTCTTCGCGGCTGAGTGTGGGCGGAAGCAAGGTGTCCGGCGGCGCGATTACTACCAGCCGATCTTCCAGATAAGCTTGAGAACACAGCGTTGGTATCTGTGGCATGCCCTCCAGAAGCGCCAAATCCAGCCGATTTTCCAAAAGGTCGGTTTCCAATCCGTCGGACGGGGCGACTTTGACCCGTACGGTTACGCCTTTGTGACGAGCGGTAAAGGTTTTGATATAAGCGGGAAGAAATTGCGCACCGATGGTAATACTGGCGCCCACGCGCAGAACACCCAGCTTTTCCCAGTTGCGCAGTTCCTTTTCCATATCGTCGAACAATCCGTTGATGGAAAGCGCATAGTTCCAAAAGCGTTTTCCCGCCTCGGTCAGAACCAAACGACGGCCAATGCGGTCAAACAAAGGCGTGCCGTAATATTGTTCCAGCTCTCGAATGGCCAGGCTGACGGCAGGCTGCGCCATGTGAAGCGCCTCAGCTGCGCGGGTGGTGTTGCAGTCGCAGGCGCACAGCTCTGCAAAAATTTTGATATGGCGGATGGTCATAAAAAGTCTCCGTTTATATTAATTTCATTATAGATTTTATTTAATAATATTATTTTTATTATCAAGATGCAAGCTCTATAATGGAACATGCAAGGAGGGAGCATCTTGAACGAGAAGAAAAGAAAGTATGCGACGCTTTTTCTGTCGGTTTTGCAGCTGAGCGCCTTTACCTTTGGCGGTGGATTTGTCATCATTCCGTTGATGCGCAAAAAATTTGTGGAAAAGCTGCATTGGCTCAGTGAACAGGAAATGATGGATTTAACGGCGATTGCGCAGTCTTCGCCGGGTGCGATTGCCGTGAATGCGTCCATTTTGGTAGGGTACCGGGTGGCCGGGCTGCCGGGCGCTTTGCTGACCGTGGTGGGGACCATTCTCCCGCCGCTGGTCATCATCTCCATTATTTCGGTGTTTTACACGGCGTTTCGGGACAACGTTTTTGTCAGCATGGCTATGAGCGGTATGTTGGCCGCGGTGGCGGCGGTTATCTGTGATGTGGTTTTGACCATGGGACGGACCGTGTTGCAGGACAGGCGAATTCTCTACGCTGTGTTGTTGGCAGGCTGCTTTTTGGCAGAGGAACTGCTGAATGTGAACATTCTTGTGCTTTTGCTGGTGTGCGGCATCGTGGGCGCTGCGGACGCCCTGCGGGCCAGAAGAAAGGAACAGGTGTTATGACGGTATATCTGCAGCTTTTATGGAGCTTTTTCCAAATTGGATTGTTCAGCATCGGCGGCGGCTATGCGGCTATGCCCCTGATTCAGCGGCAAGTGGTGGAGCTGCACGGGTGGCTGACCATGACGCAGTTTGCGGATATCATGACCATTGCGGAAATGACGCCCGGTCCCATTGCCATCAACTCCGCCACCTTTGTGGGAATGCAGATCGCCGGTGTTTCCGGTGCGATTGTGGCCACACTGGGCTGCATTTTACCCTCCTGTGTTATTGTGACGGCTCTTGCCTGGCTGTACAGCCGCTGGAAGGAGCTGCCGGTGGTACAAGGCGTTTTGAAAGGGGTGCGGCCGGCAGTGGTGGCTATGATTGCCGCAGCCGGTTTATCTCTGCTGCTGCTCTCTTTTTACGGGCAAAGTGCGTTGCCAACGGATTGGAGCGCGTTGAACGTGATTTCCGTGGCGCTGTTTGCGGCAGCGCTGCTGGTGCTTCGCCGCTGGAAAGTGAATCCGATCGGCGTGATGGTCGGCGCGGGCGCGGCGGGAATTGTGCTGTACAGTATCGTATAAGGGGGAAGAAAAATGGATTACTGTTTGAAAGCGGGAATGCTCTATGCGGCGGGGCAGGAAGAACCTCTGGCGAGTATTCGTGCCGTGCTGGGCGCGCAGACGAGAAAAATTTTTGCACCGGATGGCGGTTTACTGGCCCATACTGAAGTTCGGCTTCGTTCAAAACTGAACGGCACAGAGCAAGGTGTGGAGAAAAAAGAGTATGTATTGTATGACTGCGGGGAAAAAGAGTGCGCAGTGGCAAGACCTGCTTATTGTGAACAGGACGCACCCTCTGTAGCCGGTTGGCCGGTCTGCCGGACGCCCCGCGCCGACTGCGCCCATTGGATGGCGGACGGAAAAACAGGCGTATTAAAGATGCGTGACAGTGAACATTACAGCCTGCAAACAGAGGAGGGAATCTCGGTTCAGCTGACACACCGCGGCCTGCGGGGCGGATGGGACGTGAAAGCCAGCGAAGGCCTTTCGGCGGTGTTTTTGTGCGCGGTGTTTCTGTTTTGCAGATATCTGGAACGGGAGAACGAATTTCCGATGGTATAAAAAACGAGCGGCCTTTGAAAAAAGGCCGCTCGTTGGCGTTTAAATCAGATTTCCCACAGGGAATACAGCTGCAGAAGACACAGCGCTCCGGTGACCAGCCATAACAGGCGCTGTTTGCGCACAGAGCTCCAGTCCAGATGTCTAGCCAGCAGCATTGCCGCACCGACGATGCAGAAACTGAAATAGATTCCGGTGCGCTGACCGGAAACCCCCGCGCTGGGTGTAAAGCCCATGGCAGCCTGGCTCATGCCGCCGACCGCCAGCAAAAGACAGCACAGCCAGGTGTCCCAGCTGAAACCAAAAGCGCCGAAAATGTTTAAAAGGCACAGGGCAAACAGTCCGTATCCGGTCAGAAGCGGAAGATAAGCCCAGGGGGAACCGCAGTTGGCCAGAGTGATGTATCCGTTGGCGGTGTAGCTGTCCGTCAGCGCGGACCAGCTGGGCACGAACTGCGCCACATCGTATTTGAACAAACTCATGGGGATCAGCGCAAGGCAGGGAATCAGGCTGAGCAGCCGGACCGGAAGCGGGGCGCGTTTTTGCCACACAAGAGCTGCCAGCACCACACAGAACAGATAAAAGAGACTGTCCATGCCGAAGACTTTGGAAGAGATGGCACCGGAAATACCGATCTCTGCTTTTTGCAGTACTGAGAGCATGGGGAAATTGGGATAAAAGGCGGTGATGTCTCCCTCGGTACGCATGGCGTTGCCCGGGCAGGTGAAGATGAATACAAGGGCTGCCACACACACGGCCAATTGTGCCCACAGCAGAGGATGGATGCGCATGCCGCGCATACGCAGAAAAACGATTCCGGCCCCCAGAAAACAGGGCATGAGCAGAGCGGGCTGTTCCATATTGGTGCTGAGCACAAGGGCGCAGAAACTGAGAACCCACAACAGCGTGCCGGTGTGTTCCTGACGCAGCAGACGGAACAGCGGCATCAGCGCGGCCAGGCCGAAGAACAACGGCCACAAATAGGCGATGCTGGTCACGATCCAGCCAGCAGTGGCCAGCAGAGGCCATTGGTACAAAAATACAAAAGCGCACAATAGCCAGGACGGGCCGGCTTTTTTCTCAATGCGCAGGCCATAGCCCATGAACCAGGCGCTCAACGCGATGAACACAGGGTTCAAAAGCCGCCACACAAGGGGCGGCAGCATGGAGAAAATACAGAACAGCGCTTCGATCAGCAGCCGGCCGGACCAGATCTGATAATGCTCAGCCAGCGTGGAGAACAGAGAACCCCAGTCGCTCCAGTCGGACATGATGGAACCGTAGAGCACTTCGTCGCCGGGCGTATAAACAAATTGCAGATGGCAGGCCAGCATCACGACAAACAGCGTAAGATAGGCCGTGCGCGCATCGCGCAGACGGGAAGAAAGGGTCATGCGGCCTCACCTCCCAGATACTGTCCGGTGCGAACCAGCGCTTTCCGGCCGTTGGCACCGTAGGCAAAGCAAAGCTCGTACTGGTCCGGAGAATCTTCCAGCGCGCTCAGCGGAACATAGGCATAAAATCCGGCGCACTCGTAATTGATGCCGTCTGTAAAAAGCGAGTTTACCTCACTGCGACGAACCATCACTGTGGGCAGCCGCAGATATTGGCCTGTGGCTGAATGGTACAGCACAGCGTAATTGTCAACAGATTCAAAGCGCTCACCCTGCACAAGGGCATAACCTTCCAGTGTGAGGTAATCCGGTCCGGCAGTCTCAGTGCATTGCCAGGCGAAACCGGCGGGTTCGTCCTCAGGCCAAAGAGAAGCGTCCAGCGGGCGCACCCGGCGAAGGTCAGCCCGTATAAGCAGGCAAAATGCCACCAGCGCCACCGCCAGCACGACACCGAACAGAAGGTAGGCGCGCAGAGAGGCCAGCCGCGCCTCGTCTTGACGGGCGCTCATTCGTCCAGTTTGAGCACGGCGGTAAACGCTTCGCTGGGAACGGATACGGTGCCGAGCTGACGCATTTTCTTTTTGCCCTCTTTTTGCTTTTCCAAAAGCTTTTTCTTGCGGGTGATGTCGCCGCCGTAGCACTTGGCCAGCACGTCCTTGCGCATGGCCTTTACAGTTTCACGGGCGATGATCTTTCCGCCGATGGCCGCCTGAATGGGGATTTCAAACATCTGGCGGGGAATGTTTTCCTTCAGCTTTTCCGCCAGACGGCGGCCCTTGGCATAGGCGGTGTCCGCGTGAACGATCATGGAAAGGGCGTCCACCATATCGCCGTTCAAAAGAATGTCCAGCTTCACCAGTTTGGACTCCTGGAAGCCCTTCATCTCATAGTCATAGCTGGCATAACCGCGGCTGCGGCTTTTGATGGCGTCAAAGAAGTCGTACACGATTTCACCCAGGGGCAGTTCGTAGTGCAGATCCACGCGGGTGGCGTCCAGGTACTTCATATCCCGCATAACGCCTCGGCGGTTCTGGCACAATTCCATCAGGCTTCCGGTGTACTCGGTGGGCGTGTAGATGTGCGCGTCCACAAAGGGCTCTTCGGCCTTGGCGATCTTGGCCGGGTCCGGGTAGTTGGTGGGGTTGTCGATCAGAAGCACCGTGCCGTCAGTGAGAGTGATGCGGTATTCTACGCTGGGCGCGGTGGTGATCAAATCCAGATCAAATTCCCGCTCCAACCGCTCGATGATGATTTCCAGGTGCAGAAGTCCCAAAAAGCCGCAGCGGAAACCGAAGCCCAGGGCCACCGAAGTCTCCGCGTCAAAGGACAGAGAAGCGTCGTTGAGTTGCAACTTTTCCAGCGCGTCTTTCAAATCCGGATATTTGGCGCCGTCCGCCGGATAGATGCCGCAGAACACCATGGGGGTGACCTTACGGTAACCGGGCAGAGGTTCAGCTGTCGGATTCTGCTTCAAAGTGACGGTATCGCCCACCCGGGTGTCCGCCAGCGTTTTGATGGAAGCGGTGAAATAGCCCACTTCGCCGGCTTTCAGTTCGCCGCAGGGGGCCAGCGCCGTGGCGCCCATGTGGCCCACTTCCACCAGCGAAAATTCCGCACCGGTCTGCATCAGGCGCACGGTGTCGCCCACTTTCATTTTGCCGTCGAACACGCGCAGATACACAATGACGCCCTTGTACGGGTCGTACACCGCATCGAAAATCAGCGCTTTCAAAGGTGCGCTTTCGTCGCCCTTGGGCGCGGGAATGTCCGTGATGACCCGCTCCAGCACATCGGTGATGCCAATGCCCATCTTGGCCGAAACTCTGGGTGCATCCAGGCAGGGCAGGCCGATCACGTCTTCCACTTCCTGCGCCACCCGGTCGGGCTCGGCGCTGGGAAGATCGATCTTGTTCAAAATCGGCACCAGCTCCAGATCGTGCTCCAAAGCCAGATAGGTGTTGGCCAGCGTCTGGGCCTCCACGCCCTGGCTGGCGTCCACCACCAGCACGGCGCCTTCGCAGGCGGCCAGGCTGCGGCTGACCTCGTAGTTGAAGTCCACGTGGCCCGGGGTGTCGATCAGGTTAAACTCGTACTGTTCGCCGTTTTTGGCGGTATATTGAAGCGTCACGGCGCGGGCCTTGATGGTGATGCCGCGCTCCCGCTCCAGGTCCATATCGTCCAGAATCTGGGCCTCCATCTGCCGCTCGTCCACAGCGCGGGTGGACTCCAGAATCCGGTCGGCCAGAGTGGATTTTCCGTGATCGATGTGGGCGATGATGCAGAAATTGCGAATGTGCTTGCTGTCCAAAGGGCGTTCCTCCATTGCTCCAAAACTCGATTTTAATAGTATACCATATCCGGGCTTGCTTTTACAATCCAGGCTACCTGGCTTTTTTGTAAACAGCATACAAAATAATACTAATTGTATATAAATGTAACGCTTTTGTTTCGCTTTTCTTGACGGAAAAAAGGTTGTTTGCTAAAATCAACTCTATATGCGATGAAAACTCCGGAGGAGTGGTAAGAACGACAAAGCGAACAGAACACATGCGAAGGGCAATGCGGCAGTCAGGACCGCGGATGTTTGCCGTAGCGCTGGCGTTTTGCGCGATCAGTCTGGTGTGCGGGGCGCTTGCCTACTGCGTGAAAACCGTAACGGTCACGGACGATGCAGGCGGCCAGTACATGCTGATGACGGCGCTGAAGGACCCGCGGGAGCTGGTGGAACTGGCGGATCTGGCGCTGGCGGAGAACGACAGTGCTTTCTATACTTCGCATGAAACAGGTCAGGCACGGCTGGACGTGCGCCGGGCGTTCCCGGTGGAGATTTGGGCCGACGGAGAAGATTACGTGGTGGAAGTGAGCTCCGGTGATGTGGAACAGGCGCTGGAGAAGGCCGGCGTGGAAATGGACCAGGCGGATTTCACCGAGCCCGCGCTGGATACCGAAGTGAGCCGGGAGATGGAGCCCATCACGGTGCACCGGGTGGACTATGAGGATGTGGTCACCGAAGAGCCGGTGCCCTATGAAACGGAATACGTGGAGCAGGTGGATGACCCGGATGGGGCCTATGTGCACGAAATTCTGCAAAGCGAAGGCGTGGAAGGTGTTCAGCAGGTGACACGGCGCACTACCTATGTGGACGGCGAGTATCAGGACACCCAGGTGATCGATACCCAGGTGATTCAGGAACCTGTAAATGAAGTATATGTGAAGCTGACAACCAACGTGGTCAGCCCACTGACAGCGCCCGAGGGCTACACCGTCCAGGACGGCGTTCCCGTGGACGCAGAGGGAAATGCCATGACGCCCACCTATACCATGAAGGCGACGGGTTATTATTCTGCCCGGGGCAAGGGCGCCAGCGGCTTGGGATTGTTTTACGGTTCCATTGCGGTGGACCCCACGCTGATTCCCTATGGAACCAAGGTGTTTATTGTATCCACGGACGGTTCGTTTGTATACGGCTGGGCCATTGCCACGGATACGGGCGCCTTCGTGCAGACCAACCGCATGCAGGTGGACTTGTTCTACGAAACCTATGCGGAATCTGCGGCCAACGGCGTGAAAGAAGTATATGTGTATGTGCCGGAGCAGCAAAGCCCGGCGGAATAAAAAACAGGCGGCTCTGCGGGGCTGCTTGTTTTTTATTGTACATCGGCGTTATAATAAAGGCAGAACTGACAGAAAGGAGTTCTGATTATCATGGCAAATATTATTGGAAGCCCGTCCCGCTATGTGCAGGGAAAAGGGGAACTGAGCAACTTGTGTACCCATGCCGAGCGCCTGGGCAAATCCTTTTTTGTTCTGGTGAGCGGCTCCGGCAAGAAGCGCGTGGAGGACAAGCTGACCAAGAGCGCGCAGCAGGCTGGCGCGAAACTGGTGTATGAGATCTTCAACGGCGAGTGCTGCCAGAGTGAGATTGACCGCGTGCTGGCTGCGTTCAAAGCCTCCGGCTGTGACGTGGTGGTAGGCATCGGCGGCGGCAAAATTCACGACACCGCTAAGGCTGTGGCCAATTATGCCGACGTGCCTGTGGTCATTGTGCCCACCATTGCTTCTACCGACGCACCGTGCAGCGCTCTGAGCGTGATTTATACGGACGACGGTGTGTTTGACCGCTATCTGTTCCTGCCCGCCAACCCCAACCTGGTTCTGGTAGACACCGACGTGGTCAGTGCTGCACCTGCTCGCCTTCTGGTGGCCGGCATGGGCGACGCGCTGGCAACTTATTTCGAAGCCCGCGCCTGCCAGGCGTCCGGCGCCACCAACTGCGTGGGCGGCAAGGTGACTTTGGCGGCTATGCAGCTGGCCCGTCTGTGCTATGAAACGCTGTTGGCTGACGGCTTGAAAGCCAAACTGGCCGTGCAGCGCAAAGCGTGCACCAAAGCGGTGGAGAACATCATCGAGGCCAATACATATCTGTCCGGCGTGGGCTTTGAGTCTGGCGGCCTGGCGGGTGCGCATGCCATCCACAACGGCCTGACGGCCATCCCTGAGACCCACGAGCTGTATCACGGCGAGAAGGTGGCCTTCGGCACGCTGGTACAGCTGGTTCTGGAGAATGCAGATCTGGACGAGCTGGAGCAGGTGCTGGACTTCTGCCTGGAAGTGGGCCTGCCCATCACATTGGAAGAGCTGGGCGTCAAGAATGCCACCGAAGAGCAGCTGATGGAAGTGGCGAAACTGGCCTGTGCGGAGAACGACACGTTGCACAACATGCCGTTTCCCGTCACGCCCGAGACCGTGTATGCGGCCATTCTGGGCGCAGACCAGCTGGGTCACTATTATCGGGAAGTTTAAAAAACAGAAAAGCACCGGCGCATATGCGCCGGTGCTTTTTGTTTTTTAGGACAGCACGTCTGCCAGACCCAGTTGGTCCAGATAGGACTCCACCTGTTCAAAGGTGCATCCGTTGGTGTAAATGTATACAGATTTACAGCCCCGGGCAGCATTGGCCCACACCTGACCGTCAAACTCCTGCACCAGAACTTGGACCTGATCCTGCGTTGTGAAAATTTCGCTTCGGTCGTAGGCGCTGCTCAGCACGTATTCCGGGTTTTCCCCGTAATCAAAGTCAGGGGTGTACTCGTAGGAAAGGGAAAAGCGTTTGCCCGTCTGGGGGGTATATCCCAGGTGCGCCTTGACCCAAAGAAGCTGCCCGCCCTCCGCACTGCGGCCCAGAGCCAGAACCTGACCGTCTGTGTCCGGTGTCATTTCTTCCCGCAGGAAGGAAACGTCCCAGTCCAGAAGACAATCCACCTGAACGGAATCGGCCAGCGCGGCGGATGCCAGATATTCGGAACGAACGGTCCCTTGGTCGGGGTCCTGGTATTCCGCAATCATGAGCCGGCCGTTTTCGGTGTCTTCACGGGTGAGAATGGTCTTTTCTTCGTGCAGGCCGCGCTCCATCACCCGGGCCACGTACTCTGTGGAAGTCTCGATCTGCTCGCTCTCCTCGGCGGTGCCCGGTACACCATAATAGGCGGCACTGCCCGGGTGGTCCTGCTGCTGTTTGGCTGCCAGGGCATCCAGCGTGTCGAAGAAAAATACCTCGCGGTCGTTCAGAATGTAATCCGCGGCAAATGCCGTGGCCGTCAGAACAGCAGCCAGAGCGGCTGCTGCCAAAAAGACGCGGCCCCGGCGCGCACCTTTTCGGTGGGGGCGGGCCAGAACGCATGCAAGTGTGTTCTCATCCGCATGCAGGGGAGAAAAAGCCTGCCGAATTTGCTTGTTCATAAAAACGCCTCCTCGGATAATGATTTTTTCAGTTGTTCCCGGGCGCGCTTCAGCTGCGTACCCACGGTTCCCCGGGGCAGGTTCAGCAGTCGGGCGATCTCTTCCAGCTTGTAGCCTTCGTAGTAATGCAGAAAGATCACCACGCGGTACTTGGGGCGCAGAGCCATCACCGCGTCAAACACTTCGCGGTCCGGCGGCGCGTGAAAGGTGAGCGTATTCGCGTAATCCGTGAAATCCTCCGTCCGGCTCCAGGGCGAGCGCCAGTGCTTGCGGCACTCGTTCAGCGTGACCCGGATCAGCCAGTGCTTGACGTGGTCTTCGCTTTCAAACACCTTACCGCTTTCGTAAAGGCGCAGAAGAACCGTTTGGGTGACGTCGTCGGCGTCGGCTTTGCTCTTCAGACAGCTGAAGGCAAGCCGGAAGATGCCATCCATGTGAAGCGTTGCCCGCTGGATGAATTGTTCGTTTTCGTCCATGATGTTGTCTCCTTACGAAAAGCTTTTCAACCTATATATCCTCCGGCGGTCTGTTTGTTTTCATGAACAAAGAAAAAAGCGGCGCAGATCTGCGCCGCTTTTGGCAGGGGAAAACCGGTTACGCCGGCTGACTGACCAGATACACAAACCAGTAGCTCTTTCCTTCCACATCCAGACCGCCCTGTTCCAGCGCGTCCAGGCTGGCGTCGTCCAGGGGTTGGACATGGAGCGTCACGGTGTCGCCTTCCTGGGCGGGCGGATAGTCTACATCGTTATAGAAGGTGTACAGCTCGTCTTCGGTTGCGTCCGCGCTCAATAGCAGGTAGGCGGCGGTCATTTTGCCGCCGTCGGTTTTGGAGCGGTCCGCTTCCTGCTGTACCTGCTCTGCGCCCTCGGGCAGCGCGTGGGTGAACAAAGGTTCAGCAAAGGTGTCCGCCACTTTTTTATCTCCCATGGCGGGCAGCAGAAATGCCACCCAGATGATTGCCAGGCTGGCGAAAATGATGCCGAGATAGATGAGTCCGCGTTTTCGTTCCATATCAAAGCTCCTTTTTGGCTTGTTTTTTTCGTACAAGAGAGAAGGTCAGTGCGATCGCTGATAACCAGAACGCCGGGCTCAGCAAAGCAAAGCCCAATGTGGCAAGAAGGTGGGTCAATGCCGCGCTGCACAAGGCCAGAATGACCAGTTCGGCAGCGGTGCGCACCCAGAACAGCACCACAGCGGCAATGCTGACCCGAAGTGCTGCCAGCCAGCGCATGGGGCTGCGGGTCAGAAGATAGCAGGCGATCAGCGTACAGGCCAAAGAGAGAGGCGCGTACAGCAGCGTGCCCCCAAGAGAGGGAAGTGCACTGGCCACAAAAATGGCCGTGGGCCCGTCCGCCCCGCCGATGACACCCACATCGGCAGAGGAGCCGGCGAAGAACGCAGACGCCTGTCCTGCCAGCGTGCCCTGCTCGTAACTGACTTTGACAATGACGCCAATGACCAGCAGAACCAGCAGCGCCAGAAACAAAAACCGCCAGCGGCTGGGTTTGTCCGAAACGCCCATGGCTGCGTTGAACCGCTGGGCCACCTGCCGGGGCGTGCCCATGTCTTTCATGATCGCCTCGTAGCTTTCGCCCGCTTCGTGGCGGGCGATGATGCTGGTGCTCACATCGCTCATCACCCGCGCTTTTTCTTTCAAAGGCAGGCGCAGATGCCACTCGATGGCGTTTACATACCGCTTGATGGGCGGCAGAAACTGTACTTCACGGTTGTCCGTATGTTCCGTCATGTTCCGTTTCCTCCTTCGGCGCAAATTGCTCCACGCTCTCACAGAATTGCTTCCACAGCGAAAGATACTCTTCCAGGGCTGCGCGTCCCGCCGGGGTGGCCGCGTACATTTTTTTCGGCGCCACACGGCCGCTGTCCGCCTGCTGCCAATGGGACTCGATCAGGCCGTCGTCTTCCAACCGGTACAGAATGGGGTACAACGTGCCTTCCTTGACTTTGAAAAAACCGCGGCTTGTCTTATCCATGCGCACCAGCAGCTCGTAGCCATAGGTGGGACTTTGACACACCAGCCGAAGCACCAGCATTTCCAGCACGCCCTTTTTCAGTTGCCGCTCCAGACGGCTTTCCATGCAACCACCTCTTTAAATCTAAGTATTTAGTATTGCTAAATATAAATTATCATACAAATTGAAAAATGTCAACAGCAGCACAAAGAAATGTGCTATACTGGACCCAAACAGCATTCGGCAGTTGCCGAGGGGAGGAAGAACAATGGGACTGATGGAGAAGCTCAATTCTCTGCCCATGTTTTTGATCGCGGGAGCGGTCATTCTCATGGTCATGGTGTTGTGCATCATTTTTATGGTCAAAAGCTACCGGGCGGGCATCGCCATAGGGATGGAGAAGGAAAAACTGCGCAGCGCCATCACATCCAGCGCTACATTCACGCTGCTGCCCAGCGTGTCCATTCTGCTGGGGGTCATTGCGCTGGCGGGCAGTTTGGGCATTCCGCTGCCCTGGATGCGCCTTTCGGTGGTAGGCGCGCTGCACTACGAGGGAAATGTGGCCGACATTGCGGCCCGGGCCACGGGCATGCCCGGAGGACTGGGCACCGGGGAATTGACGGCATCGGCTTTTGTGACCATTGGCTTTGTGATGGCGGCAGGCATCATTTTGGGGTGTGTGCTGTGCGTTTTGTTCCTCAAACCCTATCTGAACCGGGTGCGGAGGCCCAAGGTGGCTAAGACAGAGCAGGCTCCCAGCCAGAAGCAGGGTTTGGGAGACGTGCTGTTTACGGCCATGTTTGTGGGTCTGGTCAGCACGTACATCGGTTCTTATGTGGGTACACTGACCAGCACCGGCGACTGGATGCCGCTGGCGGTGGCCTTTGTGGCGGGACTTTCCATGGCGGTGTTTGAGTACGTGTCCCGTCGGCGGAACATCACCTGGATGGACAACTTTTCCATGGCTGGCAGCATGCTGGTGGGTATGGCGGCGGCCATTGCACTGGGTGCATTCTAAAAGGAGGGAACAAGGATGAACGAGACGGAAAAATTGCGTTTTTACGAAACCTATTCCAACTCCTGCCACTGGATCGGCCGCATTGGGCTGACGGTGGGAATTGCGATGATGCTGGGCGCGCCGCTGGCCATGGGCCTGGTGCTGGGTTCCGGGGCGGACTGGGGCAGTGCCCTTCCCGCTCTGTTACAAGTGGCGGCGGTGTACTGGGTCAGCAGCATCGCGGAATTTCTGGTGTACGCGCCGCTGCTGGGCACGGCCAGCTATGTGGCCTTCATCACCGGCAACTTGGTTAATCTGAAGCTGCCCTGCGCGGTCAACGCCCGGGAAATCTGCGGTACCCGAGTGGGCACGCCGGAAAACGACATTGTTTCCACGCTGTCCGTGGCCACCAGCAGTCTGGTCACGGTGACGGTGCTGGCGGTGGGCGTTCTGTGTCTGGTTCCGCTGACACCGGTGCTGGAAGCGCCTGCGTTGCAGCCCGCGTTCAACAACGTGATTCCGGCGCTGTTCGGCGCACTGGCGTACAAGTACTTCTTCAAGAGCCTGCGCCTGACGGCTGTGCCTCTGGTGGTCATGTGCCTGTTGTTTGTGCTGGTGCCCGCGCTGCTGAGCCAGGTTTCCATTCTGATCTTGCTGGGCGGCGGCATTGCGCTGGCGGTTGGATATTTGCTGTATCGAAAGGACAAACTGTAAACAAAGCGTTCAAAACGCAAACAGGGAGGGAAATGCTTTGAAAAAAGATCGAAGAAAAGTTGTTTTGATTGGCTGCGGAATGGTAGGCATGAGCTACGCCTACGCGCTGTTGAATCAATCGGCCTGCGATGAGCTGGTGCTCATTGACGTGGACAAAAAGCGCGCGGTGGGCGAGGTCATGGACCTGAATCACGGGCTGGCTTTTTCCGGCAGCAACATGAAGATTTTTGCCGGTGATTACGAGGACTGCGGCGACGCGGACATCGTGGTGATCTGCGCGGGCGTGCCCCAGAAACCCGGCGAGACACGGCTGGATCTTCTGCGCCACAACGCACAGGTTTTTAAGAGCATCATCGATCCGGTGGCCGAGAGCGGATTCAATGGCATTTTCCTGGTTGCCACCAATCCGGTGGATGTGATGACCCGTATCACCTGCGTGCTGTCCGGCTTTAATCCCCGCCACGTGCTGGGCACTGGTACTGCGCTGGACACTGCCCGGCTGCGCTATCTGCTGGGGGATTATTTCAACGTGGACCCGCGGAACATGCACGCCTACGTGATGGGCGAGCACGGCGATTCCGAGTTTGTGCCCTGGAGCCAGGCCATGCTGGCCACCAAGCCCGTGCTGGAATTGTGCAGCCAGTCGGACGGGCGCTATTGCGAAGAAGCGCTGGGGCAGATTGCGGAAGAAGTGCGCACTGCTGCCTACAAAATCATTGAGGCAAAGCGGGCCACTTATTACGGCATCGGCATGGCGTTGACCCGCATCACTCGGGCAATTTTCGGCGACGAGCACAGCGTGCTTACTGTGTCGGCCATGTTGCGGGGTGAATACGGGCAAAAGAATGTATTTGCGGGCGTGCCCTGCATTGTAGACCGAAACGGAATCCGGCGCGTGCTGGAACTGAATCTGACCGATGAGGAGAAAGAACGGTTCGCGGCTTCCTGCGATACGCTGCGGGAGAGCTTTGATGAACTGGAATTATAAAAAGGAGGAGAAGGATGGGAAAAAACGCGATCGTAGGACAGAGCGGCGGCCCCACCGCCGTAATCAATGCCAGTCTGGCGGGGGTGTTTCAGGCCTGTGACCGGCGAGGAGTGCCCCACGTGTACGGTATGCGGTACGGTGTGGCGGGGCTGCTGGAGGGAAAGTATGTGGATTTGAGCGAAAATCTGCGCTCTTCGCTGGAAATCGAGCTTTTGAAGCGCACCCCCTCGTCTTATCTGGGCAGCTGCCGGTACAAGTTGCCGGCGCTGGACAAGGATGAGGAGGGAGTGTATCCCAAGCTGTTTGCTTTGCTGAAGGAACTGGACATCGGTTACTTTTTCTACATCGGCGGCAACGACAGCATGGACACCATCGCCAAACTGTCGGACTACGGCCGGGCGATCGGCAGCGACATCCGGTTCATGGGCGTGCCCAAGACCATCGACAACGATCTGATGGTCACAGACCATACCCCGGGCTACGGCTCAGCCGCAAAGTACATTGCACTGGTAATGAAAGAGCTGGTGCGGGACGCCACAGTTTATGACGTGGACTCCGTGACCGTGGTGGAGATCATGGGGCGCAACGCCGGCTGGCTGACGGCTGCGGCAGCCCTGGCCAAAGCCGAGGACTGTGAGGGCGCGGACATGATCTGCATGCCGGAAATCCCCTTCGGTGTGGACCAATTTATTGAGAAAGTAGCCCGGATGCAGTCCCAAAAGCGAGCTCTGCTGATCGCTGTTTCCGAGGGTGTGAAACTGGCCGATGGCCGTTACGTGTGCGAACTGGCGGACGATGCCCGGTATGTGGACGCTTTCGGCCACAAAAACCTGACGGGCACGGCCCGCTATCTGTCCAACCAGCTGGCGGCGAAACTGGGCGTGAAAACTCGTTCCATTGAGCTGTCCACCTTGCAGCGGTGCGCGGGCCATGTGACCAGCCGCACCGATATCACAGAGGCGTTTCAGGTGGGCGGTGCCGCGGCGAAGGCGGCCTTTGAAGGCCACACAGGGGAGATGATTGCCCTGGAGCGCCTTTCCGATGACCCATATCAGTGCACCACGCGCCCCTGGGACATTCACAAGGTGGCCAACTACGAGAAAAAGGTGCCGTTGGAATGGATCAGTGACGACCACACCTTTATGAAAGAAGAATTCCTGCACTATGCCCGGCCGCTGATTCAGGCGGAGCTGACGCCCATCTACATCGATGGATTGCCCCGGCATACTTATTTGTAAGAACGGAAAAAGGACCGCCTGTTGTCGGACAGGCGGTCCTTTTTAAAAAGTCAATTTGTCCAGCGCGGCCGAAAAACGGGACTCTTCTTGCAGCAGGGCCAATTCGGAAGAATCTTTCAGCGTTCGCGCCAGTGTGCGCAGGGTGTACCGGCACTGGGCCGACTGCCCGGATGCATCGGCCCAGTCCTGTGCGTCCAGCGCCATGCGCTCCATTTCCTGTAAGGCGTGTTCTTTGTCTTTCACTTCGCAGTAAAGCAGGACCGATACAACTCGCACGGACAAAAGCCCGGCAAAACAGGGAACAGGGGCGGTTTCCCCAAGGCGTTCCGCCTTGTCCAGAAATTCCCGGGCCCGGGAGAGATCGTTTTGCAGGCGGGCGCCTTTGGCTAGAAATTGCAGACAGAGCATGGCGTCCGAAAGGTGTTCTTCCAGTGCGGCGCAGGCGAGCTGTTCGGCCTGGTCCCAGCTGCCCTGTTCCGCCAGCAAAGTCATTCGCAACGCGCGCACGTCCAGATCGGGGAAAGAGATTTCGTCCAGAAGCTGCTGGGCACGGTCAAGGTCCTGCCGGGGTCCGTGACACAGCAGTCCGGCCAGAACGTAAGCAGCATTGACACGCAATGTTTCGTCTGCACTGGAAAGGCAATTCTCCAGAAGCAAAATCACCTGGTCTGTGTCCTGCCCATGCGTCAGGAACAAGGAAGCCAGATAAAATTTGAGCCAGAGATCGTTGGGGTACTGATGCAGCAATTTTTCGCAGAGACCGGCGGCTTCCGTGGCTCGGCCGCTTTCAAACAAAGCCCGGTATTCATGCAACAGCCCTTGGGCTTCCCGGTCTGTCAGCTGCGGTTGGAAATCCATCAGCTGATTCAGATCTGTTCCCAAAAGCCGTGCCAGAGGGGCTAGAAGAAAAAGGTCCGGGCAGGCGGCGCCGGTTTCCCATTTGGAGACGGCTGCGGCGCTGACGCCCACCGCATCGGCCAGCTGCTCCTGGGTCAATCCCCGGGCGCGGCGCAGGCGCTGGATGTTGGTTCCGATGGAAAGTTTCATTTTACAGTGCTCCTTCGCTGTTTTTGGGCCCGGTTTTATGGTATCATAATAACAAACGGTCGCACAATGGAGCATTTGTTGAGTGAAAGGGCAGATTGGTTGAATGCCCTTCCGGAAAGACCAGCTATAAAAAGTCAAGAGAAAAAAGAGAAGAATGAGAAAGAGAAAA
>ERZ894220.315-NODE-315-length-45537-cov-14.0942_pt1 | contig 45537 bp, 37 predicted proteins | sample MGYA00380292_ERZ894220 | MGnify/ENA primary metagenome ERZ894220 (study PRJEB32331, sample SAMN06328446) | human gut metagenome | biome: human gut microbiome; feature: stool | host: Homo sapiens | collected 2014-12-05 ... | reverse complement strand
TCTTATTTTGATACCCAATTTTCAACCTGTATAAAATTTTCAATGTTCTTTCAATCTAGCCTTGACTTTTTATTTGCAGGCTTAATTGCTTTTCACAAAAGAACCCAGTACCATTTGAATAGGCGTATGTAGAAAATCGAATCATATATCATATATGAATTCTTTGATTGTAGAAAAAATTATATATCTACACGAAACATGAGATATGGCGAATTTACTTATGAACTGTTTTCTATTATAATGGAGGTAAGCAATGAGAAAACAAAAGAAGAAATCTCGCCATAGCAAACAAACCCACAACCGGCAGTATAAGGACCGGTTATGGAGAATGATCTTTAATAACAAAGAAGATCTGCTGCAGCTTTATAATGCGATCAACCACACGGACTATCAGAACCCTGATGACCTGGAGGTAAACACATTGGAAGATGTCCTTTATCTGTCCATGAAAAATGATGTATCCTTCCTAGTTGGCGGAACCATGAATCTGTATGAACATCAAAGCACTTTTAACCCAAACATGCCGCTTCGCGGAGTCTTTTATTTCTCCCGGTTATATGAAGGGTATGTTGCAGATAATAATCTGATGATCTACCATGAAAAAAGAGTCCGGCTTCCAAAGCCGAAATATATTGTCTTTTACAATGGTACAAAAAACCAGCCAGATTCCATGGAGTTAAAGCTTTCAGACTGCTTTGAAAATACAGATAACGAAGCACCTTGCCTGGAATGCACCGCAACCATGTTGAACATCAACTATGGTCACAATCAGGAGCTGATGAAGCACTGCAGAAGGCTTGAAGAATATTCCATATTCGTCCAATGTGTCAGGGAATATATACAGTCGGAACCTTCTGTGGAAGATGCATTAGAAAAAGCAATTGATACCTGTATTAACCAGGACGTGTTGGCAGATTTTCTGAAAAAACATCGAGCGGAGGTGACGAATATGATTCTGACGACATATGATAAAGACTTATATGAGAAAACCTTGAAGGAAGATGCAAGAGAAGAAGGCAGAGCGGAAGGGCTTATGGAAGGACGCGCTGAAACCAGAGCAGAATTAAACCAGTTAACCATATGTCTTCTAAATGCCAAACGCTACAACGATCTGGAACATGCCGCAAAAGACATTGAATACCAAAAGAAACTATTAAAAGAATTAGGCATTGAATAAAAACTAAATAACCCTTACCCCCATCCCGTGACTGATCACCGTCTAAGATGCAGTGCATCTCCCCAATATCAGTCACGGGATCTTTTTGTCCGGAAAATCCCTCTCCCTCACCGCTATAACCAGATCACTCCTTTTCTATGCGCTCCCCACAATCTATACTTTTTGCACTTCCATCACATTATTCCCCACTTTTACTTCTATTCTAATATCCCAATACATATAGTAGAGTCAGACACAAATATTACGCACACCTACAAATCATGATGTTGTGGTAAAAGGTATTTTGACCCCTTTGATACCAGATTGCTACGTGCTTTGCACTCTCGCAATCCTCAAAAGCATTCGTAATCCGTTCATTTTTCTTTGAAAAATGGCTACTTACTCATGTTTTTGGTGGATCAAGAGGTCAAAAATCCTCTTGCAAGCAAGCTTGCATCGGTTTTCTGACCTTTTGACCCTGGTATCAAATCATTATATTATTACAAAAACATTACTATTTCTTGTTATAGCTTAAAAAAGTTAATATTTTTCGTTATTGGTAATGATTCACGTAATGCTTTGTCAGATACAATACCTATATAAGATAAAAAAGTCTAAATAATTAGGAAGGGCAGATGAAAACTGACATGAATAAAAAGCAAAAAAATACAAGAACTTTTTTAATAAAAATCATGGATCAGCAGAACGGTACCTGGCAGGGCAGCGTTACCTGGGTGGAAGAGCAGCGAGAGTAGCATTTCCGCAGTGCCCTTGAATTATTGAAGCTGATAGACGGAGCACTTGATAACAATTATGAAGTCAGAATTGAGGAATAGAAGGAGGACGCCATGAAAAGTAAAACAAAGAAACGTTTAATAGCATTCATGCTTTGCATGGTATTAGTGCTTAGCAGTGCGATATCAGCATTCGCTGATGAAGGAACCGTTCATCGTGTTCCAACAGATACAGTGGAGTTATCCAGTGAAATCATGAAAGATGGTGTCTCACAGGGTACTTTATTTGCTACCATACCAGGAGAAGCATTCCAGTCAACGGAAGAAAATGCAACTCTTCAAATGAATCTACAATCGGAAACAGAAGAGTCGACCGTAATCGAAAATATTCAGAATGAACTGGAAGCTCGTGGAATCACTGAATATACGATTCAGCAGACGATCATGGGAAATGTATCATTTTCTGTCAGTCCTGAAGCAAATGCACAGATCCCTGAAAAACCGATTCATTTCCGTTTTGAAAATACATCTTTAGATACAACCCATGCAATGGGATTTGTATATGATTCTTCTGATCATACAACTACATTATATGAACTGAATGAAAATACACTTCAGTTTGAAGAAGATGTAGAGATGAAAACAGAGTCAATCGTAGTTGGATGTTTTGATGTAATTGAAAAGGCAACTAACAAAACTACAGAAGATGTTACTGAACCAGAAAATCCAAAAGCAGAAAAAAATGAATCTACCCCACAGGAAAACAATAATGTTCAGGTTGCTGATACACAAGGAACAGTAAGTATTACAGAAAACTATGGAAAGCTGATAGCTAATTACAGTGATACAACTACAGATGTTGGATATGTCTGGTATCGAAGCATAAATGGTGCAGCTGAGGAACAGCAGATTCCAACACAGTATTCCAGTACGACAGGTACAAACCTCGGAAAAGATATTAGCACTGATGGAAAAGATCTCTACATTGCATTGAATGGTGGAGCGCTCAAATATAATGGGAATAGCTCAGTAACCTATAAAGTAAAAGCGTATGCTAAAAATGATTTAAATGAGTACGGCTTGCCAAAGGACGGAGTAACGGCGCTTGCAACAAGTTCAGTATATAATGTGACCGGATACTATGAAGTACAGAATGGAAGTTTTGAAACACCAAGTGTTACGGATCATCATTTGAATACAAATAACTGGCAGTTTTCAAATGAAAATTATAAAAAATTAGGAGGTGTTTGGCAGACAACTGGTACACATGATGCAAATATTACATGGTCTGATTCGGAAGGCGCGGATATCGAAATTGTTACAACAGCATCCGGCAACACATTAGGTGGATATAGTTGGCATGGAGAGGAGATAGCAGCAGATGGAAATCAGTTTGCAGAACTTAACTGTGCAGCCGCCGGAGCATTATATCAGGATGTCCTTACGACACCTGGAGAAGTTTTAAATTATCAGGTGGCACATAGAGCACGAGGATCGAACGGAAATGATAGCTCTGCGGTAGAAAATGATACAATGTATGTTGTTGCAATGTCCAGTGACCTGGCTAAAAATATTACAACCCAGGTTCAGGTGTTAGATGTTGTTAATCATAAGGAAAACTATCCGGGAGCAATGGTTGCTACATATACAGACGGAGATCGTTCTTGGACAACTCATCAGGGAACTTATACTGTAGCAAGTAATCAGTATTCTACACGTTTCTTCTTCGTCGCAGGCAGCACAGCATCCAATGATCCTACAGTCGGAAACTTTATTGATAATGTAAGATTTACACGAGACAGATTGACACCAGTAGCAGGTACAGCAAATGTTACTGTAACAAAAACCATTACTGGTTTGAGTGCTGCAGATGCAGAGGCATTAGCTAACAAACTTTCATTTAAAGTAGGTAATGTAAGTACCTTATCATATAATGATATGACCTGGACATATGAAAATGGCGTTTACAGAGGAAGTACGATTGTAAATATTCCACAGGATAAATGTGGTGACATCAATATCGAAGAAACAGGTACATTAGATGTATCAGGATATACTAGAAATACATCTATATTCGTAGACAGTACGGTAGCCGGAAGCGGAATTACTTCTACAAATATGAACATTGCAGTTGGAAATTCCAGGAGCGTAGAATTTAAAAATAACTATTCTCAGAATGGCGGTTCCGGTGAAACTGTTGAAAGCAAGATGTTTCATGAAAAGTACATCAAACGTAATGACAATGGTACATATGATATTACACTGAATGCTTCCGGAACAATTGGCTCCGATGTAAAGAAAGCTTTTGTTGATATTGTGTTGGTGGTTGATACTTCAGGTAGTATGGAAGGAAGTAATTTAACAAGTACAAAAAATGCAATTAACGCCTTAGTAGATGCCTTCGATGCAAAAAAGGAAACAGTAGATACAAAATACAAATTAGTCACCTTTAGTTCATCAGCTAAAACAAAAACAGATGATTGGGTTAATGGAACAAACCTGAAGAAAGAAGCAGGAAAATTGTCCGCAGATGGCGGAACCAATTACGACCAGGGATTAACAAAAGCTGCCACCGCAATAAATAGCAGTAGTAGAGAAAATGCAAAGAAAATTGTCATTTTCCTGACAGATGGAAAACCGACTTACTATGGAACGAAACCATATGGATATGGAAATGAGACAAGCAAAAAAACGCTTGAGGCAGCAGTAACATCTGCTGGTAAGATTAGCTGCGAGAGGTTTTATGCAGTTGGAATTGGACTTCCAAACTCTATTAATATTTATACACATGATGACGAAGAAAAATGGAAACATGATTATTATACATGGGGTGGATGGAATCAAGGAACTTGTCCAGATGGTGGAACTTATTCTAATGGATACGATATTTCTGAACAAATCAGTGGATTAAGTATTTTAGAGAGACTATCTGGAGCAGTTACAGCAAGTACCAAAAGAGCTATTAATTATTCAGATCCCTCCGATCTTACAGGAGAATTTACAAGTATTGCAGGTGACATCTTAACTTTGGCATGCTCAAATGTTACAATTACTGATACATTGAGCCAGTATGTAGATACAACAGCTAATACAAAAATCAAAGTAAATATTGCAAAGAAAAACGCAACTGGTTACACAAATGTGTCAGGCGTTGGACGTGAATTTACATTAACAGATGGTTCTTTAGCTGCCAGTGATGTTTACGAAGGTACTACTAAAATTGCTACGGTAAGTTACAATAAAGATACGAAAACCGCAACACTAAAATTTGAAGATAATTATACTTTCCAAAAAGACTACTATTATTATCTGTCCATTACAAATGTTGTGCCAAACCAGACTGCATTTGATGAATATCAAAAGAAAGCTTATCCTAACAAAGGTGATAAATACACAGATGCATCTTCAGATGGTTATTCTGCAGTTGAAACTGGAACATCATCAGAAAAGGCAGGTTTCTATTCAAACAACGCAGCAACGATTTCTTATAAGTGGAAAGACAGCAATGTTACAGAAAATTATAAGAAACCAGTTGTTCAAGTTGAACAGATTACAGTCAAAAAAAATTGGGTGGGAAGTGATCCAAAGAAAACCATTTTAGTACAGTTAGTTGATAAAACTGGAAATCCGGTTTCAGGACGCATTCTTGAATTGTTACCTGGAAATAATTACAGCGGTTCTTTCACTGTAGAAGAAGCAGATAACTATGGCGGTGTTCGTGAGCTGAAGCTGGATGACACAAACGGGACAATTGATTATAAGGATCATAAGTACAGCATGATCGAATCAGATGAAACAACAACTATCAGCGGAACGACATACACAGTAACTTATAGTAAATCTGGTAATCGTTACACCATTACAAATACTAAGAGTGCTCAGAAAATTAAAATTCTGAAAACAAGACATGCAGAAGGTACACCGGATATTTATCTGGAAGGTGCAGAATTTACTCTGGTAGACAGTAATGGAAAAGTAGTAAAGATTGGCACAAATACAAATGGAACTTACATTTCAGATGCAAATGGTCTAGTCTTGGAAGGCGATATTGCTTATGGTACTTATACACTGACTGAGGTGAAAGCACCATCAGGTTATACCAAGCTGGCAAATCCTATCACTGTAACAGTAAATGATGAAGGTATTACCGTTTCAGGAAATACAAATGTAAAGGTTAAAATAACAAATAATACCTACGTCATTACAGTGGCAAATGATTTGCTTTATGAACTGCCTCACACCGGAGGCACCGGAATTTACTTGTATATGATTGGCGGCATGTTACTTATGTTCGCAGCCGTATGGATCTTATATAAAAACAAATGCAAGGAGGTGCTGGGAAAATAATTGTAAGGATTAATTTTTCAGTGACTTCTTGCCACACAAAAACGTTATTATCCCATATGAGGGGACAATAAAAAATGGGCAAAGCCCTTAAAAAGAAAAGGAGACAACAATATGAAGAAGATGAAAAAATTATTTGCAGTGTTATTAACACTGGCAATGGTACTCGGAATGAGTATGACATCATTTGCAGCGCAGATTACAGACTCTTATAAAAACTCAATTACTGTAACTAATCTTGCACAAGGTGTAAAAACAAATGTAAGCTTAGTTAATATCATTTATCTGAACGATAATAATGGTAATCAGGAATGGACAGTTGTTGATTGGGCTAAAAATTATATCGAAGTTGATACAACAACAGGTAATTATAAGATTAAAAGTGATCAGAAAAACGCACTGAAAGATGCAGCAAAAACCCAAACACCATTTGCCGCATATACAGGAGAGACTGCTATTGAAGGAACAAGTTGTACATTTAATGAGGTTCCAATCGGAGCCTATGTAGTTGTTGCAGACGATACAGCAGGTGTTTATGGATTAATGGTTACTAATACATATGATAGAGATGGCAAGGTTTATATGGCATCTAAGGCAGCTAATGTAACTGCTAAACTTGAAAAATACAATGTTAACAAAACTGCTTCTGATAGATTTGTTCATAGAGGTCAGACTGTAACTTTCACTATTTCAACACAGATGGCTCCAAAATCAAACGAATCTGGTGCTGAACTGAAAAACTTTACGGTAAAAGATAAACCAGTAAATTTAAAGATTACAGATCTGAAATCTGTTTCTATCAGTGGAACTCCTATTTCAGCCGAACAGCTTGCAAAACTTCCTGTTACAAACACTATTAATTCAACAACAGGCTGCACAACAGAGTACGTTGTAGATTTATCAAGTCTCATTGAAGCAACACCAGCTGGTGCAACTGTTGAAATAACATATGATGCAATTGTAATGTCCGATACTGATTATTCTAACGAAGCTACTGTAACTGCCGATACTGTAACTTATGAAAAGGGTAACACAAACGGTACAGAAGGTGCTATTACAATCAAAAAGACTGATAACAATCATACTGGTTTGAAAGGTGCTGAATTCAAACTGTTAAAAGCTAAAAACGATGGAACAACAGAAGAAGTTTCCGTTGTAAAAGTATCTGATGGTGTTTATAAACATGCACTTGAAGGAGAGACTGGGGCTACAACTACGATGGTTGTTGCTAATGATGGTACATTATTAATTAAAGGTCTTGATGAAGGAACATATTCATTCCAGGAGACCAAAGCACCAGAAGGCTATAAACTTGTTACAGATCTTAAATCTGCAACAATTGAAGATGGACACACAGTAACTGTTGATGCTGGTGAATTTGTTAACACTAAACTTTCTTCCCTTCCATCAACCGGTGGTATCGGTACTACAATCTTCACAATCGCTGGATGCCTCATCATGATCGCAGCAGCTGGCTTATTCTTCGCAAGCCGCAAGAAATCAGACAACAAATAATTGCAATAATTATTTATAATCAGATATCGAATCCGGGGCAGGTCGCCCCGGATTCCTAAAAAATAATACAACAGCAAGGAGAGTTCGGATGAAACGCAAAGCAAACAAACTTATTATTGGCATCATATTTTTAGCCGGGTTGTCCTTACTGCTGTATCCATTCGTTGCAAACCAGTGGAATAACTACAGGCAAAAGCAATTGATCAGCAGTCATGAACAAACTGTATCCGAAAAGAATGCAGCACATGAGATTGATTATGACGCAGAACTGCAGAAAGCAGAAGCTTACAACGAAGCATTACTTCCAAGTATCCTTCCTGATTCATTTGCAGTAGCCGCAGCCAGTGACAAAGAAGACCAGTCCTACATGGATGCTCTGAATATTGCCGGTGACGAGATGATGGGAATCGTGGAGATCCCGAAGATTGACATCAAGCTTCCGATCTACCACACTACCGATGAAGATGTTCTCAAACAGGCAGCCGGACATCTGGAAGGAAGCTCTCTTCCAATTGGCGGTAAAAGTACACACGCCGTTATCTCCGCACACCGTGGACTTCCGAGTGCGTCTCTTTTTACCGATCTGGATCAGCTGGAAGAAGGCGATCATTTTCTGATCCATGTATTAAACGAAACATTATGTTATGAAGTCGACAAAATTTCCGTGGTAAAACCGGAGGAAACTTCCTCTCTTGCAGTAGAGGAAGGAAAAGATCTTGTAACACTTCTTACCTGTACTCCATACGGAGTCAATACCGAGCGGCTTCTGGTTCGTGGTCACAGAGTACCTTATGTGGAACAGGAAGTTGCCGATGAGAAGACACCACTCAGCGGAATCAGTCTTCATACAAATTATCTTTTATGGGTAATTATTGGTCTTGTAATTACCACAATCTTCATCCTTGTGTTATACTTAAAGGAAAAGAAGCTTCAAAAGAAGAAAAATGAGACCTCTTAAAAAGAGAATAAGAACGAGAAAGGGAATATGCCTATGAAAAGAAAAATCTCAACCTTCCTTTTCGGTCTGTTATTCTTGATAGGATTTGGGATTCTGATCTACCCGACGGTATCCAACCAGTGGAACACCTACAGACAGAATCAGCTGATCAGCAGCTATGACAATACAATACAGGACATGGAATCAGAGGACTTCACATCCGAGTGGGAGAAAGCAAAAGCTTTCAATGATACCATTCAGCAGAACAACCTCTACGGAGATGTATTTGGTGAAGATGAAAATGACATCAAAGACACCGAATACTGGAAGATCCTGAACGTTGCAGATGACGGAGTAATGGGATATCTTTCCATTCCGAAAATCAACATCAAGCTTGCCATTTACCATGGCACCGGTGATGATGAACTTCAGACAGGAGTCGGACATCTGAACGGCACAAAGCTTCCGATCGGAGGGGAGAGTACCCACAGTGTTCTCGCAGCTCACCGTGGACTTCCAAGCGCAAAGCTTTTTACCGATATCGATCAGCTCAAAGTTGGCGATAAATTTTACATCCATGTACTGGATGAAGTCCTTGCCTACAAGGTAGACCAGATTCTTCCGATGGTAGACAAAGACGATCATGAAACACTGGAGAAAGCACTCCAGATTGAAGAAGGAAAAGATCAGGTAACTTTATTTACCTGTACACCATACGGAGTCAACTCCCATCGTCTTCTCGTAAGAGGAACCAGAGTTCCATATAACGGCGAAGAGGATGCTACCGAATCAGTTACAGATTCTATGGTAAAAGCCATTCAGAATTATTATATGCTCTATTTAATTTTAGGACTTTCAATCACGATTCTTGTGATCATTCTCTTAAGATTTCTTTCCAAGAGAAACGCTCACAAAGAATAACCAAGATTTCTTAAGGAGGACATGAGGCGATGATGAATAAACGATTAAAACAAGGAACAACGTTTTTGTTAGCTCTCGCTCTTGCATTTCCGCTTCTCACTCTGCCTGGTGCCAGAGCTGCGAATGCGATTGAGACGAACCGGAAGTGTTCGGTTGCATTTAATGTAAGCGGAGAAGACAACGAACTGACAGCTGATGGCACTGACATTATAGTGAATCTTTATAAGGTGGCGGATGTAGACGTATCCGGTAACTATACCGCAACTAAAGATTTCACCGGACTTAATGTATCTTCGGTAAGTGCCGATGATAAAGATGCAGCAGCAAGCGAATGGGCTGACCGTGCCAAAGAGGCACAGAAGATGCTGAAAGAGTCCGTAGAACCAACCGCTACGGTTACTTTAGCAGCTGGGACCGGAAGTCTGGCTGATCTTGCTACAGGACTTTACCTTGTAGATACACCGGAAGTAGTTACCACGAATTATACCTATACCTTTACCCCTTACCTGGTATCACTTCCGACCAACAATTATTACAGCAATGGTAACGATGACTGGATCTACGATCTGACCAAAGAATACAACAGTGCAGTTGGTCTGAAACCGGAAGAACATGCAAGATATGGTGATCTGAAAATCAATAAAACACTTGCACATCATAATGCAACAACCGGCAAGAAAGCAACCTTCGTATTCAAGATTGAGATTACACCTCTTAAGGGTAAAACAGAAACCCGCATCGAATCACTTGACTTTGAGGCCGCAGGTGACTCTTCCGTAACAATTACAAAGATTCCTGCAGGAGCTACAGTAAAGGTTACAGAAGTCTACAGCGGTGCAAGCTACAAGCTTATCTCAGAAAATGATCAAGAGACAACGATTGTAGCAACCGATAAAGATGCAAAAGGCGATCCGGCATCCGTTTCCTTTACAAATGATGTCGATGACAATATGGATGGCGGATACGGTGTAAGAAATAATTTCAAGCTGGACGAAAATGGTCAGTATCAGTACACCGAACCGGCAGCAAAGAACTAGAAAGGGGGAGTCGGAATGAGAAAGTTACATAAGAAACCACTTATCATGGCAGCGGCAGCACTTGCTCTTACCGGAACCCTGGCAGTTGGAAGTGCAATGGCATACTTCACAACTTATACAACAGCCGGTGGCGGTGTGACGATGAATATGGGATTTACCGAAACCATCCCTAACGAAACAGTCGATAAAGATGGCAAGCACGTCACCATTACAAATACCGGTGATTATGATTGCTTCGTAAGAGTAACAGCATTTGCCCCAATGGAACTTACCTATACTGCTCCGAATGGCGGATGGAAAGCCGAAGATGATGGTTATTGGCACTATGAAGGCGTTCTTCCGGCAGGCGAAACCACACCGGAACTCAATATCTCTTACAAATTCCCGGAAGGGGAGGATAGACCGGAAGAATTCAATATCGTGGTTATCCAGGAATGCACACCGGTTCTTTACGATGAAAATGGAAACCCATATGCAGACTGGAATCATGTAATCACAACTGAGACAACAGAAGACAGTAAAACCACAGAATAGGAGGGAACGAAGATGAAAAAGAAAAAGAAATCATTTCCAAAAAAATCGGCCCTGCTTCTGACAGCATCAGCGCTCCTGTTGATTGGCAGTACTGTCGGCAGTACACGTGCCGCACTCACCTACTACAGTGAGAATTATTCCGCACAGATCGAGATGCAGAATATCGGCGTATCTCTTTTAGAGAATGGCGATGTCGTCAGCAGCCAGGATTTTACATCTAAGAACCAGCAAGAAGTAAAAGACGGGGAACTCCTGACAGGTCTTCTCGGAAAAAATGAGAAATTCGCACCCGGAAAGAAATACAAAGAAGAGCTCAGTGTTCAGAACAGCGGTAACATCGACACCTTCGTCCGTGTGATCCTTACCAAGAGCTGGCAGAACAAAGAGGGCAAGAAGAACACCACTCTTTCACCGGATCTGATTGAACTGAATTTCCTTACCGCTAACGGCTGGGTAGTTGCAGATCAGCAGACCACAGACGAAAGAACCGTTCTTTATTACACAAAGGCAGTAAAAGCCGGAGATACCACACCGGCATTATCTGACACACTCCGCATTGATCCAAAGATTGCAACAGATGTAGAGAAAACAGTAAAGGACAACACCATTACTTACACATATAAGTATGGCGACTATACGTTCCACATCGATGCAGAGGTAGATGCAGTACAGACACATAACGCAAAAGACGCCATCAAGAGTGCCTGGGGTGTAGATGTGAATGTATCAGATGACGAAACCAGTTTAAGCTTACAGTAGGGAGGTACAGAGTATGAAAAAGAAAATTTTGTGCCTCGCCATGACAGTGATAATGGCAGCAGGGGTACACACAACTGCATTTGCAAAAGACTATCAGGGAGCCGATGGATGGCAGGTTCATTTCACCGGCGACAAGATGGAAAGCAATTTTGAAAACAAGACTGTTTCCGATGAGCTGGCAACGATCCAGCCGGGTGACAGCATCGAATTGAAGGTTCAGCTGAAAAACTCCGATAAAGGCGAGACCGATTGGTACATGACCAATGAGATCATCCAGACACTGGAGGAAGCACAGGAATCCGCTGAAGGCGGTGCTTACGAATACAAGCTGACTTATGTTGGAAGTGACAATACCGAAAAGGTACTCTATAACAGTGATACCGTTGGAGGCGAAGGTTCTTCTAAGACCGGTGAAGGTCTGAAGGAGCTTGGAAACTCCACCGAGAAATATTTCTACCTCGGCCGTCTTGCTTCCAATGGTACCGGAACCGTACACCTTACCATCGGTATCGAAGGTGAGACACAGGGCAATGGTTATCAGAACACGCTCGCAAAGCTTCGTATGAACTTTGCAGTGGAAAAGGTAAAAGTAAGCAATACCATTACCAAGACGAAAATCGTCAAGACTACCAACACCGTTAAGACCGGTGATACCGCAAGAGTTCTTCTCTTCTGTGTGCTTGCACTCATCAGTGGACTGATCCTTCTGGCATACGGAATCTACACATATAACAAGAACACAAAGAAACGCAGACGGAAAGGAGAGTAAGCAGATGAAAAGATGGAAAAAATTACTGGTTTCTCTTCTGACTGTATCAATGACGATCGGTGCATCCACGATGAGCGTTATGGCTGCTGACGGGTATACCTATAAGGTAACTTTATCGGCAGGGAATAAAGGAACGATAAACGGACAGGATAAGATTGAAAAAGCTGATCTTTTTTCCGGTTCTATTGTTACTTTTAATCTGAATGCTGTTCAGGTAACCGATGACAAGTATTATGTCAAAGGAATCCGTCTCAGCGGACGTGACAATGACGAAGCACTTGCTTCTCCTTCATTCGATGTAACCGGTGATGCTGACTATGTCGTAGCCTATGGAATCAAAAAGGACATGGTTGCCTACACCGTAAACTATCAGGATGCTTCCGGTAAGGCTCTTGCAGAAAGCCAGACCTTCTACGGAAATGTCGGTGACAAACCAATCGTCGCTTATCAGTATATTGAAAATTATATTCCAGATGCTCTTGCACTTACCAAGACTTTGAGTAATAATGAATCTGAGAATGTATTTACGTTTACCTACAAACCGGGTGCTACAGACCGTGTTGTTACAACAACAACCACCATCACAACGACTGTTCCTGGTACAGCAACTCCTGGCACAGGTACCGGTAATGTCGGTACAGCAGGTGGCACGACAGGCGGCACAACCGGTGGAACTGCCGGAACTACCGGTGGAACTACAACCGGAACTACCAGTGGCACTACAACCGGAACTACCGGTGGCACAACAGACGGAACCACAACCGGTACAACCGATGGTACAACGACAGATAACAATTCTCAGGATACGACAGCTAAAGATAAAGATACTGCAACATCTGAGGATGAACAGACACCAAAGTCTCTGGTAGATCTGGATGATGAAGACACTCCAAAAGGAAATATCGATGCGAAAGACAAGACGAGCAAGACTCCGATCGCAGCAGGGATCGGCATTATCGTTGTTGCGGTAGCAGCTCTCGTAGGACTGATCGTATTCTTGAAAAAACGTGCAAAATAAAAAAAGCGCGGCACTAAAGGAGAAGTCTTTTTTGAAGAGAACGAAGAAAAAGAAAAGCCCGGTGGCTGCATTTTGCAGTGCACTGGGCACTGTTTTACTGACAGTACTGATTCTTGCCTGTATTCCGCTGACGCTTCCGAAAGCTTTTGGTTTTCAGATGTACACCGTGATCAGTGGGAGCATGGAACCGGCGATCCCGACGGGAAGCCTGGTCTATGTCCGGTATGAAGAACCAGACACGATCGTCAAAGATGATGTCATTGCTTTTTACAGCAACAATGCAGACGGCTCGATCATTACCCACCGTGTAGTATCCAACAGCCCGGCGATGGGACAGTTTATCACCAAAGGGGATGCCAATGAGGAAAAAGATATGAATCCGATCCCTTACAACAACTACATCGGAAAAGTAAAGCTTTCTGTTCCGGTTATCGGCGGCATCGCACAGGCTGCAACCGGCACTGCCGGAAAGATTGCCGCTGCATCTATGATCGGTCTTGCTGTAATTCTTGAAATCGTTGCTGCCATGCTTGACAGACGCGATGACGAAGACGAATAAGAGAGAACGTTTTTCATTTTATCTTGCTAAAGTGTGAAACATTTGCTAAAATAATATCAGATTGTATTGTCAGAAGAAGATGGGGGAATTTCACAATTCTCCCATTTGTCATATATTGAAAAGAATGGAGAGGTGAATGGATTGTTATCCAACCAGATTTTACAGAGAACAATCAATGAAATAGGGGATATCATCGAGTGTAACTGTTCCATCTGGAACACAGACGGAGTGATGCTTGCAGCTGTAGGTAAGGAGAAGCCTGCAGTAAAAAAAGCTGTCTGCTCATTTTTAAAAGAACTGGAGGTTACCGGCGTATCGGAGGAGCACCTGGATGAATGCTATGGTCTGTTTCCGGTTTATGATGATGATGAACTGACTTATATTTTCGTGATCGAGCACAATAATGAGATTGATGTGCATACCAGCGGACGCTTAAGTGTCTGCCAGCTGGAGAGCCTTTTAAGATCCGGAAGCGAACGTCTTGACCGTAACCGTTTTATCCAGAACCTGCTCCTGGATAACCTGCTTCTCGTAGATATCTACAATCAGGCGAAAAAGCTTGGTATTACAGTTGAGCAGCGCAGAGTCGTCTATCTGATCGAACCGAAGAATCCGGATGACACGATCGTCCTGGATATGATCCGCGGGATTTATTCCTCGGGAACCGGTGATTTTGTTACTGCCGTAGATGAGGGACATATTATTCTGATCAAGTCCCTTGACAGTACGGATGATTATGATACGATCCGTTCGACTGCCGATATGCTGGTGAATGCGATCAACACCGAAGCTATGGTCAATGTCCGGCTTTCCTTCGGAACCATCATTCCCGAGCTCAAAGAGGTCTCACAGTCTTACAAAGAAGCTGGCATGGCTCTGGATGTGGGACGTATCTTCTATCCGGAACGCAATATTTTATCCTACCGCGAACTCGGTATCGGACGGCTGATCCACCAGCTTCCCGTTTCCTTATGCGAGATGTTCCTGGAAGAAGTATTTGCCGGAAATACCGTTGATCAGTTTGACGAAGAAACCTTATCCACAGTTGATAAATTTTTTGAAAACAGCCTGAATATTTCGGAGACAGCGAGACAGCTTTTCGTCCACCGGAATACGCTCGTCTACCGGCTGGAGAAGATCCAGAAGCAGACCGGGCTGGATGTCAGAGTCTTTGAGGACGCCCTGACATTTAAGATTGCTTTGATGGTCGCAGACCACATGAAATTCATAGAAAACAGAAAATAGGAGGACATGATATGGTGAAATTATACAAAGGCGGTGCTTATCTTTTACACGGTACTGAGGTAATTGCAGATGCACCCGATGCACTTGCTGCCGTAAAAAGCAAGACAGGTATTGAGACAACGAAAGAAGCTGCTGCAAAAGAGACAATGGCTTATGGAATCTTAAGTGCGCATAATACTTCCGGTAATATGCAGCAGCTTCAGATCAAATTTGACAAGCTGACTTCGCACGACATTACCTTTGTCGGAATCATCCAGACTGCGAGAGCATCCGGACTGGAGAAATTCCCGATCCCTTATGTTCTGACCAACTGCCATAACTCTCTGTGTGCAGTCGGCGGTACGATCAATGAAGATGACCACATGTTTGGACTGACCTGTGCGAAGAAGTACGGCGGTGTCTATGTTCCGCCTCATCAGGCCGTTATCCACCAGTTTGCCCGTGAAATGCTCGCAGGCGGCGGCAAGATGATCCTTGGTTCTGACAGCCACACCCGTTATGGTGCACTCGGTACCATGGCAATGGGAGAGGGTGGACCGGAACTTGTAAAACAGCTTCTGAACAAGACTTATGATATCAAGATGCCGGGCGTTGTCGGAATCTATCTGGACGGCGAACCGGTGAAAGGTGTCGGACCGCAGGACGTTGCCCTTGCGATCATCGGCGCAACCTTCGGCAATGGCTATGTCAATAACAAGGTCATGGAATTTGTCGGACCTGGCGTTGGCAAATTAAGTGCAGACTTCCGTATCGGAATCGATGTTATGACGACAGAGACAACCTGCCTTTCTTCTATCTGGAGAACCGATGACAAGATCAAAGAGTTCTACGATATCCACGGAAGAAGTGATGACTTCAGGGAACTGAATCCTGGCGCAGTCGCTTACTATGACGGTCTTGTATACATCAACTTGAGCGAGATCAAGCCTATGATCGCCATGCCGTTCCATCCGTCCAATGTCTACACCATCGAGGATGTCAATGCCAACCTTGCAGATGTTCTCCACGATGTAGAGCAGCGCGCGCTGGTAAGCCTGGACGGTGCTGTGGATTACTCTCTTCAGGACAAGATCGTAAATGGTAAGCTTTATGTCGATCAGGGTATCATCGCAGGCTGTGCCGGCGGCGGTTTTGAAAATATCTGTGCTGCCGCAGACATCATTCGTGGCAAATACATCGGATCAGATGAATTTACATTCAGTGTTTACCCGGCAAGTACACCAATCTACATGGAGCTTGTGAAAAACGGTGCGGTTGCTGACCTGATGGAAGCCGGTACGATCGTGAAGACAGCCTTCTGCGGACCGTGCTTCGGTGCAGGGGACACTCCGGCAAACAATGCATTTTCCATCCGTCACTCTACCCGTAACTTCCCGAACCGTGAAGGAAGCAAGCTGCAGAGTGGACAGATCGCATCTGTTGCCCTTATGGATGCACGTTCCATTGCCGCAACTGCTGCAAACAAAGGTTTCCTTACTCCGGCAACAGATTTTGATATTGAATACAAGAACCCGACTTACCACTTTGATTCCAGAATTTACGCCAACCGTGTATTTGACAGCCACGGCGTTGCTGATCCTTCGGTTGAGATCAAATTTGGTCCGAACATCAAAGACTGGCCGGCAATGAGCGCTCTTCCTGAGAATCTGATCCTGAAGGTCGTATCTGAGATCCACGATCCGGTTACAACGACAGACGAGCTGATCCCGTCCGGCGAGACTTCTTCTTATCGTTCCAACCCGCTTGGACTTGCTGAATTTGCACTTTCCAGAAAGGATCCTGCCTATGTAGGACGCGCGAAAGAGGTCCAGAAAGCCCAGAAAGCGATTGAAGCAGGTACTTGTCCACTGGATGTACTGGATGAATTAAAACCGGTGATGGCAGCAATCCAGAAGTCTTATCCGGAAGTCGGCAAAGGAAATATCGGTGTCGGAAGTACCATTTTCGCGGTCAAACCTGGCGATGGTTCTGCCCGTGAGCAGGCTGCTTCCTGCCAGAAGGTCCTCGGCGGCTGGGCGAATATCGCGAATGAGTACGCAACCAAACGTTACCGCTCGAACCTGATCAACTGGGGCATGCTTCCGTTTATTACCGAAGAGGAACACACAAAGCTTTCTTTCAGGAACGGGGACTATCTCTTCGTGCCGGATATCCGCAAAGCAGTAGAAGACAAAGCTTCCACGATCAAGGCTTATGTCGTAGGCGATGATCTGAAGGAGATTGATCTGAAGCTCGGTGATCTGACCGATGCTGAACGTGAGATCATCCTCAAAGGATGTCTGATCAACTACTACAGAGGTTAATTTTTCTCAGACAATGATATGATTTCAAAGGGACGGAAATTTTTCTGTCCCTTTTTGCAACACTTCCGACTTTTTTATACTCTTATATACAAAGAACCTGTTATGAGAGGAGGGACTTTATGATCGATGCAATTGCATTTAAAGAATTATATAAGACGGTTTATCAGGATCTGTATCGTTTTGCGCTCTGCATGATGCATCATCCGCAGGATGCAGAAGACGCCGTCAGTGAAGCCGTTCTTTCCGCCTATGAGAACATACATAAATTACGCAAAGAAGAAGCATTCCGTTCCTGGATCTTTCAGATTCTGGCAAATGTGTGCCGCCGGAAGTTAAAGAGCCGTGAACGGACCGAGACCGAGCTGAAAGAAGATCATGCTTCTGCCACATACTGTGACGGACTCCGCACAGATGTGGAACGTGCCTTTCTTATTCTCGATGAAGACGATCAGCTGATCATCGGCTTATCCGTCTATGGCGGTTACAACAGTAAAGAGATCGGGAAAATGCTAAAGCTGAACCCGAATACAGTCCGCTCCCGCAGAAAGCGTGCCCTCGAAAAGATGAGCTGGCTTCTGAAAGAGTAGGATAAAAGAGTAATAGGAGGTGTTTCATATGACAGATCACGAAAAAGAAATACTGGATAAAATAAAACAATCTACGGAAAAAACTCCTGTTCCGGAAAGCCTTGCACCGGATCAGATTATGAAAAGGCTGGAAGAGCATAACAGCACTCAGGCTTCCGGACATATCCATAAAAAGCATGGATTTTCCCACGGTCAATGGATGCGCGGAGGACTTATCGCTGCCGCACTGGTACTGGTTGTCGGCATTGGCACCCACATCCGCCAGCAGAATCTTTCTTCAGACTCAGCAACTTCTTCCACAAAAGGCAGTTCTTCAATCGGTACATCCTCCGGTAAGCTTGCCTCTTCCGATACTTTAGAGACGGCAACCGATTATGATGAAGTCTACACATACCTGCAATCTTATCAGGATGAGTTGGATTCTTTATATGCTACCGATTCAACTGACAGTGGAATTGTCATGTATTCAAATGAAACAGCCGGCAGTGGTGCACGCACCGATAGTTCCAGCTCGTCTTCGGATTCGGCAACAGCCTCTACACGGGCTGTGGATACTTCATTTTCCGATACCAACGTCCGCACAGAGGGTGTCGGTGAAGCAGACATTGTAAAAACGGATGGAAATTATCTTTATACACTGAAAGCGAACTCCAAGGAGATTTCCATCGTAGATATCCAATCCGATCAGATGAAGGTTGTTTCCGGCATTTCGCTGAATGAGAATTTTCAGGCATCCGAATTTTATCTGAGTGACCAGAAGCTTTTTGTCCTTGGCAACATGCAGAACACGAAGGTTGATTCTGACAGTAAAACCTTGTACCGTGGCAGCTGTACCCGTATCCAGACTTATGATCTGACAGATATCAACAATCCGAAATCCATCGGAACCGTGGATCAGAGTGGTTACTACCTCACTTCACGTTTTAAAGACGGATACTTGTATGTATTCAGTGACTATTATGTTTACGATACGATCACCAAAAAAGATTATCCTTCCTATGTTCCGCTTGTTGGTGACAATCTTCTGAAGCAGTCGGATATCTATCTCCCGACGAACCATGCAGCAGACCAGTACCTTGTTGTCAGCTCCGTTTCCGCTGACGATCCGGAGAAGGCAGCAGACCAGAAAGCCATCATGTCTGAGAATGGGGAAGTCTATGTAAGTGAGAACAACATTTACATTTACGAATATACGAACAGCAGTATCCTCGCAGATAATCTTGCGGCAAAGAATCAGACGATCCTCCGCAAGCTGTCTTACAATAAAGGAAAACTTTCCGGCTCTGCCCAGGGCAAAGTAAAAGGATATCTGAACGATTCCTTCAGCATTGATGAGTATGACAATACGCTGCGGCTGGTGACAACGATTACGCACAATGCCGGAAGCTCTTCACAGTCCAATGCAGTCTATGTGCTGGATGCAGATTTGAAAACAATCGGTAAGATCGAAGATCTTGCCAAAGATGAACAGGTTTATTCCGCAAGATTTTTGGGCGATACTGGTTACTTTGTAACTTATGAACAGACAGATCCTTTATTCTCCGTAGACTTTTCCGATCCGGAGAATCCGAAGATCCTTGGCAAGCTGAAAATTCCCGGTTTTTCGGAATACCTGCATTTTTACAGTGATAACCTGCTTCTTGGTATCGGCATGGATACCGATGAAAATGGAGTTACAAACGGGGTAAAGGTCTCCATGTTTGATATCAGTGATCCTTCGGATGTGAAGGAAGTCAGCAAGTACACACTGGATCAGTACTATCACTCGGATGTTTTTTCTGACTACCGTGCAGCACTGGTTGATCCGGAAAAGAATCTGATCGGCTTTCCGCTTTCCGGATCTGCAGACCAGTATGTGATCCTTTCTTACGATAAAGATCAGGGCTTCCAGGTACAGATGCAGGAGGAAGTCAACGGTAATTCTTATCTTGGAACCCGCGGCGTGTATGCAAACGAAAAATTCTATGTGATCAATGGAAATGCAATTGAAGCATACCGGATGGGAGATTATGTGAAAATAGATGATCTGCTGCTGTAGCGCAGATTTGCAGAAGGAACTGCCGCTCCGCATACTTTGTACACCATCCCACCTCACCGTATACACCAGAATCGTATATACAAAAACAGGTGCCCACTGGGATATATCACTAAGATATACTTCCGTGGACACCTGTTTTATAGTTTCATTTACCTGTTATTCCACACCGTTAAAGCAGTAGGTACATACCTGGCATGCATCAATCCCGATTGATTTGATCAGATCATCCAGTCTATGATAACGAAGTGACGTGAAATTCTGTCTCTTGCGGATTTCCTCCAGCATTGCTGCATACCGGTCACTGTTCGGATCCGCATATTCACTCAGTACATTGATATCATTGTCGCCTTCCCACTCACGGATGATTCTCCTTGTGATCAGATCCAGGTCTGATTTGGAACGGGAGAAGTTCAGATATTTACATCCGTACAGAAGCGGTGGACATGCCGGGCGGACATGCACCTCTTTTGCGCCACTCTGATACAGGAACTCTGTCGTCTCACGGAGCTGTGTGCCACGCACGATCGAATCATCGATCAGCAGCAGGCTTCTGTCTTCGATCAGACTGTGTACCGGGATCAGTTTCATTCTGGCGATCAGATTACGCTGACTCTGTGTTGTCGGCATGAAGGATCTTGGCCAGGTCGGAGTATATTTGATAAATGGTCTTGCATACGGAATACCTGATTCATTTGCATAGCCTATCGCATGAGCGATACCCGAGTCAGGAACTCCTGCAACAATATCCACGTCGATCGAATGGTCATCTCTCTGTGCTAAAAGCTTTCCACAGTTATAACGCATTTCTTCTACGCCAACCCCTTCATAAGAAGAAGTAGGATATCCATAGTATACCCACAGGAACGAACAGATTCTCATCTTTTCACATGCAGGACTTACAGTCTCCACAGATTCCGGTGTCACGTAAACGATTTCCCCAGGTCCCAGCTCTTTGTAATCTGTGTATCCAAGGTTGATATATGCAAAGCTTTCAAAGGAAACGCAGTATGCATTCTCTTTCTTTCCGATCACAACCGGTGTACGTCCGAGAAGGTCTCTGGCTGCATAAATTCCGTTCTCTGTCAGAAGCAGAAGCGTCATCGAGCCTTCAACTACTGACTGCACATAACGGATTCCCTCAACAAACGAATCCTTTTTACAGATCAATGCCGCAACCAGCTCTGTAGAATTGATCTGTCCATTGGTCATAGACTGAAAATGTGTATGTCCATTTTCATAAAGATTCCGGATCAGCTGATCCGCATTATTGATCTTACCTACTGTCGTAATTCCAAAGCACCCCAGATGCGACTGGATCAGAATTGGCTGTGGATCATAATCAGAAATACATCCAATTCCAATATTTCCCTTCATTGTATCAACATCTTTTTCAAATTTTGTACGGAACGGCGAATTTTCAATATTATGAATCGCTCTCTTCCAGCCATCACTTCCGTAAGTAGCCATACCTCCGCGGCGGGTTCCAAGATGCGAATGATAATCTGTCCCATAAAAAAGATCCAGATTACATGCCTCTTTTGATGCAACGCCAAAAAATCCTCCCATATCTGCAGGTCTCCTTTCTTTATCCCAATGCCATATCCTGTATTTTTCATCTGTTTTTTAGTGTATCATGCATTTATGGACGGAAACAATAGCAAAACCTTGAATATATTGCAAATGGCTATAACTATTTCTAATCGTATTTATAATTGTTGGAATTTTCTGATATATATTTTGCAATTTTAAATCTTTCTAATTTTATTGAAATTATTTTAAAATTATATTGACAAATGAGTTTTGGGGTGTTATTATTAAGTCAATCCAAAAGAAAAGAAGTTCCTGACGAGAAAGGGAATTTCAAAAAGATATTTTTTTAATCTGTTACATAGTTTCATATATACTCGCCAAGAGTATAAGATGAAGAACCAGATCAGAAAAGGGTAACAAGAATAATTGTTATTTGAAGATTAGAAAGTTTTAAAAAAGCAACTATACATTTTGGTTATGAGCGTTTTGTAAGTGGGGTGTATAGAGAACAATTTTTAAAATTGATAATTTATAATAATAAGAGAAAATTGATATCTGACTTCTGAACAGAAAAAAGTATAAGAGAAAAAGAATATCCGGATAAAAATTTTGGAACGAGAACGAAAGGAAGGAGGCTTTGACCGTTGGATATTTCATCATCTAAAACTCAATATGTTAATGGTATGGCAAATGTAAATTCCTGTGAGATGAGCCTTAACCATAGATTATAATCCGGTAAGAGAAAAGTTAATGATAAAAAAGGTCGGAGTAGTAGATAAACCGGAAACGATTATAAGATATAAAAGATTCAGCATTTGTTGACATATTGAAGTAAATACCACAGTAATTCAAAATCAGAAATGTGTAAAGAAACATTCATTGATAAGTAAATTTAACAGTGACGAGAAAGCTGATAAATACAAAAATTGAATTACCTGATTATATAAAATAACGAACGATCAGAATTGATCAGAATCGATTCATATGGTTTCATTTTTATAAAATTTATAAAATCTGAATATCATATGAAATGCTCAAAGAACTTACAGGAATAAGAATTACTTAATTCCTCCGATATAAAAATAAAAATTATAAAATAAAAATTACAATTGAATATTCCGGGACAGCCATTTAAAAGATGGCTGTCTCCTTTTTTTATGTTACCAGCTCCCTATTTGTGAATTTTTTGTAATATTTTTTTAACATTTCTGAAAAATATCAGCCGTAATTTTTGACATTGACAACGCTCTATGATACACTTAGTAAGTAAAATTATAAGACTTTTGTTTTCCGTTTCCGGTACAAAAGTCAGACTTACTGAGGAAAAGTAAAATAATTAATAATAATCATATGAGGTGAGAAACGTTGGATAAATATGAATATCGCGCAAAGACAGAGCAGATGCTTGCGTATGCCGAACAGAAGTCTTACCAGAAAGCGATGTCGATTGCAGATACGATCGACTGGCGTAAAGTAAAAAATACCGCCATGCTCTCTACCGTAAGCGAAATCTATGAAAATGCGGGGGAACTTGGTAAAGCACGTGATACCTTATTTATTGCGTATGATAAAGCACCTTCCAGCAGAAAGGTTGTATACCGCCTGGGAATTATTTCTCTGAAGCTGGGACATTTCGATGAAGCAGCTGATTGCTACGAAGAATTTGTCAAGCTTGCTCCGAAAGATCCAAACCAGTACATTCTCCGGTATAAGATCTTAAAAGCACAGAAAGCGCCAGTCAAAGAACAGATTGAAGCTCTTGAAGATTTCAAGCATTCTGAATACGTTGAAAAATGGGCATATGAACTTGCCAGATTATACGCTGAAGCCGGTATGACTTCCGAATGTCTTGATGAATGTGATGATCTGATTCTCTGGTTCAGCGAAGGTACTTATGTATACCAGGCAATGGAACTTAAAATGAAATACAAACCGCTGACTCCGCTTCAGCAGGAAAAATACGATCATCGAAATGATGGTATCGGCCGTAAGGATTCTTCCAGGAGAAAACCTTCCTTCCGAAAATCCAAAGAACGACCGGCACCGGATCCACGAATCGCAGACAAGGTCCGCAAAGATGTACATGTCACAGACAGTATTGATCTCCCGGATCTTCCAGAGCCAATGGCCCGGACACATGCTTCCGAACCAGAAGCCGAGTCACAGCCAAAAACCCGGATTCGAAGCACTTCCGATATTTCCACAACCATTTCCGGTGCCTCCCTTTCAGATGCCCTGAAAGCCGGTGTTGCCGTTGCAAGTGGTGCAGTTGCTCCTGAATCTGTTTCAGACGATTCACAGATGACCGGTAAGATGAAGATTGAAGAAATTCTTGCCAACTGGGAAGCAACCCAGCGTGAAAATGCAAAGATTCTTGAAAAGAGCCAGGAAGAAGCTGAGAAAGAAAAAGCCCTGCGCGAGAAGAAGAAAGAAGAAGAAGAGGAAGTTCTTGGAGCTACAAAACCAATCCTTTCTGATGATATCCGCAAACTGATGGAACAGCTTGAAAATGGTGAAGAGCCGGAAATCACCGATGAAGATGCTGAAGATTTCGTTGATGATGAAAAGTCTGAAGAGACTGAAAGCCCGGAAGATTCATCTAAAGAAGCTTCAGACACTGACGATGAAGACCTGGAAGAAGAAGCTTTTGAAGAAATCGTTGACTCCGAAGAAGATGATGAATCGGATGCGGTTTACGATGAAGAAGCTGAATACGAGGATGAAGACGATTCTGAGTATGACGATGATGAAGAATACGAGGATGAGGACGACTCCGAGTATGACGATGACGAGGAATACGAAGATGAGGATGATTCCGAGTATGACGATGACGAAGAATACGAAGATGAAGACGATTCCGAGTATGACGATGACGAAGAATACGAAGATGAGGATGATTCCGAGTATGACGACGATGAAGAATACGAAGATGAAGACGATTCCGAATATGACGACGATGAAGAATACGAGGATGAAGATGATTCCGAATATGACGACGATGAAGAATACGAGGATGAAGATGATTTCGAGGATTTCGAGGATGACGAGGATGACGACGAAGATGACTACCAGATCGATGATGAATTAGATGAAGATCATAAAGAGGATTTTGATTTTGAAAAAGAATCTGATCTCGATGATAATGATTCTGACGAAGATGATAGTGATTTTGCAGACCTTGATTCCTTTGAAGATGAAGAAGAATTAGATAGCAGTGACGATTATCTTGATCTTGAATTTGACGAGGAACCGACTCCTGCTCCTGAACCAAAGAAAGAAACTTCAAAATCAGAGCCAACTCCGGATATTGACGAAGTTCTTGAAATCGAAGAACCGTCAGAAGATGAGATCACCGAACGCATGGGTAAATTCGATACCGGATTCGTTGTACAGGGACGTTACGATCTGAGTGCTACAAGTGAGATTGGACTGAAGCTTGGACTTACTGAAGAGCAGAAGCAGCTGTTCTCTTACTTCGTACCGATCCGTGGTGTCAGCGAACAGCTTGTCGAAGTCCTTGATAACGACAAACGTTGCCGTAACCGTTATGGAACTTCCCGCACAGGCAACATCCTGATCCTTGGCCGCAAGGGAAGCGGAAAAACAGTCCTCGCAGTTGATATTGTAAAAGCAATCCAGAAGCAGCGCAGACTCAAACAGGGTAAAGTTGCAATCGTAACCGGTGATTCTCTGAACAAAAAGGACATCGGAAGTATCATCGATAAGCTGAACGGTGGCGCACTGATCATCGAAAAAGCTTCCAAGATGAATGACAGAACCATCCGCGAACTGAATGACATGATGGATGAACAGACCGGCGAACTTCTCTTCCTTCTGGAAGACCAGAAGAAACCGCTGGAAAGAATGTTTGCATCCCATCGCGAATTCAAACGTAAATTTACTTCCAGACTGGAACTTCCGGTATTCATCAATGATGAACTGGTTACATTCGGTCAGACCTATGCTAAGGAAAACGGATACCGTATCGATGAAATGGGAATCCTTGCATTATACAGCCGGATCGATATGATGCAGAGAGAAGATCATGCAGTTACTGTTGCAGAAGTAAAAGAGATCATGGATGAAGCAATTTTACATTCTCAGAAAGCAAATGTAAAACATCTTGTGAAACGGGTATTTGGAAGAAGCACTGATAATTCAGACCACATCATCCTGAAAGAAGAAGATTTTAAAGCATAAGATTTCTACAAAGAACGCGCTTCCGGCGCGTTCTTTTGTATATGCAGACAAAACCGGTAACTGTAAACAAAGAGTTTTAGACATCTTATATAAGAAATGTATAAATTGTCCAAAACTCTTTCTTTTTATCGCTATTTCTAGTATAATATTTCTAAATATCTTTGATAGAAGGTGAATGGGATGGCAGTAAAAAAAACAACAGCAAAACAGACCACTACGACCCGCAAGACAGCCGTAAAAAAATCTGCTGTAAAAAAACCGGCAGCTGCTAAAACTGCTGCTAAAAAGTCTACAGCTAAAAAGTCTGTAAAAACTGTAACAAAAGATAAACCGGCTGATTATAGAATCGGCGAATTAGATCAATATTTATTCGGACAGGGAACCCATTATGAAATCTATAAAAAAATGGGTGCACATTTTGTAAAGGATGGTAAAAAATCCGGCGTATATTTCGCAGTATGGGCTCCGCACGCCAAATCTGTTGCCGTAATCGGTGAATTCAACGGCTGGAGTGAAGATGCAAACGTTATGAAGCGTCAGGAACCGCTTGGAATCTATACCGCATTTGTTCCGGAAGCACAGCTCGGACAGCTTTACAAGTACTGTATCGAGACACAGACCGGGGATAAGCTTTACAAAGCTGATCCATTTGCGAACAGTGCGGAGTTGAGACCGGGAACTGCCTCAAGGATTGCTGATATCTCCCATTTAAAATGGAGTGACAGTGTCTGGATGAAGCACCGGGCAGAATGGGATTTCCATTCCTCACCGATTTCCATTTATGAAGCACATATCGGTTCCTGGATGCGCCATCCGGGACGTGAAGATGAGGGGTTCTACAGCTACCGTGAATTTGCGCATGCAGCTACAGACTACATAAAAAAGATGGGGTATACTCATATCGAGCTGATGGGAATTTCAGAATACCCGTTTGACGGCTCCTGGGGATATCAGGTGACCGGATATTATGCTCCGACCTCCCGTTATGGTACGCCGGAAGATTTCGCATATATGATCAATTATTTCCATAAGAATAAGATTGGAGTAATCCTTGACTGGGTACCGGCACATTTTCCACGCGATGCACACGGACTCGCTGATTTTGACGGCACAGCTACCTTTGAATATGCAGATCCAAAGAAGGGTGAACATCCGGACTGGGGAACCAAGATCTTCGATTATGGCAAAGCAGAGGTTAAGAATTTCCTGATCGCCAACGCACTGTTCTGGATCGAACATTATCATATCGATGGTCTCCGCGTAGATGCTGTTGCTTCCATGCTGTATCTTGATTACGGTAAAGAAGACGGTCAGTGGATCGCCAACAAATACGGCAGCAATGAGAACCTGGAAGCAATCGAATTTTTCAAGCATCTGAATTCCGTTACTACCGGACGTAACCCTGGTGCACTGATGATCGCAGAAGAATCCACCGCATGGCCAAAAGTAACAGGAAAACCGGAAGATGACGGCCTTGGCTTCAGCATGAAGTGGAACATGGGATGGATGCATGACTTTACCGAATATATGAAGCTGGATCCATATTTCCGCAAAGGAGACCACTATGGTATGACCTTTGCATTAACCTATGCATACAGTGAGAATTATATTCTTGTATTATCACACGATGAGGTTGTCCATCTCAAGTGTTCGATGTTAAATAAGATGCCTGGTCTCGGCTTTGAGAAATTTGCCAACCTGAAAGTCGGATATGCTTTCATGATGGGACATCCTGGCAAGAAGCTTCTTTTCATGGGACAGGATTTCGGACAGCTCCGCGAGTGGAGCGAGGCGCGTGAGCTTGACTGGTATCTCCTGGCAGAGCCGGAGCATCAGGCGCTCCAGAATTTCTACCGTGACCTGCTGCATCTTTACACACACAACAAAGCCATGTATGAACAGGATACCTGCATGGAAGGCTTTGAGTGGGTTAATGCAGATGACAGCTCACGAAGTATTTACAGCTTCATCCGTCATTCAAAGGGCGCAAAAAAGAATCTTTTATTCGTATGTAACTTCACACCGATCGAAAGACCGGAATACCGTGTCGGTGTACCGCGCGGCAAACAGTACCGCCTGGTACTGAACAGTGATGAATTACAGTATGGCGGAACCGGAAAAGCCCGCCCGGCAGTATACAAAGCAAAGAAACAGGAATGCGACGGAAGACCTTATTCATTCGGTTATGATCTTCCGGCATACGGCGTTGCTGTATTCGAATTTTAACATAGCAAGTCAGATAATCTGCGCAAAATATCCATTATACGAATAATTGATTCCACCAATTATTTTCTTAACATTTCCCGGATTCGTTCTTCCAGAGTTTCTTCTGGAAGAACTCCGGTTGTATATCCACAGATTTTTCCATCTCTGTACACCACAAACGTCGGTACGATCTCAATTCCTATATACTCCGCAATCTCTTTCGATATATCGATATCAATCTTATAAAAGATCCATTTCCCCCGATAACGGCCGGCAAGCCTTTCCACAACAGGATACATCATTCCGCACTTTGGGCACCATGATGCATAAAACTCCACAACCACCGGCAGCTTCTGCCTTCCGACTGCATTTTCATAATCTTTCGTGATCAATGCGATACCCATACACTTCCCTCATTTCTGCCATCTTAAGCTATGTAAAAAAAGACCGGCTTTAGTGGCATCCGCATTTCGGATTTAAGATCCGGTAAACCTCCTGAAAAGAATTTCTGAAACAGATCAGCTTTTTATTAAATCCCGGATTCTTATAGCAAAACCCCCGCATACAATTCTGAAAATGATGCTTTTTCCGCATATCTGTTCATCCCTGACTTTCTCTTTCTACAATATATGCAAAAAGACAGCCGATGTGCGGATTGCTCCGTATCGGCTGTCTTATGTGTCTTCTATTCAATTGTCTTACTGGCGCATTGCGATCAGCTTGTGGATCGGATGTCCCTGTGCTGAGAATTTCTCCTCGTACTCCGTCATGACATTGCCTCTGCTGAGTGTCGGATCATTGTGAAGATCATAGGTCTTCGCCAGAAGTACCCAGCCTGCCAGCTCCACCTGCTCCAGTGAAAAGTCAAACAGCTCTCTGTTGTCTGTCTTAAATTCAACGACTCCGTCAAAAGCAAGGATCTTGTCATACCGCTCGAAAAACTGCTTGGAAGTAAGTCTGCGCTTTGCATGACGTGCTTTCGGCCACGGGTCTGAAAAATTCAGATAAATCTTGTCAATCTCTCCGACAGCAAAAACCTCCGGCAGATTTGTCGCATCCATACAGATAAAACGAATATTGTTGACATCCTTGTATTCCTCGTCATTATCAAAGCGTTCCAGCGCCCGAAGCAGTACGCTTGAATAACGTTCGATACCGATATAGTTGATGGATGGATTCTCCTTTGCAAGTGTCAGAAGAAACTGTCCTTTTCCCATCCCGATCTCAATATGGATCGGATTCTCCGGATTCTGAAAAGTCTCTTTCCAGGTGCCGCGATATCTGGTCTCATTTTTAATTACAAGGGGATGAGCTGTCAGATAAGCATCTGCTCCCGGTACATTTCTTAACCTCATATATCTTTCTCTTCCTTTAGTGAAAATATGTATAACCTTATTTATTTTATACTATTCTGAAATATTTGAAAACCCAAAAATACATTTTATAAGTTTTGTATAAAATATTCTTATGATATTCTCTTGTTTTTTAGTAGAATTTTCTAATTTAAAGTAGTAGAATATGTATGCATTATTAAAAATGTATAAATAATTTCTAAGAAAGGAGTCGGACAATGGATCATATTGTTAAAAAGCTCTCCGAAATCGAACACGCAGCCGAAGCTGTTGTGGAACACGCGGAACTGGAGAAATCAGAACTGGAAGAACGCATTCAAAATGAACGCAATCTGTTTGACAAACAACTTGAAGATCACACCCAAAAGGAGCTGAACGATATCCACAAAGGATTAAAACGTCAGATGGATGAGATTCTTGCAAGGCAGAACCGCAAGAACCAGACAGCGATCGAAGAACTTAAAAAAGATTTTGAAGAAAAGCATACGGCATATGCCGAAAAAATTGTCAGACGTATCATAGAGGGATAGCATATGGGAAATTTACTTGCATACAGTGGCATCGTAACAAAAGTACGCGCCATGCAGGCGAAACTGCTCACTGATGAAGATTTCCGGAACATCGCCGCATTTCATACAGTAACCGAAGTTGCTGCTTATCTCAAAGAACATCCCGGATATCGGAATGTCCTTGCAGATATGGACGAAAACCGTCTTCACCGCGGCGAGATCGAGAAACTTCTTGTGCAGTCACTTTACAGTGATTATACACGCCTGTACCGTTTTTCCGGAATGGATCAGAAAAAATTCCTGGAGCTTTATCTGAAGCGCTACGAGATGAATCTGATCAACTACTGTCTGCGTATTGTATTCAACCACTATCAGAAGCCTTTTGATCTGGATCACAAGAAAATATTCTTCGACAAATATTCGGATCTCTCCATCGATAAACTGATCACTTCGGGGAATATCGGTGAGCTGGTGGAAAATTTAAAGGGCACAGAATACTATGCGCCGTTAAAACGTCTGGAAAATGCGGAGAACCCAACCCTTTTTGATTACGATCTGGCACTGAATCTGTACTATTTTACAACTATGTGGAAGAAACGTAAAAAGATTCTGAAGCATAAGGAACTGGAAATTTTCACCAGAGATGCCGGAGCAAAGATCGACCTGCTGAACCTGCAGTGGATCTACCGTGCAAAAAAATATTACAACATGCTTCCGCCGGATATCTCTACACTGCTGATCCCGGTACACTACCGGATCCATGTAGATCAGCTGAAGGATCTTGTGGAAGCACCGTCTGTCGATGAATTTTTAAAGCTGGTTACCAGAACGCCTTATCTGCGTCACACCGATACTCAGACACCAGCGTCCATCGAGACGATTTACAAAGACTGCCTGTACCGTCTCTACCTGGCAGACAGAAGAAGTAACCCTTATTCCATCGCAACCGTGAATACCTATCTTTTTCTGAAAGAGGAGGAGCTTGATAAGCTTACAACTGTGCTCGAATGTGTTCGCTATGGACTTCCTGCACGTGAGACATTAACTTATATAGGAGGAACAGCGAAATGATTGTTAAGATGAAGTTCCTGAGCATTACCGGACCACGCGCCGACATCGACCGCATGACAAACCGGTATCTTTCCAAATATGAGATGCAGCTTGAAAATGCACTCACGGAGCTCAAGACAGTAGATAATCTGATGCCATTTCTTGAAATGAACCCTTACCGTGATCCACTCGCTAAAGTGACACAGTTTCTGGGATATATGAAAGACATGACAGCAGAGCCATCCTTTGATCAGAGCGAAGATGAAATCCTTGAGATGATCCGCTCCATCAATCATGACTACATGGATCTGCAGCAGCAAAAAGAAGAACTGAAAAGAAAGAGAGAGAATATCCAGACACGTATGAAAGTCCTGGAACCTTTTACTTCTCTGGACTTTGACCTGCATGAGATCATGCAGTACAAATACATCCGTACAAGGTTTGGAAAAATCAATGTGGATTATTATCACCGGCTGGAAAAAGCGCTTCTTGAAGACATCGATGCATTATTCCTGGAAGGCTCCAGAGATGCCTCTTATGTCTATGGCGTTTATTTTGTATCTGATACCAATGCCGGAAAAGTAGATTCTATCATGCGTTCTCTTCACTTTGAAAAAGTAGATCTTCAGGAGGACTTTGGCGGAACCCCGCTGGAAGCTTACCGAAGCCTGGATAAAGAAGTCCAGAATCTGACCGATGAAATCCAGGCAGTGAAGGATAAACGTCAGGAGATGTTCCGCAAGAACGCTTCCAGACTACTCGGTGCAAGAATTCAGCTGGAACGTTTTTCCGATAACTTTGATATCCGTAAATTTGCAGCACGAACCGAGACAGACGAGCAGGAAGAATACTATATTCTCTGCGGCTGGATGTCGGAAGAAGATGCCAATGCATTTATCAAAGAGGCTCAGGGAGACGACAAAGTTTATATCGTAGTAGAAGAGGACCGGGAACAGTATTTCGGAGAACCTCCTACCAAGCTTGAGAATCCAAAGCTTTTCAAACCATTTGAAATGTTCATCAAGATGTACGGACTTCCCAAGAGCGGTGAGATGGATCCGACCATTTTTGTCGGTATCATGTACAGCTTTATCTTCGGCGCCATGTTCGGGGATGTCGGTCAGGGATTGTTGCTCTTTATCGGCGGTGCGATCCTGTATTTCACAAAGACAATGAACCTTGCCGGAATCGTATCTCTTGCCGGAGTCTTCTCCACCTTCTTTGGTTTTATGTTCGGAAGTGTGTTTGGATTTGAAGATATTATTAAAGCCAGATGGATCCGGCCGATCAACCACATGACAACCTTACCGTTTATCGGAAAGCTGAATACAGTATTTATCGTATCGATCGCTTTTGGTATGGGAATCATCCTTATTTCCATGATCTTCCATATCATCAACGGCATCCGTGCCAAGGATACGGAAGCGACCTGGTTTGATGCAAACGGCGTGGCAGGACTGGTATTCTACGGGGCAGCTGTTACCTGTATCGTTCTTTTCATGACAGGTCATTCTCTGCCGGGCGGAATCGTTCTCGCAGTGATGTTCGGTGTTCCGCTTCTTCTGATCGCACTGAAGGAGCCGCTGACGAACAAGATTAAAAAGAAAACCGAAAAAATGGAACAGAGCAAAGCAATGTTTGTCACCCAGGCATTCTTTGAATTATTTGAAACCCTGCTCAGCTATTTTTCAAATACGCTTTCCTTTATCCGTATCGGTGCATTCGCAGTCAGCCACGCTTCCATCATGGAAGTTGTACTGATGCTTGCCGGTGCCGAAAGCGGGCATATCAACTGGGTAGTGATCGTACTCGGCAACCTGTTTGTATGTGGATTCGAAGGACTGATCGTTGGAATCCAGGTTCTGAGACTTGTCTATTACGAAATGTTCAGCCGCTTCTACAAAGGCAGCGGCCGCGAATTTAAACCTTATACAGGTACTGCAAAAAATTAGTTTTTCATTTTAGGAGGAAATTATCATGACTTTAGCAACTAAACTTATTCTCATTGCCGCACTGGTTTTAAGCATTTTCATTCCATTCGGATATTATCTGCTCGGAGAAAAAAATAAAGGACGTTATAAATGCGCTCTTGCCTTCAATGTTCTTTCTTACTTTGGAACCTTCCTTGTAGCCGGAATCATGCTCTTTGGAAGTGTACCGGTACATGCAGCAGACGCCGCAGCCTCAGGCGCAGGCCTTTCAACCGGTCTTGGTTACATTGCAGCAGCTCTTGTTACCGGTCTTTCCTGCATCGGTGGTGGTATTGCCGTAGCAAGTGCAGCAAGCGCAGCACTTGGAGCTATCAGCGAGGATTCCAGCGTCCTTGGTAAATCCCTTATCTTCGTAGGTCTTGCAGAAGGTGTATGCCTGTACGGTCTTATCATCTCCTTCATGATCATCAGCAGACTGTAATCATGAAGATGTATCTGATCAGTGACAACGTGGATACTTATACCGGAATGCGGCTTGCCGGCGTGGACGGTGTCGTAGTTCATGAAAAGCAGGAACTGCGTGATGCGCTGGAAACTGCCATGAACGACAAGTCGATCGGTATCGTTCTTCTGACGGAACGCTTTGGAAGAGAATTTCCGGATCTCATTGATGAGATCAAGTTAAAAAGAAAGATGCCTCTTCTGATCGAAATTCCGGACAGACACGGAACAGGACGTAAAAAGGATTTCATTACCTCATACGTCAATGAAGCGATTGGACTGAAACTTTAACTAGAAAGGCATAGAAGGTGAGACAATGACGCTTGAAGAGAAAATAGCGCATTTGCAGGAAACGGTCATGACTGAAGCCCGTTCTGAAGGAAATGCGATCATTGACAATCACAAAAAAGCGCTTGAATCTTTATTTGAAAAACATAAAAAAGAAGCAACTGCCCAGTCTGAGGTCCGCATCAAATCCGAGACCTTAAGAGCCAGAAGACAGGTAAATCAGGCCGCTGCCAAAGCTGAAACGGAGCTGAAAAGAGCGCTTGGCAAAACACAGAATGAATTAAAGGTCCGGCTTTTCGATGAAGTAAAGGAGCTTCTGACTGATTTTACACAAACCGATGAATACATGGATTATCTTTGCAGCAAGATCAGTGAAGCCGCACGCTTTGCCGACGGCGAGGAGATGACCATTTATATTTCTCCTTCTGATAAGGAGAAACAGACAGAACTGGAAAAACGTACCGGCATGGCGATCACCATCAGTGAATATGATTTCATGGGCGGTATGCGTGCTGTAATCCGAGGCCGTAATATTCTGATCGATCACAGTTTCCAGGCTGCAGTCGATCACGAATATCATCAGTTCAGTTTTGCAGCAGGAGGTGCAGGAATTGAATAAGACAGCAACTATTTATGGAATAAACGGTCCGGTCATCTATCTGAAGGGTGACACCGGATTCATGATGTCGGAAATGGTCTATGTGGGAAAGGAAAAGCTAGTTGGCGAAGTCATTTCCCTGGACAAAGACATCACGACTGTTCAGGTCTATGAAGAGACTTCCGGGCTGAAACCGGGAGAGATCGTAGAGGCTTCCGGAAGCCCGGTATCTGTAACTCTGGCACCTGGAATCCTGAACAATATTTTTGACGGAATCGAACGCCCGCTTGAGCAGATCGCAAATGTGGGCGGCGGTGCATTGATCACCCGTGGTGTCAGCGTTGATTCGCTTGACCGCGACAAATTATGGAATACCCACATCACCGTGGCCAAAGGAGATTACCTTCACGGCGGAGATATTATAGCGGAGGTTCCGGAGACCAGTGCGATCGTACACAAATGCATGGTTCCGCCGGATGTGGAAGGTGAAGTAATCTGCTGTGCATCGGACGGCGAATACCGGATCGAAGATACACTTGTCACTCTGCGGCTTTCCGATGGAACAGAAAAACAGCTCAACATGATACAGCACTGGCCGATCCGTAAGGCGCGCCCGACAAGCTACCGTTTCCCGGCAAGTGTCCCTCTGATCACCGGACAGCGTATCCTGGATACCATGTTCCCGATCGCAAAGGGCGGAACTGCAGCAATCCCAGGCGGATTCGGTACCGGAAAAACCATGACTCAGCACCAGATCGCCAAATGGTCTGACGCCGATATCATCATCTACATCGGCTGTGGCGAGCGTGGAAATGAAATGACACAGGTGCTGGAGGAGTTTTCAGAGCTTGTGGATCCAAAGAGCGGCAATCCTCTGATGGACAGAACCACTCTGATTGCCAATACCTCCAACATGCCTGTAGCTGCCCGTGAAGCAAGTATTTACACCGGACTTACACTGGCTGAATATTACCGTGACATGGGTTATGACGTAGCGATCATGGCTGACTCTACTTCCCGCTGGGCTGAAGCCTTACGTGAGCTTTCCGGCCGTCTGGAAGAGATGCCGGCTGAAGAAGGTTTCCCGGCTTACCTTGCCAGCCGTCTGTCTGCTTTTTACGAGCGCGCAGGCATGATGCATAACTTAAATGGCAGTGACGGATCCGTGACCATTATCGGCGCCGTATCACCGCAGGGAGGCGATTTCTCCGAGCCGGTCACACAGAACACCAAACGTTTCGTCCGCTGCTTCTGGGGACTTGATAAGAGCCTTGCCTACGCAAGACATTTCCCGGCGATCCACTGGCTGACCAGCTACAGTGAATATCTGACCGACCTCGCAGCCTGGTACCACGACAATGTATCACCGAAATTCGTTGACTACCGCAACCGCATCATGGCACTTCTGAATCAGGAGAGCAGCCTGATGGAAATCGTAAAGCTGATCGGAAGTGATGTACTTCCGGACGATCAGAAGCTGGTTCTGGAAATCGCAAGAGTCATCCGTCTCGGATTTTTACAGCAGAATGCATTCCACAAGGATGATACCTGTGTCTCTCTGCAGAAGCAGTACAAAATGATGGAGATCATTTTATATTTATACAAACGCTGCCGCGAACTGGTAGCCATGAATATGCCAATGTCTGTCCTCAAAGAGGAAAATATTTTTGAACGTGTCATTTCGATCAAATATGATGTCCCGAATGACAATCTCCAGCTCCTTGACCAGTACATGGCAGACATTGATGCTTTCCATGACCGTATCATGGAAAAGAACGCGTAAGGAGGGAAAATAAAAATGGCAATTGAATATTTAGGCCTCAGCAGCATTAACGGCCCTCTGATCGCACTGGAAGGCGTTCAGGACGCTTTTTATGATGAGATCGTAGATTTTGTCGTAAACGGCAAAGAACACAAAATGGGACGTATTGTGGAGGTCTACGAAGACAAAGCAATCATCCAGGTATTTGAAGGCACGGAAAATATGTCCCTTAACAATACCCACACCAGACTTACCGGACATCCGATGGAGATCGGTCTGTCCGAAGAAATGCTTGGAAGAACCTTTAACGGAATCGGAGAACCGATCGATGACCTTGGACCGATCACGGTTGAAGAGGTGCGGGATGTCAACGGACTTCCGTTAAATCCGGTCAGACGTGAATACCCTCGTAACTATATCCGCACCGGAATTTCTGCGATCGACGGACTGACCACACTGATCCGCGGGCAGAAGCTGCCGATCTTTTCCGGCAACGGTCTTCCGCACGACCAGCTTGCCGCACAGATCGTAAAGCAGGCTTCCCTGGGCGGCAGCACGAATGAGGATTTCGCCATCGTATTCGCCGCAATGGGTGTCAAGCATGACGTAGCTGATTTCTTCCGCAGAACCTTCGAGGAGAGCGGTGTTGCAAACCATGTGGCAATGTTCCTGAACCTTGCCAACGATCCGGTCGTAGAACGTCTGATCACCCCGAAGGTTGCGCTGACCGCCGCTGAATACCTTGCATTTGAGAAAAATATGCACATTCTGGTCATTCTTACCGATATGACTTCCTTTGCCGAAGCCATGCGTGAGGTTTCTTCTTCCAAAGGAGAAATCCCAAGCCGTAAAGGATATCCGGGATATCTGTACAGTGAACTTGCCACCTTATATGAGCGTGCAGGAATCGTAGAAGGAGTAAATGGTTCTGTCACACAGCTCCCGATCCTGACCATGCCAAATGATGACATTACCCATCCGATCCCTGACCTGACCGGTTATATCACCGAAGGACAGATCGTACTTGACCGGAATCTTCACGGACAGGCGATCTACCCGCCGATCAGCGTTCTTCCGTCCCTGTCCCGTCTGATGAAAGACGGTATCGGAAAAGGCTATACCAGGGAAGACCACCAGGATTTGGCAAACCAGCTTTTCTCTGCATATGCTAAAGTAGGAGAGGCCCGGAATCTTGCTTCCGTTATCGGAGAAGACGAACTTTCTCCAATTGACAAGAAATACCTGGAATTCGGAAAGGCATTCGAGGAGCGTTATATCGGCCAGGGACCGAACGAAAACCGTACCATCGAAGAAACCCTGGATCTTGGCTGGGAACTGCTTAGAATCCTTCCAAAAGAAGAGCTTGACCGTGTCGATACCAAGATTCTTGACGTATACTACAAAGGCTAAGGAGGGGAGTCTATGGATCCACGTTCATTTCCCACCAAGGGAAATCTGATACTTGCGAAAAATTCACTGACACTTGCCAGACAGGGATATGAGCTGATGGACAAGAAGCGGAACATTCTGATCCGCGAGCTGATGGGCTTAATCGACGAAGCAAAGGATATTCAGGAAGAAATCGATAAAACCTTCACCTATGCCTATCAGTGCCTTCAGAGGGCGAATATCGAGCACGGGATCAGTACAGTAGAAGAACTTGCCTATACAGTTCCGATCGAGGATTCTATCCGCATCCAGACGCGAAGCATTATGGGAACAGAAATCCCGAAAGTGAAGTACGAAAAAGAAAATACCAGACCAACCTATGCATTCAGTACTTCCAGAGAATCCATCGATATTGCCCGTGATGCATTCTGCCGTGTAAAGGAGCTGACACTCAAGCTTTCTGAGGTAGAAAATGCAGCATACAGACTGGCTTCAAGTATCAAAAAGACACAGAAAAGGGCAAATGCCCTGAAAAATATTACAATTCCGATGTATGACAATCTCGTATATACGATTACAAATGCACTGGAAGAGAAGGAACGGGAAGAATTTACCCGACTGAAAGTGATCAAACGAATGAAAAACAAATAATATTTCTGAAAAAATCATAAAATATAGAAAATATATTGACAATACACCCATTTTGTTATATAACTTATAGAACAAACAGAATCACGAAAGTAATGACTTTTACAAATCGGGGGGTGAGCATATGACTTTTTGGAAAGTATCCGACACCAGAATGAACTGCCTTATCACAGAAGCAGAGATTGCCGCACTTGGCTACTCACTGGAAGATCTGACACAGGACAGAGAGCGTACCGAAGAATTTTTGAATCTTCTTCTCAACAAAGGGAAAGAAGTTCTCGGACTTAACACCGACAATGGAATCCAGGGATTTTACGGTGCATTTCTTCCTGACCGGAGCCTGATGCTGTCGATCTCCTGCCAGACTGAGAATTCTCCGGAATCCGTCCAAAAAGATGGTTCTGAAACTTCCGGTATGCTGATCGAGCCTGACAGCAGTGAGAAAGAGACCATTCGCTGGCAGATTCTCTTTCCAAGTCTGGATAATGCAATCGACTTCTGCAAGATCCTCGGATGCGGCCAGGCATCAGAAAGCCGTCTGTATAAAGATGACGGTGTCTACTATCTGATGGTAGACTTCTCAAATACGGAAGACGGCAATAAAAAGGCTCAGCGCATCGTATCCGCCGGTGAATTCGGTGGCATGGTCGAAAAAGATGCAATTTCTGAAGCTTATCTGAATGAACACGAAAAATGCCTCCTGAACAAGGATGCGATCGATATTTTATACAAGATGTAGTAGAAAGGGACTGAAATAGTCCCCTTTTTAGTACACGAAATAAATTTTTCTTTATTTTTCCACAGATCCAGTAGCTTTCCACAAATGAAATAAACGATTACTTTTACACATGCATCCGTCTGTAGAAACAAATCCAAAAAAGAGCACCGTCCCCGATGCTGATCCATCAAAAACAGTGCTGATACTGCGCCTTCAGGGATTCGAACCCTGGACAAATAGATTAAGAGTCTACTGCTCTACCAACTGAGCTAAAAGCGCATGCCTTATTCGGTTTTCCGTAACGCAAGATTTATTATATAAGACAGCCATAAAAAATGCAAGCTTTTTTTTCATAAATTTTAAAATTTTTTAAAAAATATATTTTTTTGCTGAAAAAGAATGTGCCTTGGCACATATAAAAAGATCATGTGTACCGTCCGAAATTCGAACACATGATCTTTTTGTGTACCTTTTAGGGTAGCTTTTTTCTTATCTTACATAAATTTACTGATATATCCCTGTACAAAGATAAATAATACAATCAGTGGCAGGATATAGCTTACATAAAATTTCGCCCATTTCGGGAATTTCATTCCTTCTCCGGTATCCGCTTCTTTCATGAAGTTCTTCCATCCCCATCCATAACGGCTTGTACAGAACAGAAGATAGACCAGACTTCCAAGTGGAAGCAGGTTGTTACTTACCAGGAAATCCTCCAGATCCAGTACTCCGGAACCTTGTCCGAACGGCATAAATCCACTCCATACATTAAATCCGAGAATACAAGGCATGGAAAGTACCGCCACAACCACGATATTGACGATTACAGCCTTTTTACGGCTGCATCCGGTCAAATCAATGGCAAAGGATAAAATGTTCTCAAAAACGGCGATTACGGTCGATGCCGCAGCAAAAATCATAAATAAGAAGAATAAGGTTCCCCAGATTCTTCCGCCTGCCATGGAATTAAATACATTCGGAAGTGTGATAAAGATCAGGCTCGGGCCTTCTCCCGGATCCACCCCATATGCGAAGCATGACGGGAAAATGATCAGACCTGCGATCAAAGCAACAAATGTATCCAGAAGTGTTACCAGGACTGCTTCTCCTGTAAGACTGCGGGATTTGTCGATATAGCTTCCGAAAATAGCAATTGCGCCGATTCCAAGGCTTAATGTGAAGAAAGCCTGCCCCATAGCGGCAAAAATCGTGTCAAATAAGCCAGATTCCACGACTTTGTGGAAATCCGGTGCCAGGTAGAAGCTAAGCCCCTCAGAAGCCCCATCAAGCGTTACAGAACGTGCTGCAAGGATCACCATCAGTGCAAGCAGAAGCAGCATCATAACCTTCGTGATCTTTTCCACTCCATTTTGAAGCCCCATTCCACAAATTGCAAAACATCCAACAACAACAATGATCATAAAGAAAGTCATTGTTCCAGGTTTTGCAAGCATATCGGAAAACACACCTGCAACAGCGGCAGTATCCTTTCCCTCAAATTCACCAGTCATCATCTTGATGAAATACTGGACCATCCAGCCAGCAATAGTGGTGTAGAACATCATCAGCAGATAGTTTCCGGCCATAGCTCCATACTTATACCAATGCCATTTCGTTCCTTTTGGCTCCAGACGGTCAAAGGAAAGCGCCGCACTTACTTTACTGGCTCTTCCGACAGAAAATTCCATTACCATGATCGGAAGTCCAAGGATCAGTAAAAATGCAAGGTAAATAAGAACAAACGCTGCTCCACCATATTTTCCTACAATATAAGGAAAACGCCAGACATTACCAAGACCGATCGCACATCCTGCAGAAATAAGGATGAATCCGAGTCTTGAAGAAAACTTTTCTCGTTGCATAAAAAAATCCTCTCATTCTATTAAATTGTGGATAACTTGCCAAAATGATACTTATCCCCATTTTTCGACAAGTATGTGGATAACTTTTTCAGAATATCCACAGAGGAATTATACTGAATTATCGGGAAATTGTCCATGATTGTTTATATTTTCATTGGCGAAGCCACCTGATAATTTTAATTTTCCCCTTTTTAGTACACGAAATCGCCAGATGTGTACCTTTTGGGGTAAAAATTTGCATGTATATATATATTAAAGATAACAACAGCTTATTAAAATTCCTTTGTTTATATTAGGAGGGCTGAAAAAGCCCGTGGTTGAGGCATTTCGAGGCATATTTTGTGTACGGAAAAGGGGGAGGTTGTTTACTTCAGAGGGCAAAGAGGTGTACATATATGGGGGTTGTTGTTTACTTTGCAGGGTTACGCAGTGTACTTGAAGGGTTGGCGATTTTACCTTTTCTGTACACAAGTGTCGAAAAAATTTAAAAAAAGGCTTTACAAGAGTGGGGTTCTTGTATATAATCAACCTAGACGTACCGTTTTGGTACACATTTTTTATCAAAAAAGGTACCTTAATGGTACACGAAAAGAACAATACACACCTTAAACGTACACAAAACGTAAAAAAAGACAGAAACCCCATTTTATGGGGTACTTTTTAGGGGAGGGTGTTCCTTTTTGGTACACAAATCCCCAATATAAAGGGGTTGGTTACCCCGAATGGTACACAATAAGGGATTATATGGGGTGTAGAGGGGATTTTAACACACCTCAAAAGTACACAATAATACAGAAGAAAACAATTAAGGGGTATGAGCGATGAAGGAAACACAGAAAAAACCAAAAGAGAAACAACTGCTGGACCGGGATACGGTCTCCCGTTCCAATGTGCTGATCGAAAGTAAATCCAGTACATCATTATTTGAAAGAAAGCTTCTTAATATTGCAATTGCAAAAGCATATGTAGAAGATGGAGAGTTGATTGCGAAGGTTTCCACAAAGGACGTTAAGAATTACCTTCATATAACAGGAAACTCCATCTATTCCCGTCTGAAGGAAGTTTCCAAAGAGACATTGGGACATGTAGTAAGTATCGAGGACGACGAAAAAGAGAACTTCATCATGTTCAATGTAGTGAATAAATGTGAATATAGAGATGGTGTGTTTACGACCAGATTTACTAAAGAGATGAAACCTCATATCTATAACCTGAAAAAAGACTATACCCGTATGAGTCTTGATGTATTGTGCTCTTTTAAATCCCTGTTTACAACCCGTGTTTACGAAATCCTGAGAACCCAGTATTATCGTTTTGACAGGGAACAGTGTGACCAGCTGATCGTACCGAGACCGCCGAAGAATCCATACACGATCGCAGAGCTTAAATTTACACTGAATGTAGTTGATGCAAATGCATCTAAAGCAGTAAAACGTCTTGTTGAGCAGGGACGTTTTGAAGAAGCGCTTGCAGAGATTAAGGATGCACCGTTTGAGGACTGGCGTAATTTCCGTAGAAAAGTACTTGAAGTTGCGAAAAAAGAGCTGGAAGAATCCGAGTATTCCGAGATCTGCTTTGATTATGAACCGGTTAAAAGCGGGAAGGGCGGAAAGGTTACAGGAATCCGTTTCTTTGTGAAGAAGAATCCGAAGTGTATCCATCATTCAGACCTTCAGCGTATGCCATCCGGAGAAGAAGAGGGCGAAGAGATTGCGCCAAATGTACTGGCTGCAAAGAAAACTCCGGTTAATGAAAAACTGATTTTAGAAGTTGCTGATATTTTTGGAAATGAACCGATCACGATCCAGGAGATCAAGGTGCTGCTTCAGGTATCCGATAACCAGCCGGATGTGATCCGGAAAGCTTTTAAGCTGTCACAGGAGCAGGCATACATCAATAATCTGGTTGGATGGCTCAGAAAATGTATCGAAGAAAAGTGGTATGAGAACGAAAAAGTATCCAAGTTCAAAGGAAAGACGCTGGAAGAAGCGCAGATGACGCTGGATCTTTATCAGGAATACATAGAAGAGCGCGAGAAAGTAAAAAAAGAGTAGGGTATTTTTTGCGAAAAGTAGAATTATTACCTGAATGGTACACAAGTTAAGTGGATATATGTGTCCCCGGGATGCTATTTGCAGAGAGGCAGGTAGCATCCCGGGGATTTTGTGTCTTATTTTATGGAAATTGGAAAAGCTAATTTTTGCTTTTTTGAACGAAATAAAAGTTTGCTAAAGTTAAATGATGGAGGAACCGAAGAAGAACATGGAAATAAGAAAACTATTAGATTTTTTAAAGACAGCGGAACAATTGAAATGTAATACCAGACACTCGTATACTTCTACAGGTCGGTTAGAAAGTGTGGCAGAGCACAGTTGGCGGCTGGCGTTGATGGCAATGCTGGTTGGAGATGAATTTCCGGAGCTGGATATGGATAAGGTGATAAAAATGTGCCTGATCCATGACATGGGTGAGGCGATCACCGGAGATATTCCGGCATTTGAAAAGACGGATAAAGACCGAAGGGTTGAGAATAAAAAGGTGGAGCAGCTGACGGATACACTTCCGGAACCGGTCCGTGCAGAATGGAAGACATTATTTGAAGAGATGGAAGCGATGGAGACACAGGAGGCGAGGCTTTATAAATCACTGGATAAGCTGGAGGCGCTGATCCAGCATAATGAGGCGGATATCTCGACATGGATTCCGTTGGAGTATGATCTTCAGATGACGTATGGGAATGAAGAATGTAAGTTTACGGAATATATCCAAAGGCTTCGGGATGAAGTGAGGAAAGATTCCAAGCGGAAGATTGAAGAAATTTAGTTATAAATCGGGGTAACAGGATTCGAACCTGCGACCTCACGGCCCCCAGCCGTGCGCTCTGACCAAGCTGAGCCATACCCCGAAGTGTTATTTCATTATAGTATAAATTATTTTAAATCTCAATCATTGTTTTGATGTGAAGAAATGCAGTTGACAGGTTTCTGGAAAGAGTTCAAAATAACGATATGCAAATATAAATGAGTAAGATGAGGAATAATTATGGAAAATTTAATTTTCAGTCTGAATGCAACGATTCCGATCTTTTTGATGATGTTACTTGGAATGTTATTCAGAAAACTGGGGTGGATGGATGAAGTCTTTGCGGCAAAGATGAACAAGTTTGTATTTTTGGTTCCGCTTCCGGTGTTGTTGTTTGAACAGCTGGCAACGGTGGATTTTTCGGAAGTATGGGATATTAAGTTTATTCTTTTTTGTTTTGTGGTGACGGCGATCAGTATTACGATATCAACTTTGATTTCAATGCTGTGGAAAGACCGGAGCATTAAAGGCGAATTTATACAGGCGACTTACCGGAGCAGTGCGGCGCTTCTTGGTATTGCGTTTATCCAGAATATTTACGGAACTGCGGGAATGGCGCCTCTGATGATCATAGGAAGTGTGCCACTTTATAATGTTATGGCGGTTGTGGTACTTTCATTGTTTAAACCGGGGAATAATTCTTTTGATAAGGCGCTGGTAAAGAAAACGCTGAAGGGGATTGTGACGAATCCGATCATTATTGGGATTGTGGCGGGATTTGTCTGGTCTGCGCTTAAGCTTCCGATGCCATTGATTTTACATAAGACGGTATCAAGTATCGGTGCGACAGCGACGCCGATGGGACTGATGTCGATGGGTGCAACATTTGAGATGAAAAAGGCAACATCGAAGATGAAGCCTACACTTGTTGCTGTGTTTATGAAGCTGGTTGGATTCTGTGCGATATTTCTGCCGGTGGCAGCGATGCTTGGATTTAGAAATGAGCAATTGATTGCGATTCTGGTGATGCTTGGATCCGCTACGACGGTCAGCTGTTTTGTTATGGCAAGGAATATGGGACATGAAGGGACGCTTAGTTCCGGGGTGATTATGATGACGACGTTGCTGAGTGCGTTTACGCTTACGATGTGGCTGGATGTGCTGAGATCGTTTGGGTTGGTGTAGAGTGGAAAAATTTTGACATATTTATGATTGAGTGATAGTATGAATATAGAAAAAGGGTGATACCGATAGACGGTTAGCCCGCTTAACTATTTAGAATATCAAAGATAGTCGCCTAGTTTGCAGACAGGGGCGGCTATTTTTGTGACTTATTATGATCTTTGCCGAATGTGTATCCGGCACAAAAGCAGCTGATGCCAAAGCTTGCAACTGCAATGAAATCCAAAATACTCATTAGCTTAGCCCTCCTTTCCAGTGGATTCCGTTTCAGGTTTCTATGTAATCAGAGGGGGAAGTCCACAGTCCCTCTGGTGAAGGACTAACCGCCTACCGTTATGGTAGCACCCGTGAGTTGAGTATAGCAGTATGCGGGGGAGGTTGCAATTGTGCAAAAGGGAGATTTTGGCGCGGAGAGGCGCGAAGGTGCTGGCGCTGTTCGCTTGGGAGATGGGTGCCAGGGGCGGGGAAGGCGCTGGCGCTGTTCCCCTTGGGAGGATGGGAGGGCACTGAAAAACCTACCGCTTTAAATTTCAAATTATAATGCACATATAAAA